>Ga0265780_10007551_pt1 | contig 13330 bp, 19 predicted proteins | sample P1T30metagenome_FD_192432 | JGI IMG/M metagenome (GOLD analysis project Ga0265780, IMG submission 192432) | Plant litter microbial communities from East Loma Ridge, Irvine, California - P1 T30 | ecosystem: Environmental > Terrestrial > Plant litter > Unclassified | place: USA: California...
CGGTGGCCTATCCACATTGGCTTGCCCATGTATATACCTGGAGAAGGAAGTCTGATTGGGGGCCTAGATATCAGTATGTGTTTCATGTCATTGATGCATGAGAAAACATTTGCATCGAGTTTCTGGACCACTGGGATGCCGTCCGCTATTATCTTCGCCTTGTTTCATGCATCGCAAGGTGTATCCGCGCTCGCGACGAGTCATCTGAACTCACCTTTCCCGATCCGATTGAAATGGTCTGCTACTGATACACTAGAGTACAGCTTGCAGAGATGCAGTCTGGGTATATATGCTGCACATTAGACAGAGCCGAGACCTGTTGCCACCGAGCGGAGCCCGCCGCACTTTAACATAAATGCTCGCGTTTCAATCCGTCAATCTACTTATCGTACTACACACTGCTATATATACCCTTCTCACCTAGCAGGAATACCGCTATAGCGGTCTAGGTGCCATGTCGGAGCGTAAGGTATTGAACGTGAGTGTTTTTACTACCTTGCAAGACAATGAGCTGACAACAACAGAAATAGTAAGCGAGCTCGAATCCAGTCCGTCAAACGGTAAGCTAACATCTAGCTTCCCCCCGGATTATGATCCGTCAAAGATCAAAAGGAGGAAGGGCGGGAAAGATCCTCAGATGACTATCCGTTTGATGGCCCCGTTCTCAATGCGATGTAATAAATGTGGTGAATATGTTTGTAAGTCTCCTCTCAGGTCGTAACGCTTCGTGACTGACTCTCTAGGGAAAGGAAAGAAATTCAATGCTCGTAAGGAGACCGCTGTAGGCGAAGAGTACTACGGAATCAAGATCTTCCGATTCTATATCGTAAGCCTACCGTGTCTTTCGTGTCATACCAAAGCTGACGAATAGAAATGTACCCATTGCTCATCCGAAATCACGTTCAAGACAGACCCCAAGAATGCAGACTACGTCTGTGAACATGGAGCCGTTCGAAATTTCGAGAATTGGACAGATGCCGACCCAAACGGAAAAGTTGGATTCGTACCCGATGCCGCTGCAGACGACGATTACGATTCGGATGGAAATTTAGTGGAGAACAAGCAGAATGATGCTATGGCGGATCTGGAACGTAGTCAGGAGCAAAGTCGAAGGGAAATGGAATTGATGGATGAGCTGTCGGATTTGAGGTATGTTTGTTTCTCCGTCTTGTCGTGTCTGTTTGGGAAAGCAACTGATAGGATAGGCAGAGGAATGCTCGAATGGAATTATCCAATGCGAATGCCGACCCGGAATCCCTCTTGACCGCCCTCCACGCTGAGCGGGAATCAGCAGCCGAAGAACTAAAGCGAAAGACAGAACAGGACGAGGACGACGCAATGGTTGCTCAATACTTTGCCAAGATCCCGACTACAAACGGCAATGGGAAAGGCAAAGGAAAGGAGAAGGCCGCACCGGAGGATGGAGTCGACGGAGGATCAGACGCCACCAATTCGGATGACGAGGATACCGGTTTACCCGCTGCATTGACCGTTAAACGTCGTCCGGCACCTACTGTAGGATCAGGATCAGGGGGCAGAGCAGAACCGTCTGTGGCGGCCCTGTTGGCGGAACGTGCCAAGGCTACCGGTGCTGCGGACCCAGTGGTCGTCAATGGCACTGGGGTCAACCCTGCTCAGGCCAAGAGGAAGAGGGAGGGGATGCAGAAGCTCCTGGGGATTAAGAAGAAGAAGTGATGACCGTTGTCAAATCTGACAGAGCTCATGGGCCTGTCGTCATGTATGTATAACCGTGCCCGTATCACCACATCTCCCGAGTCGTACTGTACCTCATGGTGTTTCGATCAGTGGGTAGAAGCTGTATAGCCCAGATCGAGCCGGCCACACACCTCGGGGTCACCAAGGATGCGTTGGGAGAGCGGACAAAGGAGACTAAGGCTCCACAAGTCTTTCCTAAAGGACGTTTGACGTAACAAAGAGCAGCTTCTGATGTTCGGTTCCACTCACCTAACGTACAACAACTTACATACTCATGCCGAACGTTTCTCCACCAACAAATGTCAGAGATGCTGTCGGACCGGAAAGGCTGGTCAAAGCAACGTAAATCAAACGGTGTATCCTTGGCAGCTACACTGACGAGTTGATAGCCTGAATGCTAAAGCCTACTATGCACATGGTGGTTTCGCGCCCTACGAGGAATCGTTCCCTCTTGGAGACGGCAAGGACGTCCGATTCGCCTCAGTCTCATACTGGCCGAGCGACGACTCGCACGTAAGTGCATAGCTCGGAGATGATGCGCAGCACTGACTCGTAGTCTGCTGAGGTCTTGCAACGCATTAGGATGTACTTGAAGAGACAGGCAGTTCATCCCACCGCACATAGTGAGTGTTTGTCAAGTGGTATTATATGGTCGGTCTTTGAAATTGACTCAAGCTATGACGACTGTCGTTCTTGTCCAGGACGATCAACAAACGACCTTACTTGGAGTCAACAACATGTGTCGACCAGGAACTCTTCGGCCCTGTCTCGCCTCGTGTCTCGGTAAGCTTTCCAAGCGCTCTGGACTTACGAGCAGAACCTATCGCAGGTAAGATCGACCCCGGTGACTCTGAGTGGTAAAACAATTCTGCACCCCCACAAAACAGCTGGTATCTAACAGCAGGGCGACATGGGGACACGAAAGTGCAGAGGAGCCAGGAGTCGTACCTGGGTACCCTTTCAAATTTCTCGAGTTCCTCACCAGAGGTCTGCCAGGGGAGAAGGTCCCGAGGTCCGTGCACGCTACTCGCCTTTCGCTGATTACAGCATGCTCATCTCGCGAACTTTCGTCATTGAAGCCGTCTTACGAAGTACTGATCCGACCTTCGATCCAGCAACCATGCAGCCGAATGAGGTTACACCCGTAAGTCTTAGACCCCAGCATTTGTGGCCGCTGAGCTAGTAGACGGAGATCGGGGTTGTACAGCAGACACAGACCGAGTTAGACAAGCTGGGAGCTTATCATGCCGATAAGTCTACCTTCTTCCGTCAGATCAGAGCTGATAGTTTACATAGGAGGGGAGCCGGCATGCACCTCAGTCCGACACCTGCTTACTTCGTTGTCAAGATCGAGCAGCTTCATCGAGCTCTATCCCACGACATCGACTTCGATCATGGTTTGCTGTACTCGCTCGACCTCTCTTCCACCGCATCCGAGAATGCAGCGGTTGCGGTCTCATCCCCCTTGATGCAGGTCCCTAAGAGTGTTACCACCCGAGTTCAAGGACCGGAGTATATCACCGACAATGGCGTCGAGGCGATCGACGTTAGTATCCACTGCGGCACCCCAGATGGCGGTGGCAAGAGTGTGAATCCTTACTGCCAGTACCAGAGTGCAATGGCTGATGAGGATAGAAAACACACAGTGTGCTCCGGGTGCCGCGAACGAGTGAGTGTATACTCTCCTGGTCACTGTATCAGCTGATCGTGTAAGAGCAGGTCGTCGTCACCCCAATCTTTCCTGGCGGGCACGGCACACACAATACTGTAATATTGAAACAATGGCAGCCTGGCTGTGGAAGTGGTGATCAACCAGAAGCCTGGTGTTTGAGTAAACCCCACCGATCTCTCAATGAAAATCTGCTTATGGCTTTCAGGCTTCCCGTCGGGATCATGTGAGGAGTCAGAGACCATCAAGTCAGTGTTCGAGCAATTGGTAGTGGCGAAGTTTCATCACTGATATACCTAGCCAATGTATTATCCGAATTATCGGAATGCACAGCGCCTCTGCTGAAGAGGGAAATACTAGAATGCTATCCCGAACTGGAATCTTCGACGTCAACGTGGGGTACGTATCGCTCCTACCCTCTCGCTTTGAACGTCTACTGAGCGCTCAGAATGACCAACGCAGAGCTCGAAGTTGTTGAAGTGGCTTTCGACCGTCCCTTCCGAGCAAGTGATACAAAGACTTCAGGAGTCTCGACCATCGCCACCCGCCTCGATGCAGACTTCCGCGCCGTGATCAAGAGTGAGTTCTCGGAGATACGAGTTCCCTTCTGATTGCAAAGACCTGATGAGTGATGGGACTCGAGTCGATCATGTGGTCAGCGCCTTCGCCACCAAGATGTTCCAGATTGATAACGCACTCAAGCTATCCTTAGACGAGAGTCGACACTGGTCTCACGCTTTGCCTGGGGTGCTGAAAGACCATGAGCTTGAGCTGGAAGAGGAAGCTCGAGCGGTAGAGGCTTCGTTTGCTATATGACAATGTATCTTCTCATTCCGTTTGCCTCTGTCCAATTCAGTGTGCCGATAGTTATTTAGTGTGTCGTCAGTCATTTAGCTACCTAATCGAAGTCGAGTACGAAACGACCTGGCCTGAATCATATGAGCGAGGTCGGGAAGCCATCGATCAATCACCTTGCAGAGTCCAGAGCGGTAGAAGTTATATAGTGTATACATTCGAAAAGCTTGATTTAATCTGCAAAACAACCCAACGCTACCGGTCAAACCCTGCTCCGCGCGATTAAGCAAGGTGCGGCCCAGATCCCTTTTGTAGACTTCAAGCGATTCTCAGACTCAATTGAGAAGATGCACATTCCCAGTTGATCGCTTTCGGGACCTGAACCGCTCTGACCACCCTCTCCAACCCCAAAACACAACCCATATTCCGCCCTGCTCGGCCTCCATCGCGCGTGGAGCTGAGCGGGGCGATTTCGCCCGTTTGGCATTTTCAGATGTCTATCATCAGCTTTGGAACCAGGTAATAGTTTGGAAAGGGGACATACCGCTATCATCGTCAGATCCGTAGAACTCGTCATCGTCATCATCGTTGTCCCCTAGATCCTCAAATGCGACCTTGTATCGCAAGATACCTCCAATTCCACCGAATCCCTTGACGAATTGAGATCCTTCTTGAGACTTGTTGGTAACGAATTCAAGGTGGGCACCGAACTCCTTGTACTTCTCGGTGAACCATTCGAGAAGTGGTTGGGGTTCTACAACTTGTTCCATTTCCAGACCAGTTGCTTTGTCCAAGAACTTCTCTCGGTCCTTGTCTCCTGGCACAGAGTGAATGACGATCTCCTCTGTCTACGTCAGCCAGAAGTAAAAAAGAAAAAAAGGGTACTGACCTCCAGCGGCGTTCCTGACGACATTTCGAGTGATCTCTAGATTCTCCCATACGATCAAAGTCTCGACTGCACCCATGTCCAATCCCTTGAGAGTATCGGTGATACCGAAACAGTATTTACCAGTATCAAGCGCAATCTCGTCAAAGTACTTCTGAATCAACTTCTTCTCCTGAACAAACTTGACATTCGCAAGAGAGTCAGCAGCAAGTTCGATAGCCTGATTGAATCCATTCTCCCCTCCGTACGAGACATCGACAACCTTGACGACTTTGGCGAGCAATCGAGGATCGAAAAGATCGGATCCACTCAAATCGGTTTTGAGCTCAGCACTACCAGCAAGGACTAGACCGGCGACATTGACTTTATCGTTGGTGATGAAATGTTGTACTGCCAATTCGGCGACTTTTCGAACGTAATTTCGTCGAGCTTCTTCTCGCAGACGAGAGAATCGAAGAGCAGATTGACCACCTCGACCGTGCTTCTTTGGTAGGTCGACAGAGAACTTGTGGACCACATCTCGGGTGTTTCCAGCAAGAGTACCGAAGAGCTAAAGGTCAGTCAAGGGAATAGCGTTGGCTGCGTGAACATACAGATCCATTACCATCACTACGTTGTTAGCGTTTCGTTCTTTGTGCGCAAGGGAGACTTACATGATGATGAAACCCCACTTGGAGTCGTTCTCAAGGAGCTCTTCGAGAGCCTCGACGTGGAATCGACTATCACACATGTACATCGAGCTATATATCAGCCTCGACTTGACCTGATGACCAGAGCTTGACATACGTGTTGATAGGCTTGAAAGGTTCGAGCGCAAAAGACAATTTCTTCTCCTTACCCTCCTCATTAAGAATAGTTCCAACAAAGACACAAAGTCCATTATCAGGAACTCGGTTGAAGAGCTTCAACTTCTGCTGAGTAGAGGTGATGGCGGATAAAACGGATAGCCTGTATGTCAGTATATCAGTGGCGCGACAAAGGAACTATGGCTGGCTTACCTGTTGACTCGGGATTTGATATTGGATGCTGTACCGTATTCAGTCGTCAACATGTTGCTCGTCTGGGAGATTTGAGATCCTGTACATGTCAGTGCACGCGCTTTGAGAGTGAAAACAAGCGTACGAGGTGGGAGGATGAGGGTGATACATGAAGTACCGGCTCCTCTGGAGTTGGCCAACATGGTCAGAAGCTTCCTATACTTCCATATCTATAGAAAGTCAGTCAATTGCCTCATTGAAGTCGCGACTACGAGGGGCACGAACCTGGATTGCGTGATCGGTCTAGAGGGGTCAGCTGAATTCGAACTCAAATGAGTGGCTACACACCTCGTCGTTGCTGGACATCTTGAATTAGTCGGATTAGATCTTTTTGTACGATTCTTGACTGTCTTTCTAGAGACGCTTCGATAGGTGTACAGACGATGGGTGTTCGACTGGTGATACACAAGAGTAATATTGACTTTGCCTTCTATACGACTGGAACACTAAGATTTCATTTGGTCGTTGTGGCGGATCCGAGTGGAGATGTATTCAATCTCCGTATCATGCAATCAGCTGAATAATGACGATCTTGAAAGTACCATATTCCATTAGCACACATCCCATAGACTGCCCACAATGGCATCCACAAACCTCGTAGAGGTCACATCGCCCGAACACTTTAAGGATCTACTTTCCGCCGATTTAAATCGAGTCTCAGTCCTCAATTTCTGGGCATCATGGGCGGAACCATGTGAAGAGTTTAATAAAGTTATTCAGCAAGAATCAAAGGCATTTGAAAAGGTCCTCTTCCTTAACGTGAGTACCGGCGCATGGTGACTAAGACTCTTGGCTGATCTTAGATTGAAGCAGAGACACTGGCCGATATTTCCGAATCATTCGATATCGAGGCAGTTCCATCGTTCCTCCTTTTACGTGTACGTAACATGTCACACCTCCTGCATTCCCTTGTAACACCACCTTCACGTCTATTTGCCACCTTTCACGCTCCGCAGAGTCAGCATCTCTATATACTTCCGGGTGGATAAGGAGGGAGGCTTTAGCGTTGGGAGCCCTCCTTTCATGGAAGGGAGGGGAGACAGCCCCCTCACACCCATCGTTTCTTGGGGGTACTTATCCGGGAATCTACACACCCATCTCTCGTTCTTACCCTATCATTCCACTTGCAGTGCTATCTTTTTGTGATTGGAATGAACGCTGACTTTGTTTCTTTCACTACACTCAACACTATATCATCGATACAACCTACACCATGGACACTCCTTTCCCTTGGGCACCTCGTCGACAATCCGCTCATCATCCCTCGCCACTCGGTCCCGCGCCTGCTTCCGTTTCTATTCTCGCACGACGTCCTGTACTCGGTCTCAATACGAACCGAAACCTCACGCAACCTTCCACTCCATCACCTTCATCCCCTCGCACACCCATGGCCTTCCTATCGGCCTCTTTCTCAACATCCCTTTCGTCAAACTCGTCACTCGACACGATGATCCGAACACCTCGGTCGTCATTCTCATCACCATCTTCACCCGACATGCGGCTCCCTGACTTCACATCGATAAATCACATGCCAACCTACATGACTGACGGTACCGTCTCCGTTCCGAAACCTCATAAATCATCAATCTCTTCATCGCTCTCGTCGCTGCACGAAAACGGTGTGCCCTCCCTGATGGATCGATTGACGTATCTGCAAACCGGACCACCATCTCCTCCAATCGTAATACCCTCGGCTCGATTACTCGAAATACCGCCAAACCGGAATCCGGATTCTGCTCATCAACAATCGATTGCGTCGCCATTTGTCAATCTAAATTCGGGATCTTATGCGTTCTCGCCGACTTCGAAATTCGCCATTGACCTATCTGGTCGACAACGCCAACGACGAACTTCATCTCTTGTGAACGAATTGACTGATCTTCATCTCGACGACCCATCATCGGGACAAATTCAACCTCAACCACGACGGGCTACTTTTCCTAATGAATCTCCTGTTCCTGCCCCTCGACAATGATGAATCTGTGACCACAACTATCGGATGACCCCTCGCCTTTATTCTCTACTTCTTGCCGTCTCTCAATTGTATTACAATCAACAGGGTCACACACTACTAGCTCGTCATTCCGGATCCGACGCCGACCTCCTCCACACCCTACTATTACAACACTCCGGTATCGCCCCTTCTCCTGCTCAACCCCTCGCCACCTCGAATGCCGCTCCTCAAGCACCCGCCGCGGAATCACGTCCTCGTACAGAAGAAGAAATTGACGCTAGGTGTCACGAATTGATGAACAAGCACAAGGTCATGTTGTTTATGAAAGGAAACCCATCTTCGCCCAAATGTGGATTCTCGAGACAGACTGTTGGTCTGCTGAGGGAGAAGGGAGTTGAATTTGCTTGGTTCGATATTCTCAGTGATGAAGATGTCAGGCAGGGTTTGAAGAAGGTCAACGACTGGCCAAGTAAGTTCGACTGCAGTTCAGAAGGGCCATTTACTAACGGACAGCTTTCCCTCAGATCATACTAAATGGAGAGTTATTGGGAGGACTAGATATTTTCAAGGAGATGCTGGAAAATGGAGAGTTTGATGAGGTCTGGGAGGGTAATCCAGAGTAGATAGTCTCTTGCATATATGTATCTGTGTAGATGCCTGAGTCAACAACGCTATCAATACTTCATTCGGTGACATTTGACCCACGCCGGACTTCGGAGACGACCGAAGATAGATAACGCGTCACACCATTCTCGCGGTGTCTCAATCTACTCTCCTCTACCTTATAATTTCACCTGACTCTCCACCGCTCGGTCCTCCTACCCCGTTCATCCAGCTCAAGATGCCAGAAGTGGACGCAACCCCTCTCCTTCCTGGCGGACCATACATCTCCACTCCAGCCAAAAGGAACCGAATCCTCACGTCTATTCTAATCCCCTTGCTCCTAATTGGAGCAGTCATCTTTGTGTCTATACGAGGTGATGGGGTACCTAAAGATCCTCTAGGAAGAGCGAAGCATTTCATGAACACGTATGTTCAACTCTGCTTCTTGTGATGCCGAGCTCGAGCCCGAGCTGATGAGGTAGAGCTAGGGTTATTGATGGACATGTTGACTTACCCATTTTCGTTCGGGAAGCTTATGCGAATGATATCAACAGGATTGACTTGGAAAAGCAGGTGAGTTCTCTGCTTCGCAGTGGAAGAGGAATAGCAAGGAAAGAAACTGACTGATCAGCGAGGTCACTTCGACTTGAAGCGGGCTAGAGAGGGTCGACTGGGAGGAATGTTCTGGTCCATGTATGTCCATCAATGTCTTTGGGTGCTCAGCGTTCGAGTCACTGCCAAGTCGTTCAAAGCTGACAGATAGCTTCACAGAATGTACGACCGAAATCGAAGGACCAGATTTCCTAAATGCAACCAACGGTGTCCGAGGTCAGTCCTCTCCCACTCTGATCTGAAGGTAGCTGATGATTAGACGCATTAGAGCAGATCGACGTATCAGTCAACCTGATTGAGAAATTTTCTGATGATTTCAAACTTTGCAGAACTGCCGATGATGTCGAGGATGCAATCAGGGATGGAAAGATTGCCAGTCTCTTCGGTCTTGAGGGGTAAGCCATCTCGACATCGTAATGTAGGTATCAAGAGGAGCTGCTGATGAAAGTGCTCATTCCCTCGGCAACTCCCTTGGAGGTATGTCATCCATACTGTGCAGGGTACAGGAACGAAGGGACTGATGGCAGTGTTGAGGATGTTTCATCAGCTCGGTGTTCGATATATGACCCTCACCCATGGGTGCAACAACGTATTCGCCGATTCTGGGGGTATCTTTGAACTTCCCGAGCCAAAGTGGAACGGTCTATCGTGAGTCGCAATCTCCTCCGGTTGATGCGCAATCACCGCTAATCCCTTAGGCACCTAGGAAAGGAGCTGGTCAAGGAGATGAACCGACTAGGTGTCCTTGTTGATCTCTCCCATGTATCGGACAAGACTGCCCTGGCTGCCTTGTGAGCTCCCCATCACTCGGTGAGATGAAGCTGAGATTATAGGGAAATTACGGAGGCTCCTGTCATCTGGTCCCACTCTGCTACTCGAGCTTTGAACAACATATCGAGGAATGTCCCAGACCATGTCCTGGAGAAGATAGGTAGAGGTCACGGAAAGGTCGACGGTGTCGTCATGGTCAAGTGAGCTGAAAGGACCTTGTTAGTGTGGATCACAAGCTGACGAATAGCTTCTATCCCGCCTTCGCGGCGCCGAAAGGGGAGGAAGTAGGAGTTGCAAAGATCGCTGATCATATTGAACATATCGCAGACCGAATTGGCCGTCATCAGTATGTCTCATTTGTCCGATCAATGCAAGCTGACAGTCAGTGTGGGTATTGGATCAGATTACGATGGAATTGAATCCACTCCAAAAGGTCTAGAGGATGTATCAAAGTACCCCAATCTCGTAAGCACCTTCATTTCAGCAAGGAAGAAGTTAAGAGCAGTTTGCCGAGTTAGTGACCCGGGGCTGGGACAGTAGAGATCTAGCTCGCCTTGCAGGTGGGAATCTGTTGAGGGTAATGAGGGGAATGGAGGACACGAGTAAGCGACTAAGAAAGGAGAGAGGTCCCAATATGGCGGTCTATGATAAGAGGACTGATTTGGGTCAAGACAGGTTTTAGCATTGGGCAAGCGGCGTTACGAATGCATTTAATTATATTCCCGTTGTCCCATGTTACAAGTGAAGCGAGCGAACCACTAGTCCGAGCAACAGTTCGGACGAATGAAGTTAAACTTCGGACGAGTGAAGTAGAGGTCCGACTGCTTCGGTCGCCACTTGTGTGTGACACCTCCACTTGCGTGTCCACTTTGTCTATCCTTTCATCAATAATCTCACCAAGCCTTCCAGTAGATCTATGAGTGTAGGTATCCACGATAGGACATAACAGATCGACGATCGAACCTTGTACACTATCCGATCGATAGCACTTCACCGACTGTAGATTACTCACAATGTCCTGCGCCGACGACTTGACCTTGGACGATATTACCGAATCCTCCACCCAAGTCCTCGAGCGAGTCAGTGCAGGTGGCGGATCACATACAAATTTATGGGGTCAGATTGATCGCGACAAGTCAGTCCAGTCCTGCCCTTCTCCTCTTGTAGTCGCATATGGGCAGGGAAGCTGATATGGTAGCGTGACAGGACTGAACCTTGATGATCCTCTTAGCGCTTCTAAAGTGATTAAAGAATGGGAGGTTAGGCTTGATGAAGCTGAGTATGTCGAGTCCGGCGTTGATGATGATGTACGTCGGATCACAAGAACTCTTACAGACTAGGTGAATGGACTATCGCTTATAAATAGTTAATCATACATATCCCATTCACTCAATCACTCCGAGCTCTCGCACTCTACTTACTACCCCCACCACCTTCCCATCCACTTCGGCCTACCACTCTCAAGCTCTATATCAACTTGACCTATTGTCCCGGCTTTGAAGAATTGGAAGGACTGCGCCCTCTCATGGATATGAATATCGCCTCACCGCCTCGGGTTGCTAGGACTGCTGAAGGGTTAAGGGATGTTGAGGAATGGGGATTAAAAGTTCAGAAAATGGCAAATGTTCATTCTATCACTCTTGCTTTCGTATGTCCTCTCCGTATTTCGACCGTCCCCCTCATATATCGACCGTCAGTTGTATTGGCTTGTACTGATGATAGTCTGAGTCTGTCGGCGGAAACCGATCAAAGTTATTCTACGTGGGGTTCAAAGGAGAAGTCAAGAATACAAGTATGGATATGAGTCAACTTGGCCGAGTCCAGGCTGCTGGAACGGCTGATTCTCAAGTTGATGGTGTTGCAGATAAAAAGGGGTCGGGGTACACGACCATCCACTAGGCTGGAATGTTATCTAGTCTTCAGGATTTAGAGGTTAGGTTGTAATGGGGCTAGCTATTGGCTCGTGTTGTACTATATGCCATCTGCACTCTTGATGAGTCTGCTCAACACTAAATCAGCAGTCCCACAGAGCAGCTAGCGATCACGTAAAATGCATAACATCGTCAAACGGCACACCTTGATCTCGATAGTGCTATTCCTTTTGCTAATTGCCTCTTATCCCATATCCCAAATCACGAGTTCTAGCCAAATCATTCGACTAATCGGCATACTTCCAGATGAGATAAGCAATACCACCACCCATCAAAGCCATGACAAACAACAACCCAAAGACGACACCTCCAATCAACAACCAAGGGAAAGGAGCATTTGCTTCTTCCTCCATTCTCAATCTACTAGCTTCCTTCTCTTCGGGAGTCTGGTCCTTGATGATACCCTTTGCTTTTAGATCAGCAAGGAAAAGTTCTCGTCGGTCGGCTGCTTGTTTGGCTTGAATTGCCGATCCCATCTTTGCGAATAGCTGAGCTCGGGCGTCTAGACTCTGAGCGTTAATTGAGGTAGAGGGTTTATCGCCGGCAGTGGTGATTTCCAGGAAAGATGGGTAATGGTGCTCGGTCCATTGTTCGATCTGACATCAGTAAGAGGTTCTGCTTTGGTGAAAAAGACTCACCTTTCCACAAGCGATACTGAGCTTCAGGAGATTAGGGTCGTCCCGAGCGACTTTGGCGTGAATCTTCTTTGCGTACTCTCGGAAGATGTATGAAACGTCTCGAGGGTTTACCGCTCGGTTGATGAGCTAGCGGTCAGCTCTGCTATACTATACCTTTCGAAGGAACTCACTCGGATAGCCTCTCCTCGCCTGATCTTGACGTTCTTCTTGAGGATATCTGGGTTCATGAAACACCTCTCCAAAGTAGCGATAGCCATGACAGCGGGGATAGCGACGAAGTTGAATACACTCTGTGTTCTCAACAAAGTCAAGTAATCCAGAGCATCCACAGCGTGCCTCAAAGCATCCAAGACCATTTCGCTGGACGCAAACAGAGCCTCCTTCTCCCTTGCCGGGTCGAGTAATTCCTTCATCGAGTCAAATCCGTGTTTACCCCAGATTGCCCTTGGCCAGAACCCTCGTCCTTCATCTACATCTTCCTTGATATCCCTGAAAATGTTGGTTTTTTGCAATAACAAACCCATCGAGTTGGACAAGGTGAGTTGATCGGCGATCCATTCTCGTTCCTTCCCAGATACGGCAAAAATACCGGATAGACCCTCGCCAACTAGACCAGCGACATAGTGACAGTAGAGATCATAGTCGTCCAGACTGTTTACTTCGGCAACGGAGTTCTCGGGTGTGGCGAGCGCAGCGAAATCGGCCATACCAGCTCCCA
>Ga0265780_10007552_pt1 | contig 13330 bp, 11 predicted proteins | sample P1T30metagenome_FD_192432 | JGI IMG/M metagenome (GOLD analysis project Ga0265780, IMG submission 192432) | Plant litter microbial communities from East Loma Ridge, Irvine, California - P1 T30 | ecosystem: Environmental > Terrestrial > Plant litter > Unclassified | place: USA: California...
CGTCGGCGCCGAAGCGCTGGTGCGCTGGATGCATCCGAGCCGCGGCATCGTGCCGCCGGTGGAGTTCATTCCGCTGGCCGAAAGCACCGGCCTGATCGTGCAGGTGGGCGAGTGGGTGCTGGAACAGGCCTGTGCGCAGGCGGCGATCTGGCAGCGTGCGGGTGTGCCGCCATTCAGGTTGGCGGTGAACGTGTCGGCGCGCGAGTTCACGGCCTCGCTGCCGGAGCGGGTGGCTGAGACCCTCGCACGCTACAAGCTCGATCCGTCATGGCTGGAACTGGAGATCACCGAGAGCACGCTGATGCACGACTTCGAGCGGGTTACCGGAATCATGGACCACATCAACAAGCTGGGAGTGGCGCTGTCGCTGGACGATTTCGGGACCGGGTATTCGAGCTTGTCGTACCTGAAGCGCTTCCCGATCGACACGTTAAAAATCGACCGCTCGTTCACGACCGGGATTCCGGTGGACGGCAGCGACTGCGCGATCGCGGGGACCATCATCAGCATGGCGCGTCAGCTGGGACTGCGCGTGATTGCGGAAGGGGTGGAGACCGTGGAGCAGCTGGACTTCCTGCGCGAGGCGGGGTGCGATGAAGTGCAGGGCTACCTGTACAGCAAGCCGCTGCCGGCGTTCGAGTTCGAACGCAGTTTGCGCGAGAACTGGCTGCTGGTAGCCTGATTGTCCTGACCGGCGTTGATGATTTATGTATAATGCCGGTTCCTCAAGGAAGCGTGGCCGAGTGGTTGAAGGCAGCAGTCTTGAAAACTGCCGACGGGGGAACCCGTTCGTGAGTTCGAATCTCACCGCTTCCGCCAAGCATACTGAACAAGAGCCCCACATGCTGGGGCTTTTTTTCGTCTCCTCATAGGAGAAATGTCAAAATCGGTGTCCACCGACGTCCACTACAATCTAGCTGCATCCAGCCCCGCCGAGTGGGTAGAGGGGTGGGTAGGTTTGAGAGTGAAGAATGTGGTCGAAAGGTGGGTACACCGATGAGCTACACGATCAACAAGCTTTCCGCAATCAAGGTGCGTGCCGTGACCCGGCCTGGTCTTTACGGCGATGGCGGCGGATTGTGGCTGCAGGTGTCGAAGAGCGGATCGAAAAGCTGGATATTCCGCTACGATCTCGCCGGTCGGCGGCGCGAGATGGGGCTCGGATCGTGCATCACCGTCGATCTGGCGCTGGCGCGTGAGAAGGCACGCGAATGCCGCCTGCTTTTGCTCGATAAGCGCGACCCGATGGAAGAACGGGACAAGGCCCGCGGTGAACACGCGCAGCGCCAGGCCAAGCGCGTGAGCTTCGACGAATGCGCTGCAGCTTACATCGACGCCCACCGTGGCAGCTGGAAGAGCGCCAAGCATGCGGCGCAATGGGAGACCACGCTCGCCATGTATGCCAGCCCTGTCATCGGTTCTCTGCCAGTGGCCGATGTGGACACGGACCTGATCGTGAAGGTGCTCAGTCCCATCTGGAAGACGAAGACGGAGACCGCCACGCGCCTGCGTGGACGCATCGAGAGCATCCTGGACTGGGCGGCCACGCGCAAGCTACGTCATGACGTAAATCCGGCGCGCTGGCGCGGGCACTTGGAGAACCTGCTCGCCAACCCGAACAAGATCGCACCGGTGAAGAACCATCCCGCGCTGCCATGGCGCGAAGTGGGCAGCTTCATGTCGGACCTCCGGCAGCGCGAAGGAGTCTCGGCCCGCGCGATCGAGTTCGCGATCCTCACGGCGTGCCGGTCGGGCGAAGTGCGTGGCGCAACCTGGGACGAGATCGCCCTGGAAGCGAAGCTGTGGACTATCCCCGCCGGACGCATGAAGGCAGGAAAGGAGCATCGCGTCCCGCTGTCCACAGGCGCGATCGCTCTCCTGCGTGCGCTGGAGCGTCGTGGGCGCTTTGTTTTTCCAGGGCGGGACACGAAGACGACACTTTCCGACATGAGCCTGACGGCCATCCTGCGGCGAATGGGGCGCAGTGACATCACCGTTCACGGCTTCCGTTCGACGTTCCGCGACTGGTGTTCGGAGTGGGAAAACAACTCGTTCCCACGCGAAGTGTGCGAGCACGCGCTGGCGCATAACCTGCCCGACAAAGTGGAGGCGGCATACCGGCGCGGGGATCTGCTCGATAAGCGTGTTGTCCTGATGCAGGCCTGGGCCGACTACTGCGCAGTCGATCCGGCGCCCAAGCGCTGACGGCGCGTCCGCGACCGATGCCGGTGGGTAGAGAGGTAAGTCGTGGACACGCGACCTGGATCAAGCAATCCACCATGGAGCTTCGTTACGCTCTAACGGACTAACTTTTCCTTTCAATCGAGGCAGGGCCATGACCACAGCGAGAACGACGGCGGAGCGACAAGCGGCGTATCGGGCGCGACAGGCATGCGGCGCAAACGACGGGCAGAAGAGGGTCAATCTGTGGCTCAGCACTGGTTGTGCCCTGGCCTTGGCCAGACTCGCGAAGCGCCACGGCATCACGCAACGAGAATTCGTTGAAAAGCTTGTCCTGGCAGAGGACGACAAGGTTCTCGCGTCGATGGCGCTCGACTCCCCGGAGTGGAGCGCGTATTTCCAGGTAAAGCCTATGCGTGCCAAGACAGGGGCGACGACACACCCAAGCGGCATACCCACCGTCCTGAAGTAAATGCGTTGGCGGGGCAGCGCCGGCGGCCGCAGTCACGCAATGCCACAGCGCGTCCTGCAGCGGGCAAGCGTCAGCGAGTTACGTCATGACGTAATTCCGACCTTGGCTCGGTGATCGTCAGCTGAGCTCCGGATCGAGCATGAGCTGCTGCCGGCGTGCAGCTGGCTCCCATGGGCGCAAACCCTGCTCCCTAGCCAGGCGAATGCGCTGCACCTTCATCGCATCGATCAGGTCTGCTGGAGAAGCGGCGCTCTCCAGCATTGGCAGGGTTTGTTCGGCTTCGAGAAAGAAACGGTGACGCGCATCGGCACCCGCCGTCAGGAAGGCATCTTCCCACCATGCGGTGATCCGGTCGCTGGCCCGTTCCAGTGCAGTTTGCGTGACGAGGCGGTTCGACTTTTCGTTGTTGATCCGCCTCGATGCAGGCATCAGGTTCCAGGCATCGCCGCAGGGCCAGGCGGCGAAGGGGAAGCAATGGTCGATGTCGTAATCATCCCGCAGGCGCTGGCCCGACCAGACGCAATAGATGGACTTGCCCCGTGTGCGAAGCCGTTCGACAGCGGCACGCGCGAAGCTGGTGTCGCGCTCGGGATCTGCCCAGGCAAGCAGCGAATACGCAGTCTGGCCGAGTGCCGGGCCGAGTTGCCCCGCGTAGGACTCCATCAGGCGCACCCATTCCGCAACGAGGACAGGTTCGACCCACACATTGTAGTGGCTGAGCGCATCCCAGATCTGAAGCGGAACGTGGAACTCGCCGAAGCTCCACAGGAAAGGATCATCGATCCGCAGGCTTGATGGTGTCGATGTGCGGCGTTGGTGCCTGATGTGGAAGATGTTTTCGTCGCTCGCCGGCCAGCGCAGGTACTTGACCGGCATTTCGCGGATCAAGCGGGAGATCTCCCACAGGCTTCCATGAAGGTGCCGCGCGGTGTCGGCGTCGAACGCCATCCCTGCACGAAGATCCACCGGGCGAATCGGACGCAAGGCCGTAAAGTTGTTAGTCACGAAGCCCGGTGCGTTCCCGGCCCGGTTGGGTGGCATCTGAGGAAGCCCACCCTCGATGAGCGGCTTGTACATGCGTAGCCAAAAGAGCGCCACCAGGCCCATTGGCAGGACAACGGAATCCGATTCGTGGCGGGCAGCTCCGGCCGCGGTATCGGCGATCCTGGCGAGGATACGAAGCAGCGCGATCTTGTACGTTGATGACTTTCCGTCGGTGAGGATCAAGTGGCGTAGAAGCGGAAGCGCGCCTAAGCCGTCATCGGGTAGCCCAAGAACCGCAGTCGTCCACGAAATGCCCGGCCGACCCAGCTTGTCTGGGCTGTCGTCGGTGCGCACCAGCCTGAGGCCGAACTGCTGGGCCATCGCTGTCAACTCCGATAGCGTCACCTCGTACATGGCGCGATCGGTATCGGGTGGGCCGATGCGAAGGCTGATGGCGATGCGTCCGTTGGGCGACAGCAGCGTCGCCAGCTTTCGCAGGGTACGCTGGCGTGCAGCCGGTGGAACGTGCATCCAGACCGCAGAGAGCAGGATCAGATCGAAGCTTAGGCCCAGCCGGCGTACCTGGGCCAGGTCCGGCAGGCTGTCAGCCAGCCAGTGGATGTGTGGCGAAGGATGGCGCTGGCGCGCCAGCGTACGCATCGCTTCCGAGGGCTCGGCGGCGACGACATCGTATCCCTTGGCCGCAAACCAGGCAGCGTCCCTCCCGGAACCGGCGCCGACGTCCAGAATCGTCGCGCCGGGCGGTGGCAGCAGATCCAGCAGGGCAGGGTGCACATGCTCGAAGCTCAGCGATTCGTACTGGGAGACAAGCTGCGCGGCGTTCTGATCGTAGTGAGGAATGGTCTGCATGACCTTCGGTATGATTGTCGACTCATCAATTGTATGCCGAAGCATGCTGCCGTAGAGCAATCGATCTGTTTGCAATCGTATGCAATCCAATGGATTCGATGCCTTCAGTCTGCATCCAGTTCAGGCACTCCAGAATAGAAGATATTGAACAAAATGTCGGCATATATTGATAAGTGCCGATGTTTTGTGTAGACTGGCTTCATGAGTCAACTAGCTGAACGAATTCTTGAGCTTGCCCGGTCCAAAGGCATACTGCGTTCACGGGATGTGGACAGTGCCGGTGCACCGCGCGCACTGCTGGCCTCGCTGACCGACGAAGGCCGGCTGCTCAAACTCGGCCGAGGCCTGTACACATTGCCCGACCGGTCTGCGTCCGAGTACGAGAGCTTTGCCGAGGTGGCGACACGCAGCGGAAGTGGGGTGCTATGCCTGCTTTCCGCGCTGCGTTTTCATGATTTGACCACGCAGCAGTCATCCGACGTCTGGCTCGCCATACCGCACAAGGCTCGTGCTCCGCGTTTCGATTATCCGCCGCTACGGGTAGTTCGCATGTCGGGGCCGGCGATGACCGAGGGCGTCGACATTGCAGACCTTGCTGGCGCCCAGGTGCGCGTGTTCAGCGTGGCGAAAACGGTTGCTGACTGTTTTAAGTTCCGCAACAAGATCGGCCTCGATGTTGCACTCGAAGCCCTGCGCGAAACCTGGAACGGTAAGCGGGCGACGATGGACGAATTGTGGCGCTATGCGGAGATCTGCAGGGTAGCAAACGTCATGCGTCCGTACTTGGAAGCGGTGGGGGCGGCATGAAAGCAGCGAATCGTGCTGCATCGGTTCGCGCACGGCTTCTAAACCGCGCACGGGCCGACAGGACGGACTTCAACCTGATCCTGACGCGGTATTCGCTCGAGCGGCTGCTGTACCGTTTAAGCGTGTCGCCCTGGGCCGATCAGTTCCTGTTGAAAGGGGCGCTCCTCTTCGACCTGTGGTTCGACCAGCCGCACCGGCCAACCCGGGACATCGACTTGCTTGGGTTCGGGTCTTCCGAGCTTGACGACCTGATCGGGGTCTTTCAGCAGGTCTGTGTTCAGCCATCCGATGACGGGATGGTATTCGACCAGGGCAGCGTGCAGGCGGCGCGGATTCGCAAGGAAGCCAACTATGAAGGCGTACGAGTTACACTGCTCGGCACACTGGATGGGGCGCGCTGCTCGGTGCAGATCGATGTTGGATACGGCGATGCCGTGACGCCTGCAGCAGAACTCGTGCAGTTTCCGGCGCTTCTAGACGATGTCGCGCCACCATCGTTGCGTGCCTATCCCGTGTACACCGTCATCGCCGAAAAGTACGAAGCGATCGTCGGCTTGGGTATGGCGAACACGCGCCTGAAGGATTACTTCGACCTGTGGTTCCTTGCGACCTATGCCGAGATCGATGAGGCTGTTCTCCGTCAGGCGGTTCAAGCCACGTTTGCCCGCCGGAGAACCGAGGTGCCGCAGGCTGCGCCGCTCGGGCTGTCTGACGCCTTTGCGGCGAGTCCAATCAAACAGCAGCAGTGGCGAGCGTTTCTCTCGAAGAGCAAACTCATGGCGCCGGACTTAGCAGAAGTGACAGCGGAACTACGGCGTCTCTTGGGATTACTCGACAGTGGGGCGGCAGGTTAGGAGTTGCAGTCTCGGCGGCTAGCACGAATGCACTGCACGGCCCACTGCTCGACTTCGCTCTTGATCCATGCCGCCGATCGACCCTGAAGCTTTACCGGCCTTGGGAAAGCGCCCCTCTTGATCGCGTCGTACATACTGCTGCGCGACTTCCCGCAGATCGCTATCACCTCCTTCAACCTGATGAATCGAATGTCGGCACGTTTGCATGACGCGCGACGCTCGATAACGGTGTCAATCGCTTGCTGATCCATGTATGCCTCCAAGTGTGAATTTGAGAAGTTGCCTTATGGTCGCGCCGGCCCAATAGATTCAGTACTGCGTCGCTTCGCAGATGCGCGAGAGCGCTTGGTAGGGTCGTCTAGTGCAGGCGCTGAGCGGAAGTTTGCCTTCCGCTGACTGCTGAGGTATTGCGCAAATCCCGGTCTCGGCGCCGTTCGCATGCGGATCGAATGCGTTGAAGACTGCCTTTTAGGGTTTGGTTCTTCGGGCAGGATAGACTGTGGTCTTAGAACCTTAAGGTCTGACTCGAGACAAACTATGCAAAGTGACGCTCGGCGACAAACTTTCAATGCTGACGGCAGTGTAGCAACACCACAATCAAGGCGTCTGTGCGGTTTGATCGCTTGCCGGCGCACAATGGGCGACCCGGACCGTTCCACCCCACTGCTCACGAACATAGTTACACTTCCCGCTCGCCTCCTTCATGCACACTGAGTATTTGGCATGATGCAACGTTGTTTCCGCGCAAATTTCTACGCAAATCTCGTGTCCGGCAATGAAGTTTCATGCAAACTCGCATAGTAGATTACAATTAGGCAACTTTACGGTAGATGGGGCGTAGTTTGCGGGCAGATCGATATATCGCTAGCGTAATCACCAAATGTGATAATTTGGTTCGCACAGGATTGTGGCGGGGTAGTCCAACTATCCGGGTGAACGCATGGATGAACAATTTCGAAAATCAAGATAAAGTCGCGGCAGCGATGGTATTGGATCACTTCGTATTCATTTCCAGCGGCTCCGTTGAAGCAATGCTCATTGCTACGTACCGACAATTGCGAAATCGGATTTTCTCGCAAATGTCCTATGGGGCGGCAGTAGAATATTTAGATAATCTTGTATTCACCAGTGTAGAAGGCGAAGATCCTAACGTTACCGACTCAGGCAACTTCATGTGTCGAAAACTGCGGCAAGTATTAGCATTACCTGACAACCGTTTCGTAGAGCCAGACGAAGCTTTTAAACTCGCCAACACTGGTAAAGGCATCGTTTTTGTCGATGATTTTCTCGGGTCTGGGTCTCAATTTTTGAGTACTTGGAAGCGCGACTATCCAAGTGGAAGTCAACAGAGTTTTAAGACGCTATACGATAGCGGCTCGCTTCGCGCCCACTACATCGTTTTAGTAGCAACCAGAAATGGTATCGATCGTCTTCAGTCCGACATTGATGGTTTTGCCATTACTACTTCTCACGTCTTGGACAATTCGATGTCCGTGAGAGCATTGCCATGGAACCCTCTATCACCAGACGAGTTTGATCCAAAAGAAGAAATTCCAAAATTTCTTGAGAAATATTCTGCACGGCTTCATGTGGATCAATATCTAGAGCATACCGAAGGTCGTCAGTATGGATATGGCTCGCTGGGATTGCTGATCGCATTTGAGCACTCGACGCCAGACGCCACTATACCATTGCTTTGGGCACCTGGACCTCAACAGTGGACACCGCTAATTCGACGAGTATGAATAAATCTATTTCAAGAGTCCGGGATCTTTTCGCGGACTACAGAGCGGAATGGCTTCAAGCCCAGTTTGCGTCTTTGTTCATTCCTCCGCCATACCTGGCGAAGCTAGAGGGGAAACGTCCTTCATTTCTGATTGGAGGCCGCGGAACGGGAAAAACCACGACTTTAAGATCGATGAGATTCGACGCAAATTACGAGAGACTGCGTTTGACCGAAAGTAAGGTATCGATGCGGTATTTCGGAATATATATTCGAATAAACAAAAATCGTGTCCGTGCTTTTCAGGTTCCGGAGTTAGTTGAGGAAGAGCGTCGACGTGCTTTTGCTCATTACTTTAATCTTCTCACCTGTCAAGAACTCTGCCAGCTCTCAACTTGGCTGGAATCTGCTAGCGAATCAATCGATTTTGGGCCGGTTTTCAGCGCCTTTGGTCTGGAAAACAGTATTGACCGTGTTGCGGAATTAGAAGCGTATATATCCGACGAGATATCGAGACTGGAGCTTTTCGTTAATAACGGGGGGCGAACTGCTTCACCAACATTTTCATTAGGTGATGCTCCTATTCGTGCTTTCTGCCGAGTTTTGACTTCGTCGGGATATCTAAAGGATAAGCTGCTGTTTTGCTGTATCGATGAGTACGAAAACCTGTCTGCAGAGCAGCAGTCAGTATTGAACACATATATCAAGCACGCAGAACCGCCGCTTTCCTATAAAGTAGGCATGAGACGAGGCGGACTGCATACTCGCACGACTCTAGATTTTTACGATCAAATATCGGTTCCTGATGACTTTAGTGAAATCGACATCGCAGACGAAGGTTTTGATGAGTTTGCCGAATCGCTTGCTGACAATAGACTTCAACGTGCAATTGCAGATGGTCTACCTGTGCCTTCCACCGCCGCGCAGTTTCTTACGCAATTAAGATTTGATGAGGAAGCGAAACTATTAGGTTGCGAACGAATTGCAAATCAAGTTCGAAAAAAATTGGACGACTCTCCAGAGACCGTGCGAATGTGGGTAAGAAGTGCGCCGTCAAGCCATGTTGCGTTCTTAGAATATTGGGGAAAAAAGACTGGAACGGAAATCAGCGAGCTTGCCTTTGACTGGATGAGTCATCCAGATGCTTGGTTCGATCGTCTTAATAATCATGGTTATGCAAGTTTGTTCTGGCTCTCACAAGGGCGTAAAGGTGCACGACTTCGGAAATATTATTGTGGATTAGACACATTCCTAGCGCTCGCATCTGGAAATATTCGATATTTTCTAGAGCTTATTGATGAAGCAATACAGCTTCAGCTAAATTCCGGGTGGGATGGGAATTCAAAGCTTTACCTCGAGCCGAAAACCCAAACTGAAGCCGCAAAACTTGTCGGGAAGCGTCGCCTCGCCCAGCTCGAGGGCTTGAGTAAGCTCGGGCCAGAGATCAAGCGCTTAGTGCTCGCTATCGGCAAGGTGTTCTTCGAATTTGCCCGCGACCCAGTTGATCGTGCTCCAGAACAAAATTCCTTTGTTATCTCGGGCGACGAAAATTCAAAGAAAAGAATCTCTAAGATTTTAGCTGAAGGAGTTGCTCACCTTGCTTTTGAAGAAACGGCTCGGACCAAGGCGACATCGCCGTTGGAAATGAGGGACGAGGAATACCGTATTCATCCTATATTCTGTGCATTTTTTGAGTTCTCTCATAGACGCAAGCGAAGAGTCACTTTTGAAGCATCTACTCTTCTCAAACTAGCTGCTCACCCTTCTCAAGCATTGTCAGAAATGATGAGTGACCGCACGGTGACTCCAGCTGCTGAGTTGCCGGAACAGCTAGCGATGTTTACGGATTTTTTTGATAGCGACGTTCGATAGAAACGATGCCTTACGACGGACATACGCGAACGCTTGCTCCTTTATCGACTGCAGCGTTGCCAACGGATGCTTTATATGTCTTCCGCATCTCAGATGAGGAAGAACGAGATCGTGCTGGTCTTTGGGGGAAAATATTCTCAGACAATTCACGTTATTGCTTGCGTATTACGCGAGAAAGTGAAGAGACCTTTTCTGTGTTTACTAAGGGTAGTGAAGTTGAGGTTTCATACACTGATTTAGAAAAAATTAGACAACTCTTTTCTTGGTCATCCGTTTATATTGATATAACTGGATTAACCCATAACACCTGGGCATCGCTGGTACGAGCCCTTCGCACAGTCGACAGATCCCTGTTCGCGATATTTACAGAGCCAGACAATTACAGCCCACATAAAAGCCCTTCATCTTCAAACTTATTTGATTTGACGAGTTCATTTGGCGGAATTGCTCCGTTGCCCGGCATGGCAAACCTTTCTGGCCCGGATAGCGACGGTCAGGCAATCTTTGTGTCCTTCTTGGGATTTGAGACTGCGAGGGCGGAACATGTTGCGGCGTCCGTCGACCCGCTTCCATCCGTGTTCCCTGTTATTGGACTTCCTGGTTATCGAATTGATTACCCGCAGATAACGATATCTAGCAACGAGCGTTTTATTAATGAGGCTAAAAGCGATCATAAGATACGGTTTGCGAAAGGTAGTTGTCCTTTTGAAGCATATGATTTATTGTGCGAAATTCAGCGGGATAATCCTGAATCCTATATTTATATCGGTTTAACTGGCACGAAACCGCATGCGCTCGGGGCAGTCCTCTATGCGCTAGAGAATAGTCGTCGTACTGAGATAATTTACGATCATCCAAATCGTAAGACTGGAAGAACTTCAGGTGTTGGTGTCAGTCATATATATCGGTTGAAGTAATGCTCACACAAGATTTTGATTCATACTATTCTCCGGCTGAAGTAACGAATGTAATTGAGGAATCTTTAGGTGGAGGCGTGCTACGTACTGCTCTTGATAGCAATTGTGGTGGGGGCGCTCTTTTGGATGTGGTTGAACGAGTATACCCGAACACGTCTTGCATCGGCATCGATTATGACGAATTAGCGATTCGAAAATTGCGAAAGCGCCGCCCGCATTGGACGTTAGTCCAAGGCGATTCTCTTAGCCTTCAGACCTGGCAGTTCCTACTTCCTCAAGCAAGCAATGTTGACTTGGCGGTATTGAATCCGCCATTCAGCATGGGTGCTGCAAAAGGCTTACTCTATAATTTTCGCGGCAATGAACTTCGTTGTAGTCTCGCAATGGCGCACGTACTAGGCGCAATTCAGAATGGGCGTCCTAAGAACATCTTAGCCGTATTGCCAGCTTCATTGTTAGTATCTGAAATTGATGCTTATGGCAGGGCCGCGGTGGAAATCGATTACGACGTTGAATCAATTGCTGCTTTCAAGAACTCAGTTTTTAGAGGAACTAGAGCGAGTTCGGTCCTAGTTCGAATGACGCAGAAACAGAATAAGCGCTCCGGAAACTTGCACCGTCTTAATGATAGGGTTCAGTTATCGACCACCAAGCTGGTGAGAGGAGGGTTGCCTGTATTTGAGGCAAAAAGAATGCAGGGCGGAATTCCATATATACACTCAACAGATCTGAAATATCTGATCGATGGAAATTGGAATCAAATTAATCTAGTTCAGCCTCTTGGCAGGGGAACTGTTGGCGGCCCAGTTATACTCCTGCCAAGGGTAGGGATTCCGTTAGTTCAAAATTTGAAGCCATTTCATTTGCCTTTAGTACAGTTGTCCGACTGTGTTATTGCTCTGCAATTTAAAACGTTTGAACACGCACAAAACGCGTGTGTGATAGTGAAGAAAAACTGGGAATCTTTGTTGGGTATCTACGTTGGAACTGGTGCGCGTTACCTTACGGTTAATCGCTTGTCGGCTTGGCTAGCTTCGGTAGATTTGTAATTGATAGGTAGGTGTTCAAATTTCAGTATATTCTTAATGGTTAGTTTTAAGCTAAAAAACGTTAAAGTGTTGATTTTAATTCTAGCGTTACTCTCCATTGCGTTAGCTCAGGCATGTGAGCGATATTTTCCTTTTATTCAGTTTAAAGGATATTTGGTAGCAACTTGGTGGGTGCCGTATGCGTTTTCTTCGTTATGGGTCTTTCTGTCATTTTTCAAGATAAAAGTCGACTTAGATAGGAAAGACGTTTCAGTTTGGGATTCATCGTATTTGCTAATCGCTACAGTAACAGGATTTGCCATAGCGCAGTCCTGGGATGCTGGATGGGGCCTTTCACTCGGTGTTTCTTTAACCGTTGTAATTGCGGTGTTGTCGCTTGTAACAACACTGCATCATTCTTATAGTGTTAGGGCGCATAACCGACTGCAGGTTCGACCCCATTTCGTACTCGATAGTACCTTTAATAGCATAACCAAAGAAGGTTATCAAACATATAGGTTGTCCGTAAGGAATGTCGGACTTGGGCCGGGCGTAGTAAGTAAGTATGATGTGAAAGTTAGCAAAGTGCCTGTAGGGAATTCAGACCAGGTATTTGTCGAGTTTTTAAAGCTTGTTAATGTTGAGGCCTCTGCAAAAGGGAAAGCTGAGGTTTTTGCAGGATATCTTTCTATTGGCGAAGCGCTCGATAAATCTTCGGAGAAAGTCTTATTTCAGGCAAATATACCAGCTGAAGGACGATCCTTTATGGATGGGCGCAGAATAGCGCAGAAACTTTCAAACAGTTTAGAGCTCGATATCAGGTATGAATGTCATTATGGAAAACAATTCCATATTAATCGTAAGAAAATAGAGGTGCAAATATAGGTTCCGCTGCTAAGCGAACTCAAATTCGTTGCTGGCTTCCTGTATGGCGCCGTGGTGGTGGTGGGTAAGGAAGTGGGTTTGCAACACGGATCTTTGAATCTCATAGCAGAGTACGCCGGACACCGCTTCCGCCAAGCATACTGAACAAGAGCCCCACACGTTGGGGCTTTTTTTCGTGTTCTCACAGAAAAAACGCGCAAGAGCTGACCGGATCGATTTCAACCGTGGCAAGCTTTTGTTTCGAAAAGCAAGCTCATGGCACCGGACCTGAAGGAAGTAACAGCGGAACTGCGGCGACTCTTGAAGCCATGCCACAGTGGGGCGGCAAGTTAGGACTTGCGGCGATTAACCCTTGCAATCGCCGCATGAACTGCGGTGATTACAGGCATATTCGGCAGTCCACTGACTCACCTGATTGACGCAACGACTTTGTAAGGCTGGTATCTCAGCACGTGTAAAATAGCCAGCGACAGGGACTGTCGCCGGGGCGGCAGCGCCTCCGCCGCGCACCCGTAACGTCAAAGGCACGGCGTACCTTCCGGCAGCGACCCAAGCGACTCGATCACATTGATGGTAGTCGCGCGGGGAAGCCGGTTCGGCATCGGAATGAACGGTGCAATGGACATGTATGGGGCCTGATTGCACGCGCTCGTGCCATCGTCGGCGCATATCCTCACCCGCACGAAGCGCATGCAATTGCTGGCATTCGGGTTCAGCAATCAGATCCTTCGGTTCTC
>Ga0265780_10007553_pt1 | contig 13329 bp, 18 predicted proteins | sample P1T30metagenome_FD_192432 | JGI IMG/M metagenome (GOLD analysis project Ga0265780, IMG submission 192432) | Plant litter microbial communities from East Loma Ridge, Irvine, California - P1 T30 | ecosystem: Environmental > Terrestrial > Plant litter > Unclassified | place: USA: California...
GCGCACAAGGGGTGGTTTTGTCGACGAGAGCGAGGACGAGGAAGAGGAGCCTGTCGCGCAGCCCAAGACTGCCGCCGGGCCTGCAGAAACACCACAGCGTTCATTTACAAACACACCAAACAATACAGTTCCCACACCAGATGTACAGTTACATAGTGCACAAGATCAGGGTGCTTCGTCCCTTCTCTCTGCTTCTGTCGCTGTCAATGAGTCTGTTCCTTCTCTTGCTTCTACTGTTCCCAACGGCACTACGCCTGTCCCAGACGTTGCCATGACAGGTGCTCCAGATCACATGAACGCGGCTAGTGGCCGACAGTCTGCAGCTCCCGTCACTCCCATGCCCACCTCTACAGCGCTGCCCAAGGCGCGTCTTCCTCAGGACCGCATCGGTATCCTTGAAGATCGCATTGCTGAAGACCCGCGTGGTGACGTCGAAGCGTGGCTGAGTCTAATCGAGGAGCATCGCAGGCGACACAAGCACGACGACGCGAGAGCGGCCTTTGAGCGCTTCCTCAGGGTCTTTCCCACAGCGGTAAGCATAACTGACGTTTTTCTTACGATTTCGCTAACATGACTAGGGCGAGCAATGGGTAGAATGGATCGCTTTCGAGACTGAGCTCGATGAGCTGCAGAAGGTTGAGGTCTTGTTCGGCAAGTCCATCGCGCAGACAGGCTCCTATGTTCCATTGTATTTGTCGTACATCGACTTTGTCCGACGCCGCTTCAACTTGACGACGGACCAGACTGGTTCGAACCGCCAGACTGTCACACAGGCCTACGAGTTTGTTCTTGGACGGGTTGGTATCGATGTCAATGCTGGCAAACTATGGCTGGACTATATCGAGATGCTCAAGACAGGCCCCGGCGATGCGGGCGGCAGCAGCTGGCAAGACAAGCAGAAGATGGACACTCTGCGCAAGGTCTATCAGCGTGCAATTTCTATCCCACACAACGCGACTCTCGAGATCTGGCGCGACTATGACAAGTTCGAGATGTCTGTGAACAAGCAAACAGTGAGTTCGCAGAGGCACTACATGCCAATGCAATGCTAACAGCAACAGGGACGCAAGCACCTCCAGGAGAAATCTCCGTCGTACATGACTGCGCGAAGCGCCATCAACGTCCTCGACAACAACATTACAAGGGGCGTCAACCGAACCACGCTTCCCCGCCTACCTCCAGCGCCAGGCTTCGATGGCCACGACGAGTACTCGAACCAGGTCAAGCTGTGGAAGAATTGGATACAATGGGAGAAGAGCGACCCGCTCGAGATCTTGATCGACGACCGGACGGCGTACCAGAATCGTGTGCTTCACCTCTACAACAATGCTCTCATGGCCCTTCGCTTCTGGCCAGAGCTTTGGTATGAGGCAGCAGAGTGGTGCTTCGACAACAGTCTATCATCGGAAGGAGACAAGTTCCTGAGCGACGGCATCGAAGCTAACCCGGAGAGCTCCTTGCTAGCATTCAAGAAAGCCAGCCAGGTTGAGTTGCGTACTGATTTCGATGACGGCCAGCCGGGCATCATCGCCAAGGGTAAGGCTGTGCGCGAGCCATATATGAAGCTTTTGGACACCATCTACGACTTGACGGCGCAGACGAAGAAGCGCGAGGAGCAGTTGATTGCCCGCGCAAAGGAGATGTTCGAAGCTCAGAAGCAGGCTGACGAGGCCACTCGCAACAACGCGAACGGAGACGATGAGGAAGATGAAGACGAGCTCGCGAAGCGCCTCCGGGAGAAGGAGGAAATGCATAAGATGCAAATACAAGGAATTGTTGCAGGCCACAACAACGAGATCCTGACCCTCAAGAAGATACTCACTTATGCGTGGATCGCTCTGATGCGAGCCATGCGACGCGTGCAAGGCAAAGGCTCGCCCGGTGCAGAGGTTGGTGGCTTCCGCGCCGTTTTCGCTGAAGCTCGTAAGAAGGGCAAGCTGCTCAGTGAAGCATATGTCGCCAGCGCGCTCATCGAGCATCACTGCTACCAAGACCCGGCTGCCAACAAGATCTTTGAGCGTGGCATGAAGCTCTTCCCTGAAGATGAGCACTTTGCGTTAGAATACATCAAGCACTTGATCAAGCTGAACGATTCAACCAGTGAGTACCCCGAGTTCGAAGTGGTCATCCCATACTTACGAATATAGATGCACGCGCCGTCTTCGAGACTGTGGTCGGAAAGATTACCTCCAAGCCGGATCAGATTGGCCGGGCCAAAGAGCTGTTCCTCTTCTTCCACGACTATGAAGCCAAGTTCGGCGAGCTGGCTCAGATCACGAAGCTGGAGCAACGCATGCTCACCCTGTATCCTGAGGACCCGCAACTACAGCGCTTCTCCCAGCGCTTCGCGGGTCCTACCTTCGACCCTACTACCGTCCGCCCGATCATCTCCCCGCGTTCGCAGATGAAGCCTATCATGCACATGCAACCCGTCATGAACTCGGTCGAGGAGCACCAACCCTCCATGCCACAGCAAATGGAGCAGCGCCACGCCTCACCACCCAACTTCAACTTCGCCTCCCCACACCTCACCAACATCCAGCCCGTCGCCGTCCACTCCCCCAAGCGCCCTCTCGACGACGCCGACGACAACGCCCAGCCCCGCAAACTCGCCCGCGGCGAATCCCCCGCCCTTAAAGGCGCAGCCGGCCGCCGCCTCGACGCCGCGCGCCGCAACCTAGCCACCTCGGGCAACACGCCCGTCGTCCAGGGCCCCGTCCCGCTCCCCCGCGAAATCAACTTCCTCCTCAGCATCATCCCGCCCGCGCACACGTACCGCGAGACGCGCTTCAATCCCGAGGCCATGGTCGCGATGATCCGCGATAACGCGCGCATTGCGCTGCCGAATTCGGTGGTGCCGGCGCCACAGCGGTGGGGCACTACGCCGACTACCGCGCAGCAGTTGGCAAGCATCCAGGAGAAGTATGGTCATCAGCATACAGGGAGTACAGGGAGTGTTTGGGGGCAGTAGGACGCGAGTAGGAGTAGCCGTAGCTACTCTGAGCAGTGGGGGAAGTTTGTGCGAGATCATTGCATGGATTGGCGTTTTTGGGATTCTTGGGCAGGGAATATCGTGGGTTCTCACAAGGAGATTTTGTTCATGCTACGTCTTCGCCCTCTGATAGCTGAGCATGGCGTTCTTTTTTCTGGTCCGTGGGATGGGGATGAGATTGGGGGTATTCATTTTTTTTCGAGGGATGAATACTAGGCGGATATCTAAGTACGGTAATTCGCATTTGAGAAAGATTTATTAACTTTGCTGCGTGCTATTCATCGCGGGTTGAGAGTGCGGCGTGTACATTCAGCATGCCGGATGGGCAGTGAGTGCGAGTGATCAGATTCCTGGGTCTGGGTTCTTCAAATGCTCGTGCTTGCACTGCCGCCAGTGCAGATTCAAAATCTTGCGAGGATAGGGATGGTCCGATAGAACTGTGTATTTCTGTAGTATTCATGATTTGTAACGAGCGCGAATGATCGGCTTTCTACACTTGGTGCCCGTATGGTGCCCGAGCTTGCACCGCGGCCAGTGAATCACCCCCAGACCTCGCACTAGCCTTCATGGGCTAATAATGCTGTGTATACATCCTGTCTAGCAAAAGAAATCAAACCATACACAAATCGAATTCCGTAGTCAAGCTCTCCTGCTCGCACTACCAGCCGCCCAACCACCTGTGAAGTCTATCGATGCCTCACGGCTACATCCGTGCCGTGGGGGTGTTGCGTATACCTTCAGCCTACTGGATAAGCAATGAGCATGACAGTCAGGATTGGAGATGCTCGGCGCAGTGTCGATTTGCTTGAAATAGCGGCTGGGGTGAGGGGTTGTAATGGAGGCCTCACGGCCACATGTGTAGGTTGATGGCACTGTGCATACCTCCAGCCTATCACATCTGACCGACACCTGCTCGGTTTTCTAGGATATGTAAAGTGCGGTCTGCACGGATTTCTGTAGGCATCCGTACCGTGCGTGTGAGCATGGGCCCGTGCAGGAAGCTAATTCGACATCCGACGTCGCGAAGTGTCGTCTCTTCACCTCCATCACGAGAACGGGAATAGGCAGGCTGGATATCTTCATCGCGTCGTCATTTCCGTCTGGATACTCGGTCTACACTTGAAGGTGTACAGCCTCGTTGATCGTGTGGAGTTGAGAGGTGGCGGATGCGCGTTTCCGCGATGCACAGTCGTTCATTTGCTCTCTTTCCCGACTTTCATCATCACAGTCAGAATAGGAAGCCTGGATATCCTCACCGCATCGATATCTTCGCTGTCGATGCTCAGTTATAATTTGGAGATATACAGCCTCATGGATCGTGTGGAGTTGGGAGGTGGCGGATGCGCGTTCACGCGGATGGTTCTTTTCCTCGGGCTCCATTATGATGACGAGAATAGGCTACTGGTACGTACATACAGCATACTAATTTCCTTCGCGACACTCAGACAGCCTGCGGGGATGTCTAATCTCGTCGATTGTGCGCAGCTGAAACGCGGCATCATGCGCGTTCCCGCGATGCATATTTCCTCGCGTCTCTTTCTCAACCTTCTTTGCGAGAATAAGAACAGGTAGGCTGTATATCTTCAGCGCATCGAAATCTCCGTCTCGTCACTCAGTTATGCCATGGGGGTATACAGCCTCATCTATCACACTGAGCGGAGACGCAGCCTGATGTGCGTCCCTGCGCTGCTTCTTCCCTACCATAGCTTCTCTTCCTCAACCTCCATCGCGAGAACAAGAACAGGCAGGCTGTATGTCTTCAACCCATCAAGTTTCTCCCCTCGATCTTCTGGCAGGCTATGAGGGTATACAGCCTCATCCATCATGTCATGCGGAGACACGGCCTGATGTGCACGAAGAGGCTGGCCGCATGGCCTAATCGCGTCGCAGCTCCTCCCATGGCAGAAGTTCCATAGGCCGTGGAGATACTCAGCCCCGTCGATCTCGCTAAGTCGAGATGCGGCACCATGCGCCTTCCCGCAATGCATGTATGCATGCTGCCGTTCCGCCAGGTCGATGTACACAGCATGTCTTGATGGACTCTGTATGGTGCGCGCGGACTTGTGGCGAATGGCTGTCGGTTGCTTGCTGCGAAAAGCTGGGGTGGAGGGAGGGTGTGGTGCTCGGTGTAGGTCTGGTCCGCAGGATCGGAAGTGCGTTTCTGCAGGATGCTGAGGGAAGAGTTGGACTTGGGCGAAATTGGAAGTGTAGCTCTGCGTGAGGTGCGCGTAGATGAAGAACTTAGTTGGACGAGTTGCGCAGCAAGCAGGTGCGGCTTGGACGTCGTGCGGGTGCAGAGTGCTGGATCGGCGCGGATGTTGCTCCTATGCCCGGCAGATTCTTCGATGATGCTAACAGTTCGTGGTTGCTTGTGGACGTTTTTCATATGGCTTCATATCGTTCATCTGTTTTCTACATGCTTTCTACGTCTTGCATATGTTCATTTCTTGCTCTAAGATTTTATTCTGATCATTCCATTCGTACTCAAGATTCATTCGTGCTCCTTGGGTGTATGCTATGTTCATGTTCCCCGGCTTTGATATGCAGATGTCCTCGAACTACTTCCAAGTCACCATGTCCCCCATTTCCATAACGCCACCCTCTGCTCGAGCATCTATGTCTCTCTTACCTTCCAGCGTTTGTTACATCTCGCGATCCCTGTCTTGGTGTTCTCCTACCCTTGTCCCCTCTCACCAACCTGCATGTGACGTCCACCGGCCCCCTCTTGCACACCGGGGCCGTTAAAACACCCATATCTCACCTGTATATTCGCCTCCCTCACCCTCTACAACCTCACCTGCCTCGCTACCTGGGCCAACAGTTTCTTAGCGTCTTTAGCGTCTTCTCGGGGAGGAGGGAGGACCATATAAACCCCGCTGCCCACGCCTGCAGCCTTCTTCTTCCACCACCTCCAACTACGACTTTAATCCTCTTCTTGACTTGGACTTCCAAGTTGACAAGCCTTCTTCTCTTCTACTTCTTCTTAATCCTAATACAAGCTTCTTCGACAACTGCAACAGCTTCCCTCCTCTACTTCGCCAAGAGCCAGTCTCTTTCGCTTCTCCACTGCCGGCAGTCAAGTTACCTCACTGCAGGTCAGCCTCAGGTGCTTAGCATCTTCAAGTGTGAGTCCGCAGTCTGCAGCACTTCCCTTGCACTAGCATTTGGTTTGCACAGCAGCATTGCTGGTCGGCACTCCAAATCGCCGGCATTGTCCAGCTGCTTCCCATCGCTCCTGCCGCGCTTCTCCCGCGTCTACTCCAGGGCTCCGTCACTACAGTAATCTGCCAAGCGCACATACCACCTCCGCATGCCCTTTTGTTTTTGTCTTTTTCTCATCTCCTCCTCTTCCCCACCTTTTCGACCGACATCAACCCCGCCTTCGCGTCTTTTGCACGTCTGATTCATGTAACATACCCTCACCTGCACTGTGTTTTGATCATCTCCAATCTCATACACGCGAGCCTTGAGTACTTTGAACACCTCCAGGCCTTACTAACACACGTCAGACCAAACGCACTCGACGCGCCTCATTACCACTTGACGCACGTCTAAGCCAAGATGGGTGGTCCAACTCCCAAGCGTCGTGCTCAGGCCGAGAACCAGGGCTTCAGCTCTGATGGCTCATCGTCGGCTTCACGCGACCCTACCCAGCGCTCGGAGCCCAAGAGCATCAACAAGCTCGATGGCAACCGTGATCCTACTGCCGGTGTGCTCGACTACACCCGCCCTACTGACCTCAAGAACATTTCAGAGTTCCTTGGTCTTGCTGGTTGGTACGCGGCTCGCGGCGTAAGTACAAACCCTCCTGCATATGCACGCATGTTCCCGCGCAAACACTTCCTCACCACTCCCTTGGTATGCCATCGGGCCCCAAGTCCGCCCCGCGGCGTGGCTTGGAGGCTTGGATGCATATAAAGCTACCCCTCTCCCTGCTTTTGTTTCTCTTCCAACTCTCATTCTACCTGCACGATCAGTACTCCTGTCACCCTTCAGCCCACTGTACTTCTTCTGTACCCATACTGTTCACTTCATTCATTTGACATGGCTTCTTCCGACCCCACTCCTCGCCTCTATCAAGAGGGCTTCCGTCCACGTCATGCGAACATTGGAATTGACATCGATTACCAGATCACCATCCCTCAGGCCCTTCCCGCTCGCCCCAAGCAGTTCAACACCCACGGTCGCGAGTGTGGTATCACCCTGAACACGTTCAACGTCGTCAAGACTCCCAACACGATCGTGCACCAATTCGATGTAAACTTTACTGGAGACAGCCTAGATTACACCAAGCGCGTCCTGCTCAAGAAGATCTGGAACTCCAAGGCAGTGAAGGCCGCCCTGGGCGAGCCCGCCAACCGCTGGATCTACGACACCAACAAGCTCGCCTGGTAAGTCACCTCCCTGCATGAATGATACATTATGATCAGCTGCTGACAAAATTTCAGGTCCAGCAAGCGCTTGGAGCGCGACGACTTCCGTGTTACCGTCGACCTTGACGAGGAAGAGGGTCGTCCCACCAAGGCTGGCCAGCGCGGTAACAAGCATACGATCCATCTCCGCCACACCCGCGAAGTCGACTTCAATGGCCTTCACGCCTTTCTTGCTGGCCAGGTGTCCTGGAGCACTTCTTGCATCGGTGCGTAGTATCCAATTGACTATGCATGTAACCTTACTGACTTCTGATTTAGATACAATTACGCTGCTAGATCATGTCATGCGCGAGTGGCCTTCACAGAACTACACTCAGATCAAGAAGTCGTTCTTCCAGCGCGGAGAGCAGCGCTTCGATCTCGGTGGCGGTGTTGAGGCTTTCAAGGGTGTCTTCGCCTCCCTTCGCCCAGTTCTCGACGACAAGTTCAACAAGTCCCTTTCCGTCAACGTGGATGTCGCAAACGGCACCTTCTGGCGCGCCCAAGAGCTTACACGCGCTGTTGGTCAGGTCTTCAACTGCACCCCGCCACAGTTCCAGCAGCGCTTCAAGGAGGCTTGCCGTGACTGGCGCGGTTCGCACATGAAGAAGGACCTCCGCGTTCTCCGTCGCGTTGGTGTGTCTACTACGCATCTCAAGGAGCCTGTCCAGTGGACTATCGACGACTTTGTGGACATGGACGTGAACCAGGCTTCATTCCCCGATCCCGATGATTCCACCAAGAAGATCACCATTGCCAAGTACTTCAAGGCCAAGTACAACATCAACTGCATGCCAGGTAAGTGTCTTGATTCCTTTGAACTCTTGTTCAGACTCTAATATTTCTCAGGTATTCCCGTTGTCCGTATGACCAAGAAGATTCGCAAGCAGCCCGTTTACATGCCTATGGACGTCCTCAAGATCGACGAGAACCAGCGATACAACACCAAGCTCTCTGATGTTCAGACCTCTCAGATGATCAAGTTTGCGGTCACTCTTCCAAAGGAGCGCTGGGCTGCGGTTATGCAGGGAGTCAAGCTCCTCAACTGGGCCAACGATCCTTACCTCCGCCACTATGGTCTCCAGATTAGCACCAACCCCGCCAAGGTCAAGGCTCGCGTCCTTCCTTCCCCAGCTGTGCACTTCGGTCAGGGCTCAAAGGAGGCTCAGCTCAAGCCCCAGGACATGGTTGCCGGCCGCTGGCGTCTGGATGTTGGTATTTCCAAACAATCTCACTTGACAGTATGCTAACAATGTTCAGGGCCGCAAGTTCGCCATGAACAACAAGGACCGCCCGATCAAGGCTTGGGGTGTGTGCTGCATCGTCGGTAGGGGCGGTAAGTAACATCCTTGCACTTCTTTTGTTTTCATACACATACTGACTTCTCTAGCTCCCCCGCCAGCTGCTGTTGAGGCTTTCTTCCAGAAGTTCACCCAGATCTACGAGAGCCACGGTGGCCTTGTAGCCGCTCACCCTCAGCATGGCAAGAAGCCCTGGATGGGACCCGGTAACCTTGCCGATGGTGGAGAGGTATGATTTCTTACTTCCCAGTAATTGACACACCTGCTGACTTTGACAGATGGTCCAGAAGGTTTGGAACATGACCGGAAACCGGTAAGTACTTGATGGTGTGATGAGACCTTTCAGGCTCTTACATCAGCACACACGTTCGAGGACTATGACTAACAAACCTTAGCTACAACATGCCTCCCAACCTCCTCTTCTTCGTGGTCAACGATCGCAATGTCGATGTCTACCGCCGTATCAAGAAGTCCTGCGACATCCGCTTCGGTGTTGCCTCCCAGGTTCTTCAGGCTAAGCATGTCATGTCTGCCTCGCCGCAGTACATCTCCAATGTCTGCATGAAGGTCAACGCCAAGCTTGGTGGCTGTACGAGCGTCGCCAAATCCAATGTCATTCCTAAGGTCGCACCCAAGTCCGCTTCCAGTAAGTCGCTATTGTCCCTTGAAGCTACCCAGCCAATGCTAACCTACGAACAGTCCCTACCATGGTCGTCGGTGCCGATGTCTCCCACCCTGCCCCAGGCGCTGGCTCCGGCGAGGCTGCTTCCTTTGCCGCCATTACCGTCTCTGCCGATCCCTTCTTCGCCAAGTACTGGGCTGAGGTTCAGACCAACGGCAACCGCGTGGAGATGGTCACTACCTCCAACATTGACGATCACTTCGGCTCCATGGCCAAGAACTGGATGCAGCGCATCGGACAGGGCAAGCCGCCTCAGCGCGTGCTGTACATACGGGACGGGGTTTCTGAAGGGTGAATTAACTCCTTTATTCCGCAAAACTCTGACTAACTTTCAATAGCCAATACGCCGCCGTGCTCGAAGAGGAGGTGCGCGACATGAAGGAGTGCTTCAGGAAGCTCGGATGCAAGCTGATCCCCAAGTTCACCGTTGTCATTGCCGGGAAGCGCCATCACATCCGCTTCTTCCCTGACGCCGGCAAGGGTGACCGCAACGGCAACCCGCTTCCTGGAACTCTGGTCGAGACTGGATGCACTCATCCTTTCGAGTTTGACTTCTACCTCTGCTCCCACGTCGCAATCAAGGGTACTGCTCGACCTATCCACTACCAGTGCATCTTGAACGAGGGTGAGTGGCAGGCTGCTGAGCTTCAGTCCTTCATCTTCGAGCACTCTTACCACTACGTCCGCTCCACGACTCCGGTCTCGCTCCATCCAGCGGTCTACTACGCTCACCTGGCTGCTGACCGCGCCCGCGCTCACCTCAACGACAACCCTGTCTCTTCCGGCAAGAAGGAGTCCAAGGCCGACCAGCGCTCATCCACTGGCTCCTCCTCCAAGAACGTCGAGATTGCTCCTCTCATGGCCATGCAGAATGCTCGTGGCCTGAAGGATGTAATGTGGTACATCTAGGTGGTCTTGTGGCATCAGACTCCTCCGACAGGACGAGCTGCTACTCTGGTGGAGCACGACGATGGCTTAACGACTATATGAACATGGGGCATTCGGGTTTGCAGGAACTTTAGCTTACTACTCAGCTATGAGCGGTGATCTTCAGTGCTCTAGCACTTCACCATCTTCAGCGGACAAGGCTGTGAATGCCTTTAGGCTGGTGGAAAAGTTGGTGTTTGGGGTCTAGTTTGCTTCCTTTTACCACAGTGCGATCCCATTTCCTTACACTTCTATGATCGACAAGGCAGCGATTTAGGTAGCTGGACTTCTCCATCGACAGATATTCCCAAAAATTGAGAGTTCAGATACACTTTTCACCTCTTCTGTGACTTTGGTGATGCTAACATTGGCTACCAGTATTGATCCTCCGCTGACTCAGCTGTACTAGAATAACATCGCGACGACGATAGCAACCTCCAGGATTTCTATCACGTTCACCTGCGTGTACAACTTCAGGACTCCGCAACAGCCCGTCAACTCCCAGTACAGAAGAGCATTGTTGGAACCGACAGTCTGTTCCACATGCGCCTTCTGTGACATGAGGCCTCAAATAAAAGCGAGTACCGGCCGCCGTCGCGCAGAATCGCCAAGTTTAATTGGAGTGCGTATGCCTCCAGGCTCCACTAACTGCGACACGATTCGGAGTCGTCGCGCCATTTGATCTGTGGTCACCAGTCCTCTTCTCACTGCCTTCACGAATGTCCGGCATCAAGAAAGGGTAAGGCGCATTACACATCCTCCGGCATTTGGCAGTGCGTACGACTTCAGGAACCGCCATCAGCTCCTCTTGATCTGGCGAAGACGTGTGAAATTTCTGGACCGCGCGGCCTCAATCCGAGCGCTACCAGGACAGGAAGAGGACTGGGCATTTACTGACAAGCTACAGTATGGCTTTGTAGGATGAATGTGCGTATGAATCCAGGATGCGGTATCAGCTTGACTAGCTTTACTGAGCGCGAGCATTCATTTCGGCCTGGAGGTGGTGTCCGTGACACTCTTTGATAGTCTGGCCACACCAGTATCGGCGACGCCCACGCAGAACACCGACAGACAATAGATGTGCGCATGACTTCAGGATGCGACATCAGCCTCACTGGTTCTGTGGAGCAAGAGCATTTATCTTGGACCAAATGTGCTGTCCATGCCACTTCAGAAAGTTTTAAACCCACCGATGTTAGCGACACCCACGCATAATGGCAACGGATGATAAATTTGCGTATGACTCCAGGATGCGACATTAGCCTTGCCGCATCTGCTGAGTAGGAGCGTTTATCATAGCCCAGATGTGTTGTCCAGGCCACACATTGAGAGATTAAGCCCACCAATATTGACGACTCCCACGCAGGACGACGACAGACGATAGAAGTGTGTACGACTTCAGGATCTAAGGAGAGGAAATATAGGTCAGGTAATCAGAAGCGTCATATCGAACTCTTCATGGTCTTCGCTTGATCGACAGCGCCTGGAGATGATGAAACCCGACGGACTTGACGCATGTCCTGTAGCAGTATGTATGACTCCAGGCACCCACTTGACCTTCTGTATTCGTGGCAGCCAGAGGCATTGTTTCATGCCCTTCAAAGCCTTCACTCTACCAATTGCGCGTGGAGATAACAAACTTCGACTCACTCGACGCGCGCCATGTAGCTATGTGTATATGTCCAGGCACACTCCAGACCTCCCGCGATCGTGGCATTCAAGTCGGGCTCAACAGGCGCGCCGACTCAGTCTCAGTGCCTCGAAGCGCCGGATGAAAATGACTTGGGCCAACTTGGCCCGTCTTTTGTACAGCGAGGTGGATATTTCCAGGAACTAAGAAGAGCTCCCGGGGCTTTGGCGGGGTTTGGGCTTTCATCTCATTGAGCTCGACAAACTGTGGTGGGAGGTGTCTCAGAAAGAAGCGCCGGGCTGGAATTGCGCATGCTTTGAATGGTGGTGTGTGTATCTCCAGGAATCGTCGAACGGGTTCGCTTGGCCCGAGATTTGGGATAAGCATTTCGGGTCCATAGTTGATCATTTCTTTGGCACGAATGACTTGGTATCGATGAATTTGCAAGCAGAGGGATAGAAATCTATACGTAATATGTTGTTGCGCGAACGAGAAGAAAATGATTCAACTGTTCCACTCAGAAATTTGCGCATTGTGACACAGGTGCCTAAATCACTGGGCGTAGTCGGATCATGTGATGTCATTCACAAGTGACCAGCACTAGGAGATGCAATAATGCGTGCGCGTTCTGTATCATCCTAACTTACTATTACAGAGTAGCTGTCATCTTATATACACGCCTGAATAGACTTAATTCCTTGTTAGTGTGCCTTGAGGAGCTGAAATAACCTTGAAGTCCAACAGCTTAACTCAGCCGCTCAACTAAACTGCGCTCCGATAATTTAGGTCGCGAGGTAGCGCGCACGAATTTCTGCCACACCTGGTGCCAGTCGAACACCTATGATGATCAGAGTTTAACTAGACTTCAACTGCTCTACATTAGCCACCACTGAGCTCCTTCTCCATTCTTTGCACGAACTGGGTCAAGACACTTCAACACAGCTTCCCGCACACAGTGTCCCGTACCTCGTCGCCCTTCTCCTCCGCCTGCTTTTCTCCCACCGATATTTTCTCACACACCGAATCTTCACCCGTCTTCTCACACTCATCTCCAGCACAGACCTTCTTACATGCCACATTCTCTACATTCTCAGCCTTCCTCTTCCCCCCCAACCGCCGATCCCCCACCAAAATCCCATCCGCGCCCTGCCCCGGCACCGCCCTACCCAAAATGAGATTATCATACCCAGCCATGACCTCGTACCCCTTAACCAGATCCACAAAGCGTGTTCCACAGCCTACATATCCATTAGCTCTCTGACTCTGCGTCTCTGCGAAAAGGGGGAGGAAGGGATGTAACCTACCAACAAGTTTATCCGACCCATACACACTCTTCATATACCGCACAAACGCCTCGGGACTGCGCGCATGAAACTCCGCCGCCC
>Ga0265780_10007554_pt1 | contig 13327 bp, 8 predicted proteins | sample P1T30metagenome_FD_192432 | JGI IMG/M metagenome (GOLD analysis project Ga0265780, IMG submission 192432) | Plant litter microbial communities from East Loma Ridge, Irvine, California - P1 T30 | ecosystem: Environmental > Terrestrial > Plant litter > Unclassified | place: USA: California...
TAAACCTACCAGCGAGGTAGACCTGCATATTGAGAAACTGCGTGACGATTACCAATTTATCAATAGTGCCGAAATTCAGCGCATCCAATTAGAATACTTTAAGAAAGCTCTGGACGCTGCCATTGTGCATCAATTGCCCGAAATTACCTTTATTCATGGTGCCGGGAATGGTATACTAAAGCACGAACTGCATAAGCAACTCAGTAAACATCCCAAAGTACAAACCTTTATGGATGCCCGTAAAGAAAAGTTTGGTTATGGTGCTACTAAAGTGTTGCTAAAATAATTCAATAAAATACAATTAGATAATAGAAATAAGCATCGGTGTAATCTAATACATCGGTGTGAAACATGAAATATAAGCACCAATGTAGTAAAAGTATACTGGTGTAATGATAATACAATAATGAAAAGAGTAGTAATAACCGGAATGGGCATAGTGTCTTCTTTAGGCGCAGATGTAGCCACTTTTTGGAACAATATTGCCAACGGAAAAAGTGGCGCTAAACCCATCAGCCGTTTTGAGGCAAGTAAATTTAAAACCCAGTTTGCTTCGCAGTTGCCACAAGACTTTGATGCTACACAGTTTTTAGATAAAAGCGAAATTAAACGCAACGATCTTTACACCCAATATGCACTCATTGCCGCCAAACAAGCCATTGAAGACTCAGGCTTTGATATAAATGCAATGTCGCCTTACGATGTGGGTGTGATTTTTGGTTCGGCCCAGGGCGGGTTTGATACCTTTGAACACCAGGTAAGAGATTATGTAGCCAATAATCATGAACCGCACTTTAATCCTTTCTTCATCCCTAAAACGTTGATTAACATGGCGGCAGGACTCATCTCTATTAAATATGGATTGATGGGAATTAACTTTACTACCGTATCGGCCTGCGCCAGTGCCAACAGCGCCATTATGGATGCACTAAACTATATCCGTTGGGGTAAGGCTAAAATTATAATAACAGGCGGTGCCGATGCGCCTATTACTGAGGGTTCTATTGGTGGTTACAATGCACTCAAAGCCTTGTCTACCCGTAACAGTGACCCTCAGGCCGCTTCGCGCCCGTTTGATGTAGAGCGCGACGGTTTTGTAATGGGCGAGGGTGCTGGGGTGCTGGTGCTGGAAGAGTACGAACATGCTAAGCAGCGTGGCGCAACCATCTACGCCGAACTGGCTGGCGCCGCCATGACCAGCGATGCCTATCATATTACCGCCACCCATCCCGAGGGTAAAGGTGCCATTAAAGCTATGGAACTGGCCTTGCAGGATGCTGGTTTAACCCACGATGATGTTAATTACCTTAATGCACATGCTACCTCTACACCGGTAGGCGATATTAGTGAAGCTAAAGCTATTTATGGTGCCTTTGGCGATAGCGCCAACCTATCGGTAAGTGCAACCAAATCTATGACCGGTCACTTATTAGGTGCTGCAGGTGCCATAGAGTCTATTATATCAGTCAAAGCTATTACCGATGGAATTATACCGGCTACCATCAACACTACCATTTTAGATCCGCAGCTACCGGCAGGATTGAAGATAGTCACCGGGCAATCGCAGGAGAAAACCGTTAAGGTGGCCATGAGCAATACCTTTGGCTTTGGTGGGCATAATGCGGTTGTGGTGTTTAAGAAGATGTAGTGTTCACGGTTAAAGTATCTATTTTGAGTATGAAACCTCAAAAAAGTACATATTTCTTCATTTAAACGGTCTTTTATAATCGATAGAATAAGCGATTCTGGCAAAACCCATTCAAAAAGTGTTCACACATGAACACTTTTTGAATGGGTTTTGAACACTTTCGTGAACGGTTTTTCTTGCTGACATTTAACGGTCTTAGCCAACTTTTTCATCCAAAATTGAGCGGATATTACTGTATACATCATGATCTATTTGATACTTTCCTATTGCAAATAATATTTGCTTTTGAGCCTTTGTTCTGATCATGATGGTGCTTTTATACACATTGTAAGTACCCAGCAAATCCCAAGTCAACTTAATTAATTGTTTACTATCTTCGTACATAACATAATCATTATTGAAGGTGTACGTACAACTTTGTGGTGTTAATGCGTATAGTGCTAATTGTGATTTTGTAAGTTTATTAAAAGCTATCCTGCTTTCAATAACAGCTACCCAGGCAAACAGCATATGTACCAGAAAACCACCGCCCAATATAATACCAACCGGATACTTTTTGTTAGCTTCTGTGTTTATTCCAACAATTAGGCATATAAGTGCCATAACGCTATACGTGATGTAAGGCTTATATACATTAAGAGTGGAGTAAGCCCAAATCGCTTTCCTGTTTTCTTTAAATTGTTCAGGTGTTAAATGGATGGTAACAATTAAATCTTTCATTGCTTCTATGGGGATGTTTTATCTAACACACTAAACTGCAATTTAACAGTATTGCCACTACCGTCTACTAAAGTAAGCACATGCTTACCAGGTTGCGGGTTGATGGCTACCTGGTGATAGTCTTTAGTTTGCCCAACGTATTGGTCGTCTAAATGCCAAAATATTTTCATGCCCGGCTGGCGGTGAGCGGCATTGCAGATCATGCGGCCGCGGGTGCCGTCGGCTTCAATAGGGATGTAAATTTTGGCGTCGTCTTTAGGATAGATTACCTCCATGGGTAAAGTCTTATCGCTCACGCCACAATCATTTCTGAAGGGCGGCAGCGTGCGGTACTGGTAGTTGCGGGCCTTGTAATAGTACTCCATAGAGGGCGGCAGCACAAACCATTTTTGATGCACTATGCGCTCGGGCGATTCACAATCGGTATTTACCTGCCATTGCCTCGTCAAGTCTAAGTGTACCAGTTGATGGTAAGGGCAAACCGGCGATTTAAGTCCGCCTGCAGGTACCCAGGTAGCGTCTATATGCTCACAATATTCGCCTGCCCGTTGTCCGCTTTCGCGGCAAACATCTACTTTCACCATAGCGTTTACAGGAGCTTTAAACCATTCGCGGGTAACGGGTAACTGCCGGAAGATTTCAAACAGCACAGGAGCTGCCGTGTTAATGCCCGTTAGGTTTGGTCTGCCCTCGCCAGTGGTGTTGCCCACCCAAACACCCACCACATATTTAGGGGTTACGCCAATAGCCCAGCCATCCCTAAAGCCAAAGCTGGTGCCCGTTTTCCAGGCAATACGCTGGGTTGAGCCAAACTGCTGCCAAAGCATTTCCTCGCCGGGGCGCATCACTTCTTCCATGGCCTGGAAGGTATAGTAAATAGACCCTGCATCCAGCAGACCGTTTTTTTCCGGAGGCTGTTCGGCCTCCTTTATTAGTTGGTAAACCGGGGTATGGTAGTCATTATCTTGGTAATAGCCGGTTTGGTTATAATGGTTTAATGCCCGGGCCATACTGGCGTAAGTGCCGGTTAGTTCCCAAAGCGTGTTCTCACATCCGCCTAAAATGAGCGACAATCCATAATGATCTGCAGGCTGGGTGAGTGTAGTAATGCCTGCCTTTTTTAGTACTTCGTAAAAGCGTTCGTACTTATATTTTTGCAGCATTTTTACCGCAGGTACATTTAGCGACCGTGCCAGCGCACGCGAGGCCGGTACGGCACCGTCATAACCTAAATCAAAGTTTTCGGGGTGGTAACCTGCTATTTGCGTCGGAATATCGGCAATTAACGTGTTAGGCAAAATAAAGCCATCGTGCAGCATAGATGCGTACAACAATGGCTTTAGTGTGCTACCGGGACTGCGTGGCGCATTGGCCACATCTACACTGCTTTCCAGGCCGGCATCTTGCGGATGAAATATGTTACCAACGTAAGCAACAGCCGCACCTGTTTCTACATCAAGCACCATAGCGGCAATATTATTAATTTGATTGGCCTTTAAACTGCGGTGGTTACGCTCCAATATTTCGGCTACCTGTTGCTGCAAGCCAGCTTTAAGGGTGGTTTTTAAGCGGGTAGCGGTAAGGCTTTGGGCTGGATGTTCGGCTTTAAAACGTTCGAGTAGGTGAGGGGCCAGTTGGGGTAACGGCAGGGGTTTATCGGGCATAGGTTCCAGCTTTGATAAGTCGGCAGTGCTTTGGTCAATAATCTTCAAAGTGCAAAGCTTGTCTAACAACTGGTTGCGTTTCTTTAACAATACTTTACGGTTCTTGCCAGGATGTACCAGCGCCGGGGAGTTTGGTAATATCGCCATGGCTGCCATTTCGCCCCAGGACAGTTTATCGGGGCTGCGGCCAAAATACCGCCATGACGCGGCGTTTAATCCAATAACGTTGCCACCAAATGGTGCGTTGCTGGCATATAAGGCGAGTATTTCATTTTTACTGTTCGAAACTTCGAGCCGAGTGGCCATTACCATTTCCAGCAATTTGTTCCAAACGGTACGCTTATGATGAGTAGCAAGGCGAATTACCTGCATAGTGAGCGTGCTGCCGCCGCTGCTTATCTGCTTGGCTTTCAGGTTTTGGCGAATGGCGCGCCCAAAAGCCAATATATCTACACCAGGATGGTGTAAAAAGCGCTTATCTTCAAAGGCGATGATGCACTGCTTAAACTTATCGGGCACCGAATTATTATAAGGGAAACGCCATTGACCATCTGAGGCTATAGCAGCACCTAATAGTTGACCCTGATCGTCATCAATAACATAAGAGGTGGGATTATTAAACAGTGGGCGAGGCAGGCAAAATGCAAAAGCAATTACGGCAACCAAAAGTATGATTGCCGTAATTGCCGTTTTTGGCCGCTTGCGCAGTTGTTTAAGAAAGTGATGATCGCGTATCATTTAGCCTGCTTACCTATCTTGCCAGTGAATACTTAAAATACGTCATTGCGAGGTACGAAGCAATCTCTGCGTAGGCTAATCAAACATTCCTGCGTAGAAAAGTCGCCTGTATACCTGTTGTACAGTGATTGCTTCGTACCTCGCAATGACGGTCTAATAATAAATGTCATTGCGAGGAGCGATAGCGACGTGGCAACCGCACGCTTGCATATCTAAACGCGTTCGGTTGCCACGCTAACGCTCGCAATGACATTTCTCTTTTTCAAAGTTCATTAGTTATTCTCTAAAAACCGTCTAATACCTAACTCCAGTCCTCTTAACTCGGCTAAACCTCTTAAACGGCCTATGGCAGAGTAACCCGGGTTGGTTTTTTTATGCAGATCGTCGAGCATTTTATGACCATGATCGGGGCGGAAAGGCATTCTCAGGTGCTTCTCGCCGGCTGCCTTACGTTTATCTTGCTCGCTAATCAGGGCTTTCATTACCGAAAACATATCCACATCGCCATCCAGGTGGTCGGCTTCATGAAAATTGCCCATTTCATCGCGGCGTGTGGCACGCAAGTGGATGAAATGAATACGGTGGCCCAGGCGTTCAACCATGCCCGCTAAATCATTATCGGCACGTACACCAAATGATCCGGTGCAGTAGGTTAAGCCGTTGTGGTAGTTATCTACTGCGTTATACAAATCGTGAATATCGGCCTCGGTGCTCACTACACGCGGTAATCCTAAAATAGGGTAAGGCGGATCGTCGGGGTGAATACACATCAACACACCCGCTTGCTCGGCCGATGGGATAATCTGCTCCAGGAAGTAATACAAGTTTGCTTTCAGCGCAGCATCATCTACATGGTTATAAGAAGCCAGTATCTCTAAAAATTGCTCTACGGTGTAACCCTCTTCCGAGCCTGGTAAGCCTGCAATAATATTTTTAATGAGCAGTGCTTTGTCCTCTTCGGTCATGCCGTGCAGATACTTTTGAGCCGCTTCCTGTTGTTCGGGCGTATAAGTTTGCTCTGCGCCGGGGCGTTTAAGCAGGTATAGTTCAAATGCGGCAAATGCGGTTACATCAAAGCGCAGCGCGGTAGAACCATCGGGCAGGCGGTAGTCCAGGTCGGTACGGGTCCAGTCGAGAATGGGCATAAAGTTATAACAAACGATATCCATTCCGCATTCGCCTAAATTCAACAGCGTTTGTTTATAGTTCTCAATATATTGCGCATAGTTGCCGCTGCGCTTTTTAATATCTTCATGTACAGGCACGCTTTCTACCACCGACCAGGTTAAACCGGCTTCTTCAATAATAGCCTGCCTTTTTTTGATCTCTTCTACAGGCCAAACCTGCCCGTTTGGAATATGGTGCAAAGCCGACACTACACCGGTAGCGCCTGCCTGTCTTACATCGGCTAAGGAAACGGGATCGTTAGGGCCGTACCAGCGCCATGTTTGTTCTAAACTCATTGTATGATGTTGATGGATGTTATTTACCGGCTAAATTTAAGAATACAGTTGACATTCCGGGCGATTTAACGCTTAAAATACTTTGACCTGCATTAGTTTGTATTTTTATGGTGGCACGCCCGTTATACGCCTGCACCTTGCGCGACCCACCCGAGGTACCCAGATCGTCGAGCATTTCACCATCGCCGGTTAGGCCAAAGTTTAGCCAGTTGGCCGCATCAAGGCAAGGCACGCCGCTGCTGTCTAAAACTTTTACCTGGGCGGTTATTAAGCCGTTTTGATTGTCTATTTGTTCTAAAATTAGTTTGGCTGGTTTGCCCCACTTCTGGGTTTGATAAGCTTGTTTAATTTCATCAGTAATGGTGACGTTACCTTTTTTGGCGATCACCTTAATGGTATTGTTGCCCGCGTTCAGCGCAACATCCCACCGTAATCCTGCGGCAGGGAAATCCTGGCTGTTACGTTTTTTGATGCCGTAGCTTTTGCCGTTTACAAAAAGTTCGGCCTCGGTACAATTGGAGTATACTTTAATTTGCTTTTTTTCGCCGGCATTGCCCCACCGTACCGGCCAGGTATGGCCGTAAATGTGCACCATGGGTTTATCTGTCCAGTAGGATTGAAAGACGTAATATGACTCCTTAAGCGTCATATCGCGCGATACCACTCCTTTTTGATTAACGTAGGGGATAGGGTTATCGGGACGTAATGGCGTAGAAAAATCTTTAAACGTCCAAAATGCCGACCCACTTAGCCAGGGCATGTTCTCCTGTTCTTTTAAATGCCAGTCGAACAAATTGCATATGTAAGTTTCGCTCCAGTCGCCATCTTTTGAGGCCAGCGGATCTTTCGTTTTGCCGGTTTTAGGGTCGGTAGATTGTGGCGTGTTCAGATAAGCATCGGGGTTTTCGGCGTGGCGGCCAGCATGGCTATCTCCGCCCCACTCGGCATGAAAAAAGCGGTTGTTCTTGTTAAATTCCTCCTCGCTTATTTGCCGGTAATCGGTGTATTTGGCCCTGTACCAACCTGCCCAAATGGAGGGCGAATACACATCAGGTATATCTTTACAAAACTCGCACCGGCGGATGGAGGTCATGCGCGAAGGATCGAGCTGATGGGCCAGGTCATTTTGCGCTTTCATAAACGTGCGAATCTTTTCCTTATCAAACTCTGCAAAATCGCCTTCCCAATCGTTCTCATTACCCAATCCCCATAAAATAATAGCTGGGTGGTTGTAATGCTGCTCAATCATGTTGGTCATCATTTGGCGGGCCTGCTCCTGGTAGGCCAGCCCCCCTAAGCCCCCGCGACACCACGGCTCTTCTTCCCAAGCCAAAATACCCAGGCTATCGCACAGGTTAAGCACAATACGAGATTGCTGGTAATGCCCCAGGCGTATAAAGTTAACGCCCATATCTTTCATCAGTTGCATCTCCTGGCGCATCATTCCTTCTGTCATGGCAGCGCCTACGCCGGCATGGTCTTCATGGCGGTGCGTGCCGCGTAGCAGCAAGCGTTTTCCGTTAAGCATAAAGGGGCCATGTGGTGTAAATTCGAAATTACGAAAGCCAACTTTTTCGGTTTGTGTAAATGTTTGGCCATTGGCTGTTGCCGTAATTTGCACCGTGTACAGGTAAGGCGAAGATGGTGACCATACCTGAGGCTTACTAACACGCAGTTTGCTTAAACTATAAGTGCCCTGAAAGGCCGGGCTGCTTACCGTGTACTTACCGCTAGCTACCGTCTTACCCGCGGCATTTTTAATAACCACATTGCCTGATGCGTTTTGTGCTTGAGTTAAGCCATCGAAAGTAGCTTTAACATCAATCCAGCCCTCTTTAAAATCCTTATTTAATGTAGCTGCAGCAAATAGTTTATTGACGGACACCAATGGTTGGTAAACCAAATTCAAGTAACGGTACAGGCCACCATAAACATTAAAGTCTGACATCTGAGAGGGGATGGTCTCCAAATCACGCGAGTTATCGCAACGGATTGAAACAGGCACTTTGCCTTTGAACTGCTTTTTAAATACTTCTGTCTTTTTGAAAGCGGCTACGGCATCGGTAATATCGGCGGTCCATTCGTCATAGCCTCCTAAGTGCGAAGTTACTTTGGTGGTGTATACATAAACATCGGTTCTCTGTCCGGCACCTTCAAAGTGCAGTAAAGTGCGGCCATTAGCATATGGGTTAGTAATATTAAGCTGAGTGCGGTACCAGCCCGGCCCTTGATAATAGTTTACATCGGGGTCAACTGCGTCGCGGGCATTGAAGCAGTGGGGGAGTGATACGTTTTTCCAAAGGGGTACAATTTCCGGGCCGCCTGCAGGTACAGGCCTTACCGCTTCCCATATACCGCCCAAGTCTTGCCTGATGAACTCCCAATTGGTGTTTAAGCGGGTGGTTTGCTGGCTGTAACCCGCCATTGCCATAAGCAAAAAGGCAAGCGAAATAAATAGCTTTTTAATCATATGAAGCGTAGGTGCCGCAGCTTTACAGATAGGGCGTTTAAAGTAGATTTGATCCGTCGCCTGGCTGTATTACTGCGTATAATTGGTTAGTAAACGCAGTAAATTTATACTACTACAGCAATAAAATAATAAGTTATTTTAACTTATTTGTAAGGGATAGGCGTTGCTGATACGCTTAATGCTCAAGCTACTTTATGGACTTAATAAGCCTGAAAATACACTTTTCCTACTCTCAACTATAAAATGAGATACGGTTAATGCACAGCATTGTTTTTTCAGAAAAAAAAGCAGGAAATTGTAGTCTTAACTAAGGCAATACAATATCGAGCACCTGGTAAGTATGCGCGCTAAAATATCCCAACGCATTATTGCTTAAGTTAGATGGGGGATTACCCGGCGTAGTGCCACCACCCGGGCCGCCACGGCGCTGCGAGCGCAGGGTGTACCAGTAATTGAATACGTTTTTGTCAATACATTGAATTTCTACCGATGCAAGGTCGCCGGTTTTCAGGTCTTCCGTATCATCATCGTCATCATAAGGGTATAGGTCTTCTTTAATTACATTGCCATCGGTAAGGCGGTCATCTTCTACATAAATGCGGTTGGTAGTTTTGCCGTTAATTTTTAAGATATACCGGTATTGGTTGGCAATGCTCTTAGGATCGGTGTAGTTAACCGCAATAAGTTTGCGTTCGCTGCTACCAAAGGTAACTTTGCTCAGGCTTAACGAATCTACATTTACTGCAGCCGGCATTGTTGAGGTGGCGGTATAAGTGTTATTATCAGCTTTTACGGTAAGCGTATAAGTACGACCGCTTTGCCCGCGTAAGGGGCCAAAAGCGTACTGGCCGGGCTGTGTTTCGCTGAACTTATAGGAGTTACCCAAATTGTCGGTTACCCGTACATCGGCACCTGAAACGGCAGGGTAAATGTTTTGTTCGGTGTAGGCTACCGAACGACTGATCGTGACATATTGCGTACTGCGGATATTGGTAATATTACCTTCAATTACCAGTTGCGAAGTAGACGAATTCACCTCAATGTCTATCACCTTCTGGCAGGATGCAAAAGCCAGGCAGCAAATTATTATCGCGAAATACAGTTTAAAATTCTTCATTGCTTCTTAAAATCTTCTTTATTCCCTCAAAAAACCTCGTTAAAACTTAAAATTCCAGGTAACCGATGGAATAACGCCAAACAACGAGGTTTGTACGGCCTCGGTACGGCTTGGGTCGGCTGCCACGTCCCTGAAATCTATAGAATACGGATTCTTCCGGTTCAACGCATTATACAACCCAAACGACCAGCTGGAGTGAAAACGCTTGCCGGTATCCTTTCCTTCGAGCGTAGCGCTAACATCTAAACGTGAGGTATAAGGCAGTCGGTTGGCATTTCGCTCGGTGTAAAAGTAAGTGGTGTTACCACCCACCTGGTATTTACCAGCCGGGTAGGTTACCGCGTTACCGGTGTTGTAAATGTAGTTGCCAGATAGCGTCCAGCGTTTGCCCAGTTTGTAAATGCCTACCAGTGCCACATCGTGCGTACGGTCTTGCCGGGCGGGGAAGTAGTTGCCGTTATTTAACTCGTTGAACTTACGCTCGGTGCGCGATAGGGTGTAGCTTATCCAGCCGCTTAGTTTACCCTTGGTTTTCTTGGCATACAACTCCAAACCATAGGCGCGGCCATGGCCGAATAGCAGTTCCGATTCTACATTGGCATTGGCTATGAGGCGGGCAGCGTTTTTGTACTCAATTTGGTTATGCATGGTTTTGTAATACACCTCGCCCGAGAACTCGTAGGCATTATCCTGTATGTTCTTGAAATACCCCAGGGCTACCTGGTCGGCAATTTCGGGGCGGATGTTGTTGCTGCTCATTACATACTGATCGGTTGGTGAGCTTGAACCCGAGTTAGACAGGATGTGAATGTTTTGCGTATTACGGTTATATGAGGCCTTTACCGAGTTTTGATCGTTTATGGTGTAACTGGCCGAAAAGCGTGGTTCAAGGTTAAAATAACTACTTACCGATTTGCCGCTGCCATAACTAGCGGAGCTGGTAACATCGCCGTTGGCTGCATAGGTGTTAAAGGTACCAGGCCCCAGTAAGTTGTATAAGCTTACTCTCATGCCATACAGCAAAGTTATGCGTGGATTAACCACGTATTCATCAGAAACATACCCGGAGGTTTCCAACCCGTAACGATTCTCTACTGACAGCGGATTAAAGCTCGAATTTTCCCTCGTACTTATATCCGATGGCGCTATGCGGTGATGGGTACCCTGTATTCCAAAACGCACAGTGTGTTTATTACTGAAATATTGAAAATCCTGCTTTATGTTTATGTCGCGGATAAGAGACGTCAGCGTAAAATTGTTCACATCATCAATGAGTTTAATGGTGTAGTTATATTTATTGTAGATGAGCGATGTATTGGAGAATAACCTGCTGTTAAAAACGTGATTAAACCTTAAAGTACCGGTAGTATTGCCCCAGGAGTTATCAAAAAGGTCTTTAATACCTATATTATCCTGCCCGAAGTAGCCCGAAAGATAAATAGTATTCTTATCGTCGAACTTATAGTTAACCTTCGCGTTCAAATCGTAAAAATTTAGGGTATTGCCTTTGATAGCAGTATCGGGCGATGCTTTCAATAAAAAGTCAATATATGTGCGCCGTGCGCTGATCATGAAAGAGCTTTTATCTTTAATGAGCGGACCTTCTACCTTAAGGCGCGAAGAAATTAAACCCAAACCGCCCTGCATACTAAATTGCTTGTTGTTACCATCGTCCATCTTAACATCTAAAACTGATGATAAACGGCCGCCATATTGTGCGGGCATACCGCCTTTATACAGGTCAACGTTCTTAATGGCATCGGCATTAAAGGTGGAAAAGAAGCCAAGCAGGTGGGAGGAATTGTATACGGTAGCTTCGTCCAGCAAAATAAGGTTTTGATCGGAGGCCCCGCCCCGCACAAAGAAACCGGTATTGCCCTCACCGCCCGATTTTACGCCCGGTAACAGCTGAATAGTCTTCAGCACGTCTTTCTCGCCAAAGAGTACCGGAATATTGTCTAAAAGCTTCATGTCCAGTTTTTCGACACCCATTTGCGGACTGCGAACGTTCTCATTCTTGCGGTCGCCGGCCCTAACCACTACCTCCTGTAACTCGTCACCGGCTTGCAGGTCTACATTAAGGCTGGTATTTTTGTTGAGTACTATAGTTTTAACTATAGATTTGTAACTAATATAACTTATGGTTAATGTGTAAGTTCCTTGGGTAGCGGTAACGGCGTAAAAGCCGTAAGCGTTGGTAGTAGCACCTGCATTACCGGTGGCACTTTCTACTTTCACGGTAGCGCCAATAAGTGTTTCGCCTGTGGCCGCATCTCTTACGCTTCCGCTTAATGTAAAACGTTTTTGCGCCGACGCGGTTAAACTACTGAACAATATAAAGAGCCAGAAGATATAGTAAACAGGTTTAAAATACATGCTTTTGTTATAGAACCGCGCAAAGGTAACAATTATGTGCTGATACAATTTTTGGAAAAGGTATAAGCACATAAACAGGACGAATAGAGTTTTATTGTAATATTACCACAATTTAAGCGGTTATTATAAATGTCATTGTGAGCGTAGCGTGGCAACCGCACGCGTTTATACTTGCCTGCGTGCGGTAGCCATGTCGCTATCCCTTCTCGCAATAACAATGTTACATTTGACCAATCTTTAAATTAACAACACAACATCCAACCAATGAGAACCATTAAAAAGATACACCAGGCCGTTTATTCGCCCATTGCCGATCTGGTTACCTACCGGGCGCTGCCCACCGAATCGGTGGAGTACATTGACCCGTTTTTGTTTTTGAACCATCATGGTCCGCAGGTGTATGCACCTAACAATCATGGCCTGCCTTTTGGTCCGCACCCACACCGGGGTATGGAAACCGTAACCTTTATTTTAACCGGCGATATTGCCCATAAGGATAGCAGCGGCCATGAAAGCGTAATTAAAGCAGGCGGCATTCAGTGGATGCGTGCAGGCCGGGGTTTAATTCATGCCGAAATATCATCTAATGAATTTAAGCAGCACGGCGGCGATCTTGAGATTCTGCAGCTTTGGGTAAACCTGCCTGCCAACTTAAAAATGGCCGAACCATTTTACATTGGCAAGCAGCAGGAAGAAATACCTGTGCTCCAGTTTGACGAAGGGAAGGTTACCGCCAATTTAATTTCAGGACAATGGAAGGATGTGAATGGCGCTTTCGAATCAACTACCGGTATATTTTTAAGTACCATTCAATTTAAAGCCGGTTCAGAAATAGAGGTAAGCATCCCGGCCGCACACAACATATTTTTTTACGTTATAGCTGGCGAAACTAATGTGAATGGCACATCAGTGCGTTCGCTCCATTTGGCCGAGTTTAACAACGATGGCGATACGCTAACCATCAGCGTCAAAAACGATAGTACCTTACTATTGGGTCATGCCATGCCGTTTAATGAGCCGGTGGTATCGCAAGGCCCATTTGTGATGAATACGCAGCAGGAAATCATGCAAGCCTACCAGGATTATCGCACGGGCAAGTTTGGTGTGTGGGAGGAGTAGGGAGGAAGGCCT
>Ga0265780_10007555_pt1 | contig 13326 bp, 9 predicted proteins | sample P1T30metagenome_FD_192432 | JGI IMG/M metagenome (GOLD analysis project Ga0265780, IMG submission 192432) | Plant litter microbial communities from East Loma Ridge, Irvine, California - P1 T30 | ecosystem: Environmental > Terrestrial > Plant litter > Unclassified | place: USA: California...
ACGAGTCCGGTGGTCTTGAGCACATTGTCATCTTCGACAACAGCCAACCTATTACACCAGAAGTCAACGAGGTCCTCACCCGCCTGGAGCTCACCGAAGACCACCCCGACGTCCGCCATGTCTTCAAAAACTCCGCCTTCCGCGGTTTCGCCGCTTCGATGAAGTCGCACTGTCTCGACCTCCTGGCCAACATGACCGATGTTTCCATCGTCGAGCGGACTGCTTCGGTGCAAAGCGTCTACGCTATCCCCAAACAACGCCGTGACGGTGCCACTATCGACACTCGCGGCAACGCGCCTTGGGGTCTTAACAGGATCTCCACAGCCGCCTTCGCCGCACACGACCCAAAGGAAATGGACTACTCTTACAATTTTGTCAACGAAGACCTTGGCAAGGGTTCTGACGTTTACATCGTCGACACCGGTCTTTACGAGGACCACATCGTCTTCGGTGGTCGTGCAAAGCAAGTCTGGTCATTCGACGACAGCGCTGAGATTACTGATGGTCATGGCACGCACGTCGCCGGCACTGCTGCAGGAGAAACTCTCGGCGTCGCTTCCCAAGCCAACATCTTTGGCGTACGCACTCTCGCAGGTGGCGACAGTGAGGGCTGGAGCAGCAACGTCGTGGCTGGAATCGACTTCGTCCTCAACCAGCACGAAGCCCGCAAGGCTAACGCAGACTTCAAGGGCTCAGTCTTGAGCATGTCACTCGCCTCCGCCGGCAAAGTCGACGCCATCGACAAAGCACTCGACGCCGCCATCACAGCTGGTGTACACGTCGTGGTCGCCGCCGGGAATGCAGGTGTTGACGCATGCGGTGGCTCTCCAGCCGCAGCAGGCGGCACTCACGGCCCGGCCATCGTCGTCGGCAGCGTGGGAATCTCTGGCGATACGAGCGACTTCAGCAACACCGGCGAGTGCGTCGACGTCTACGCTCCCGGCGAGGACATCGTCTCAGCATGGATCGGTGCTCCAGATGTCGTGAACGTCCTCTCTGGAACCAGTATGGCAACACCTCACGTCACCGGCATCGTCGCTTACGCCATGGCAAATTCGACTCTTGCCGGCAGCCCAGGTCTCATGAAGGAGTGGATCCGCATGCAAGGCCTGCCTCGCGGCGACGGCACCGTCCTGGCCAACAACGGCGTCTGGTCGAGTGGAGGCAGCGGTGAGCAAGCAATGGTATCACCCAACGGTATTGCTGCTCGCTCTTCCGGCGCCGCTTACAAGCGTTCTCCCAACGAGCCGGTCCCTGTCGTCATGACCATGCCTTACAAGTCGACCGAGGCGGACACTTCTGAACCTGCATCGTTCCCGAAATACCTCCCGGGTCTGATCATCTCTTAGATTAATAGACACACCGAATGAAAAGCATTCACTCCTCTGTGCCGTTCCCCGAGAAACAAAGCCAAACCACGTTTCTCAAACACAGGAACGCACTTTATAGTTCCCAACCAGCTTTTCTACATCCCTGGACCACATCGACTGAAGATCAGCACGACCGGCTCCTAGATACAGCAAGCAGCAGGCGGAAAAGCGATAAGCACGCCGAGAGTCTCAGAAGAGAGACAGAGAGGATCCACTTCCCAAGCAGCATAAGCAGCAGTGTGTGGTCTGCAAAGTAGTCATGCGCACAATGTGCTCAATACTCGAAATAACAAACAAGGTCAAAGCGTCTAGGCATCGGGGGGGTTCTTTCATTGCGATTGGATATACAAAGTAAACAGGTGGGGCTTCTGTCCACAATAATTGGCTGGCTGGTAATTCCCGGACATGTATCTGCATTTATCGACTCTCAACCCTTCATTAATTCATTCGTTCACTGTCGTCGATCCAATTTTTATTTCCCTTGCCATTCTTGCTCATGACATTTACACACTCCACCCTGTCACACCTGCCTCTCACATGCCAGCTCTGATTATGACGCTCTGATTGGCTCGTCTGGGTCTGGCGCTAAGGAATAACAAAAAAAAAAAAAGGAAAGTACTTTTCACTCGCCTTCGAAATTGCTCAAAAGTACTTGGACCAGATGCTACGCGAAAGTCGTAAAACCGAGACTTTCTATTGCACGGGCCTTTGTTTGTGCGTAGATGGGAATCGGAAATCGTAGCCAACCACTGAATCAACCCAGGGCTACTATTTTGGAGGATGTTCCCTCCACTTAGTGTGTGGTGTCGAAGAGACATGGTGATATGCCGGGGGCTTTGAATGCATGTACCTACATGTAGGTTTGCTCGGTTTATTTCGCTGGGTTTGCTCAATTCTTGATTCATTCGCTGTCTGATGTCATGATACTTTTCCCTTTCTTCCTGCCACCACTTTGGCTGAGTGCATCTTGATATTCAAATGCCATATTCATGTGCCGTAGTTGTTCACATGCGAAGATGTTTCTGACTCTGATTGGCCCAAGAGCATTCGACGCTAAGGAATGGGCGGTAAAATGCCACCCGTAACGATGGAGTGGCATGCTGGTGGGAAGTCCTTTTCAGAGGTCCTCGAAAGCACTTCTCGTCGGACGCTGGATGAAGCTGATGTCGAGCGGTACCTTTGGGTCCCCGGGACGCCTTGTTCTATGTAAGTAGGAGAAGTTAGAAGAGAGCATGAGGACTGGGATCATTGTCCGATACGAGAGGCGTTGATTGAGATCATTGCCATTTCTTTTTGGTTGATCGATCGATCGGTAGGTGTGTTCTGATCGAGACCAAGTCAAATCGTCTACTGAATTCCAGCGACATCGTACTCGAAATCATAAGGCAGGGATCAGTTACACCATCGTTGTATGGACTCACCACGGCGAACGTCGGGCACGAAAAGAGTGGAAATGGAAACGATGTTAAAGCTTCATGACTGCTCGCTCGCATGTCTCTAACCTTTGGCCAGCTTTGTTTTGTACAAGTCTTCCATATCATCGCTCTATACCGACTGCGTCAAGTATGTTACAAAACATGCGGTACAATACAGCCCATCGATCCAACCGCCAATGTTCAGTGCAGACCGATTAGAATGCCGAAGTCTTCCCAAGAGCAGCTCGTTATCTGGTGTACTGCATGTAGTCAGACACCAAGTCTCGCCTGACAGACAACTCGGTCTCGCGCAAGATGACCAGTCCCTCAAGAGCACGGATATGCCCCCTGTTGCTATCCAGGTCACTTACGCGCACGCGTTCGCCGGGGTGGACGACATGAGTGTCGCTGTCGTGGTTCCAACGAGAATCGTTCGCTGACGTGGCGGTGCTGGTAGCCGTAGCGCCAGAGCGTGAATCAATCAGATCTGAGCGCAGTTTCAGAGGACTGGTTCCGATAAACGACAAGAACCTGTTGTTGTCGTTCTTATCCATGGTGGATTTCCCCGGCGGGAAGATGTCCCCAGTATCATCGTCGAGACCTTTATGCCTATTGGGCTTGCTGCGAGAGGCAATGCTATTGCCCGTCCCAGTGTTCGAACGGCTCATATGGGAAAGCGAGTAGCTGCCATTCTCACTCTTGCCGCGTGTGAATCCCAGGCCAAATCCGGAATTGAAGGATTCGGTGAAATGTTTCAGCGCTGACAGCGTCGATGCGGCGAGGGCGTAGGCGAGCTGATTTTCGAGCCAGATGGTGACGATCGCGGAGTCTAGGCCGGCGTCGGAGGACTGATGGTGGAGGCGAAGAGTATAGGCGTTGCGGCCGAGCGACAAAGCGATGACGGGCAGGCGAAGGTAGAAGGCTATGAGGAGGACGGCTTTCTTGATCCAGGGCATTTGTAAATTCCACACGAGGTGGACAGGTAGTAGGAGAAGGCCGAGCTCGGTGACGATGTCTAGGGCTGTGAGGACCTGCCATCGAGTAGCCTAGAGCGAAGGTGTTAGTGACGAGGTCTTGTAAGGTCATGTAGAGGCCTGTCGCCCACCTGCGAGTCGCAAGCAATTCCATTGGCGAAGAAAGCCCAGTAGTAGCCTGACGGCCACGAACAGCCAACAGTGACCACAAGGATGGATACAATGCCGAAGCCTGCCACCAGAAGACAGCAGGCGTAGTAGACGCACAACTGGGCTTTGTCCTTGGTGATGCGGCTGAGGAAAGTGAGAACACCAATCTTCGATATGTACAGTGCGATGATGAAGGTGACGGCTCCTGCGATAGAAGCCTACGAGGTAGTCAGCATCTGTAATCGAGTCTTTGTAGCATGATCGAGACCCACCGTGTTCAGCTCCGGCAGTTTGCCACTTTCACTGATCTCACTCCATGAATTTCCCAGTCCGTAGGACAGAGCAGCATAACTTGTGCCTGTGTGTCCGAGTGTGACCAATGTTGCTGTGAGAACGACCACATCGTCGAATCCGAAAGCACCGCGACGGATCCAGAATCTTGTGAGCGCAATGCACAGCGTGTAGCAGAGGCAGAGGCTGACCGTGAGGTTGAGTGCGTCGACGTGGCCGATGTGCTGGCTGGGTGCGTCCGTGTCCGACATGGCGAGGGGTGTTGGCAGTGAACCGCGGTTCGACGACCCGAGAAAGAGGTAGTAGTGTCGATTTTCGCTAGGTACATGTGGTTTGAGGAAGCAGGGAATATGCGGGGCTGCGAGAGTGAGTGTGAGTGTTGTGCATGCGAGCACGATCCACGGTCCGAAACTCTAAAGCAAATGAAGAAGTGATGTGAACGAAGTGAACGTCAGATCTCGTGCTGTGCTGTGTTGACCGTCGCCTCGATTTATTTAGTCTTGCGCGCAGTAAACAGTCGGTGAACGATCGAGTGCGAGTTGACGTGTTCCCGGCATAAAACGACCTCGCACCGAGTGCCTGTTCGTGCTTCTTGGTCAATGTCTGTAGCGCGAGCAGGAGTGAAATTGGAGATAGCCCCTCACTGTGGAAGATGGCAGGGCTGGATTGACTCCGATCGAGCAAACCGCAGATCAACGTACCTTGCTCGCAACCCCAGGCTCGCGCCTTGGCTTGTTTGCTGGCGTCACTTCGTCGAGGATGGCGAGCTGAGGCGCAGAGCAAGAAGCAGGGATCTATACCTGATGCAATTGTAGAGCCCCCGCTATCCTCCCCAGAGCTCTCAAGCAAGTGTACTACCCTGGGAGTCGTCGATTATGTACCTGAGCAGATACGTGTAGTTCAGGCAGACAATCGACGAAGTTGTGAAACGATGTTGACAGTGATGTTGGCGGTGATGTTCGGTTGAGTGGTTGGCGTATCGCTGTGTAACGCTAAGATCTGCATTTTCGCTGTTGTGTAATCGAGTGGGTGTCGTGCATTGCCCAGAATCCGGGAACAGGTGTAACGATTGAAGTTTGAGCATTGCGCAAGGGATGCTGCTGGCAATCGGTGTCAAGCATATTCATCAACAGTAAACGACTTCCTGCAGGTGCCCGAGGCAACCTCTCTGCGGCCACGAAGTTGCGCTGTTTGCTATGTGTCAATGTCAATGGCAATGGCAATGGCAATGCATCGCGTGGAAAGTGACGAGATACGGGTAAATGCGCCATGACAGGCCGGGGTGCATCCTTGTCAAAAGATTAGCAATGCCATAGGTGATGAGGCGCAAACCATAGCGCCTCGAAGCCCTTGGCCAGTATATAAAGTACAAGTGATTGCCACGCGCATGGTAACCACGGCAAGTCTGTGGGAAGCCCTTTCGAGCGATCATATCGCGGCACCAGCTACGACCGACTGTGACTTTTGTTCGCATTCTACTACGCATGAGCGACGGCACAGCGTGGCGTCAAGGTCCAGGATCGCGCCTTGATTTTGTTGTGCAACTCGTTTGACCTGGTCACTGCTCTTCACTTGCCAGAAATACCGATCATTCGACGTTCACTATATCAACCTGTCAGTGCTTTGCTTCTCACCGCAACACTCTCCAATCACATTCAAGACCTCACCACCTACCATCACGCCGAGCATAGCTTTTCGCAACCATTGCACAGCAGCTATGTCGCTCCCAGATACCAAGACGGTGGAGCACCACCCATCGCTGGAGGAGATGCAGCTGAACAAGACTGCGGCCCAAATGAAGGGCGGCACCTCCGAAGATGAGCGCGAAATGTCGAGAATGGGCAAAACCCAGGAGCTCCGCGTATGTTCAGCACATATTCCCAACACCCCAATAGGCGCAAACTGCATGCTAATTAGTCGCAGCGAAACTTCAAGTTTATCAGTATTGTCGGCTTCGTTTCGATCCTGCAGTGAACATGGGAGAACACCCTGCTCGCCAGCTACTTCGGACTTTCCAATGGCGGCACCGCGGGCATCATCTACTCCATGATCGCAGTCTGGCTGTTCATGATGTTCACGATCGCTTCGATGGGTGAGCTGGCATCGATGGCGCCGACCGCAGGAGGCCAATACCACTTCATCAGCGAATTCGCTCCCCAGCCCATGCAGAAACCACTGTCGTACATCGTTGGCTGGCTTTGTTGCCTCGGTTGGGTCGCTGGAGTGCCGGCTTGCGGGTTGCAGCTCGCCGGGATTGTCCAGGAAATGGTCAAACTCACGTACCCAGAGGCTGAGTACGAACTCGCATGGCAAGCGACGCTGACAGTGTTCCTGTTTATCACATTGACAGTCGGATTCAACATCTTTTTCGCTCAGCACTTGCCGCTTGCCGAGGGTATCGTTTTGTTCCTGCACATCTTCGGGTTCTTCGCGTTCCTGCTCACCTTCTGGATCATGGCCGACCACGCACCAGCGAAAGACGTCTTCACAAAGTTCAAGTAAGTGTGCCCCAAAGAAATTCGAAGATTCTTGCTGACATTGAATAGTAATGGCGTTGGCTGGCCCAGCACGGGCTTGTCCTGTCTTGTTGGCCTTTCTAGCCCGATTTGGTGCTTTATTGGTCCAGACGCTGGCGCGCACATGTCCGAGGAGCTCAAGGATGCTTCGATCACGCTACCTAAGGCTATGTTGTATGTTGACGCCATCAAGAAAGAGAATTGATGCAATTGCTGACTCAAGAAAGGTGGGCAACATTCGCTAATGGGATCATGGGAATCACAATGATCATCACGTTCTGGTAAGTCACAGGATATGCAGCACATAAATCCAGGCAGGGGATACTGACCGAGTACAGCTTTTGCATCACGGATCTGGAAGATCTCCTGGCTGCCGACACCGACTACCCGATCATCCAGATCATCTACAGAGCAACAGGCTCATACAGTGGGACGTGTGTCCTCGGCAGCTTGCTTGTCCTGCTCTTGTTCTTCTCGACTGTGACGACTGTCGCAAGTGCATCAAGGCAAATCTGGGCCTTCAGCCGCGATCGTGGGTTCCCATTCTCCCATTGGATCAGTCACGTTCGCCCGTCATGGGAGATCCCTGCCAACGCAGTAAGTACCCTGGACAGCAAGATCTCCACCGAAACATGGCTAACAACACTTCACAGTTGATTGTCTGTCTCGTTGTCGCTCTGTTGCTGTCCGCCATCAACTTCGGGTCCAGCACGGCACTCCAAGCCATTCTCTCAGTGTCAAACGCCGCTCTGATCTTCTCTTACATTGTCTCAATCGGGAGCGTCAGACTGAAGAGACTCCGTGGCCAGCCACTGCTCCCTAGTCGCTTCTCACTGGGAAAGTGGGGCGGCCTCGCCAACGACATCTCTTTGGCGTTCCTTCTCGTGGGCTTTGTCTTTTCGTTCTTCCCGCTGGCGCCCAGTGTTGGCGATGCAGCATGGGCCGTGGACTTCAACTGGGCCATCATCATCTTCTCGGGTACGTGCGTATTGGCGGGAGTCTACTATGTGCTGGGTGGTGGAGAGAGATATGTTGCTCCGGTCTCCTTGGTGAAGGAAGACTGAGCATCGTCGGCGGTCCGCGACGCGTTTTGCGCGTGTAAGAGGCAGGTATTCACGACGCTCGTATTGATGAGACTAGTTGGACAGGTGAGTTCGTAGGATAAAAGCACCTGCCTATCATTACAGGTAGAAGTAACACATTTTGCGACATGAGCTGTCACGAAGAGTATGGTCAAGACATCATCAGCTGTAGTCCATCCGATCCATCGGGCCGAGGAAAGCCCAAGCCCGCACGCAACACCATCTCCTGAGACATCTCACCTTAAAATACCGTTGCTGCAGCAATGTTTCTTCTAGTCCGCTAGATTTCTGCAGAGTTACGGATCTAGATCTGTTCGGAAATCTTGAGTGTTTTCTCAGTTTTTCCAGTATCGCAGAAATGCCATGGTTGCACACATCGCTCTTAGCGGCATCGTCGAGTTCACAGGACTGCGTAAGCTTAGGTGTTTTCTCAAAGACCAATTTATATCTGTAAAAACGATGTGGTCACTGAATAACTCACTCTTATCCGCATGAGAGAGTCTGAAGCACTTTGTGGGCTTAGGCAGCTCCTCGAGGATCTACGGGCATCAATTCCGTATCATATCACTCTCGTCAATACTTCAGGTAGCAGCTGGCCTGGATGCTTTAGGTGTGACGAGCACAACCTCGACATCCGATCAAGATTGCTATAGCCGCCTTCTCACAACGGCTGAGATCTACCTTCTTAGTCCGAACGCATTCTTGGCGTTTCTATAAGACACGATCTCTATGTCTACAAAACGCTCTGCACGTCCGTTGGTAGCGATGGGCCGTCGTCAGGGGCAAGTATGGTAGCAGTTTATCTACAGTCTTCGTTCTTCCTCATGTCTTCAACAGGCTGCAAAAAGACATCAGTGCCACGTCACCAGTCGAATTATGGCCAATCGTCCTGGTGCCATCTTCGCATTCGCTCTTGTATCGCTATTACTCACGAGCACCACCGCATATCGCAATCCTGCGCGTCATATCCGCCCTCACACCGAGTATGACTACCGTGGATATCACCCATCCCGGAATGGCAGTGGTCATTTCGGTCCGCTCAATAAGTCCTTGATTCCCTGGGAAGCCTTCGGATCGCCTTTTGAGGATGCACCCATGTTGAGCGCGGATATGTCCAATTGCCACACTAACGACAGCCCCAAATCGAAGTCCTTCTGGTTGGCAGGTATTCCTCACCAAGGGACTAGTCCTTTTCTTGCGGACAGCTCGGACTTCGTGGTATACCGCAATGTCAAGGATTTTGGGGCGAAGGGCGATGGAATTACTGATGACAGTGCTGCCTTCAATGCTGCAATAACACGTGAGTTTGCCGCATTTAGATCTGCAGAACCGCCTCCCACTGACACTTCACAGATGGCGATCGATGCAAAGGAGGCAACTGTGGCGGTACGACAGGCAAACCGGCCCTGATATACGTTCCACCAGGTACTTATGCAATCGCCTCGACGGTTCAGCTCTTGATCAACACTCAGGTGATCGGGGATGCAGTCGACATGCCCACTCTCAAAGCGACAACCTCATTTCCAAACGGTTCAATGGTGGTCAACGGCAATGATGAAGGCCAGCCGAGTACCAACAATTTCTACATTGGCATCAGAAATCTCAAAGTCGACACCACATCAGTACCCGCAAAGCAAGAAACTTACGGCCTGAATTGGGCCGTCTCCCAAGCGACCAGCCTCATCAATGTGCATTTCGAGATGCCAGAGGGGAGTGAGCACGTCGGTATTGAGATGGATGGAGGTGAATCAGGCGGTGGATCTGGACTGTTCATGGGTGATCTGACTTTCACCGGTGGACTGGTCGGAATCCTCTTCAACAACCAACAGTACGGCATCAGAAGTGTCAGCTTCAAGAACGTTGCTACAGGTATACTGGTGCAGCACGCCTTTACGCTCAGTCTACAGCAGATCACTTGCAGTGGCGTCGGAATTTGCGTTGATGCCGGCGGACAAGGAACGACGGGGTCTCTCAGCATGATCGACTCTTCCTGTCACGACTGTGGAGTTGTGGTCAATGGCTCGTCCGCCTTCGTGCTCGAGAACATCGCAAGCACGGACTCTGGGCCTATGCTCAAGATCGATGGACAGGACAGACTCACCGGTGGTCTGTCCGGCAAGACTTATGCTGTCGGTCACGTCCACAAGTCTAACAATGGTACTGTTGAGGACTTTGCCCAAGGCACTCTTCTAGATCCCACAGAGCGTGGGAAGCTGACGGATCAGAACGGCAAATATCTGTCAAAATCGCAGCCACAGTATGCCGAATGGGATGCTTCAGCTGTCTCTTCAGTCAAAGACTGCGGTGCCAAAGGTATGTTTCAAAATAACCTGTCTGCAATGAGTACTCTTATTGATAGCGACAACCAGGTGACGGACAGACCGACGACACTATGGCCATCAACGCCGCATTGAAGGCCAACGCCAACTGCAAGATCACATACTTCCCCCACGGCGTCTACGTCGTCACCGACACGGTCAGAGTCCCACCTGGTAGTCGAATCGTAGGAGAGGTCTGGTCTATGATCACCGCATCCGGCTCCAACTTCAATTCCTCCGACAACCCGAGATCTCTACTGCGTGTTGGCGAGCCTGGCGATGTCGGTTTTGCGGAAGTGTCAGACATGCTGATGACAGTAGCCGACGTCCTGCCAGGCACCATCCTGATCGAAGTCAACATGGCCGGCACATCACCCGGAGACGTCAGTTTCCACAACACTCACACGCGCGTGGGCGGTGCCGCAGACTCACGTGTCGAAACCGCTTGTCAATCGGAATCCGAACCCTGCAAAGCAGCCTTCATGCACGCCCACCTCACAAAAACATCATCCTCATACTGGGAGAACAGTTGGCTCTGGACAGCCGACCACGACCTCGACGGCACGAACCCAACAACTATCGCCGTTGGCCGCGGCATGCTGGTCTCTGCACAAAGTGGCACTTGGCTCGTAGGCACAGGTTCAGAGCACAACGTACTCTACGCCTACCAATTCGTCGACGCACAAAACGTCTTCGCTTCCTTGCAGCAAGTCGAGACGCCTTACTGGCAGCCTGCGCCTCGTGCCCCTGCACCCTGGACCCCCGATGCGAAATGGCAGGACCCGACTTTCGCCTGCACCCAAAACCAGGGAGACGAGTGTTACATGTCTTGGCACCTCCGCATCATGGGCAGTGGGACCAGTACAATAGCTTTGTACGGCCAGGCTTTCTGGGTGTTCTTCTTCAAGGGAAGCCTCGAGTGCTCGGGGCCGGACGGGACTTGTCAGACGAACTCGGTCAATTTCCAGGGCTTGAGCAATAATGGATCAGGAACAGGGAAAGATGTTGCGATCTACAACTTGAACACGAGGGGTGTGTATGATCTAGTCAGGCTAGAGACCTCGAGTGGTCGAGTCGTTTCGGCACAGGCGGACAATTATGGCAGTTGGGGAGGTCTTGTTGCTGCTTATCTAGGGTATCAGTGATTTTCTTTTTTTGTTTGTTTTGCATGTCGATTAGCGGATGAATTGGTTGGCGTTTCTTTCGGGTTTAAGTAGTACGGACGCTGGAGTTATCTCACTATGTACTGTACATATAGCGGCCTTTCATGTGATTCAGGCGTTGCCTATAATCATTCCTTTCTTCCTCTATATGCCTTCTTCTTTCCGCTTCGCGAGCCGAGACACGGAGGACCAAAGACAAAGACACCACAGTCCACTGTCGTCATCTCGAAATGTGCCGTCGGGTATGCCGTCGGTCAATAGGGTACTTTCCTTTCGATTCTCGTCGACAGCCAGCTTGTTCCAGCTTATCTAGCTGAGCAAAGTGCTATGAATCACCACTGCACGGTGTTCTCAGACTCAATATTGCGAATATTGACTCTCTCCGTACGAAGCGACAATCACTATATTGACGAAGTCTTAGGCATTCTCCAAAGCCATCTGCTGTCTGGCTCGCGCAACCTTGAACCAGTGCTGGATGACAGGAGCATCTTCCCAGTTCCGTGTCGCTGGAAAGGAGAAAGGTAAGCACCCTCCAGACTATATATTGCAAACTCGCACGGCGCGTGCCAATACTTGGTAGAAGACAAACGACTGATAACAGAGGGCCACTGGCTGACCAACGATGGTACGTCTCATGACAGTATCAACTTGACAGATTGGAAGGGCGGTTATGTAAAGTATCGTTGACGTTACTATTTGTATGAGGAAGAGCATCGTCTCAGAAGTTACAGGTGGTATTCATAGCACTTTCTTTAGCGTCAGATGTGTCCGGGCCAATCAGAGCCATGGACGCCGACAGAGATGTAGGGCTTGGACTAAGCGACATCTCTTGAGATCTAGTCTTGAACAGATAACTACCATTTCCGACACTCGTAGCTTGATATCCCGAAACCCAGTAGGCGTACTCGACGGCGTGTTCAGCTCTTGTGATGCATCAACATCAGAGAGACTACCCGCGTTCTTAGCTCATCCGGTGGGGTCTCGAGGCAGATCTTGGTTCTCCTTCTCCAGTAGATCGCGCAGCCGCTGACGTTCATGCGATCTGCCAACGCCATGCACGCCGCAAGCCTATACCGAGTTGACGGTGTTGAGATCGCAGGGATCAAGCCGTAACCAACTTCACTACTGTACATTCGACCCGTCCGACCCGTCCCTCTTGCCCAGATCGGGAATTTGCACAGCTTTCCCTGCATATATAGCATCGTGCTAATCGCCAAATGCGATCATTGCCCTCACGGCATGGCTGCTTGTCGACAAAGACAGACTTTGTCTCGGCGCGTGCGATCGTCTCAGAGTTACAGGTTGCATCGAGTTGCTCCGCCATGATGACCTCAGATCATGATGAGTTGCTCCAGGTCTTTACTTACAAGCGCCCTCCCAGCTGCAACTCCAGAGACTCGTCTTCTTCCCTTGTATCAACTAAACATCCGCGATCCTTGAACCAGGAACTCCACTTTCATCCAAATAAGACTTTACAACATGAGCAAGGCGTTCTACATCACCAGCGTGTCGAATGGACTGGTCCTTGCCCACCAACCGAGCGGCAAACCGTCCGGTGTCGCCGTCGAGAACAAGGGTGACGGCGGTGATCGAGAGAAATGGACAGTCGAAGCCGGTGATGAGCCGAATGTGATCGCTCTGAAGAACGCGTCCAACGGAGAGTATCTCCATGCGAACGGCGGCACGAACTGGTCAACCGTCGGCACAGGCGCAAAGCAATGGTGGAAGATCTCAAATGACAATGTCACCGCACCAGGTGCCTGCGGGCTCAGTCCAGTGGAATACCCGAATGTTTTTCTCAACCATTTCCAAGGGAAACCCGCGAGGCAGTTTAAAGATCAAATCAAAGTCCACATGTGGAAGTGGGAGGCAAGTCGCTCCACTCGGAATGCGAAGCTGTTTTGCTGACTTTTAATAGCCTTCATACCCGTACTGGTTTTCTTGGTATTTCCTTGATGCAAACGTGGAGTTCAACCCTTTGGCTTCAAGCACCGCTGAGGGCAGTACGTGCAGCGCAGATGTGGAAGCCAAGATGAAGGCTCTGGAA
>Ga0265780_10007556_pt1 | contig 13324 bp, 10 predicted proteins | sample P1T30metagenome_FD_192432 | JGI IMG/M metagenome (GOLD analysis project Ga0265780, IMG submission 192432) | Plant litter microbial communities from East Loma Ridge, Irvine, California - P1 T30 | ecosystem: Environmental > Terrestrial > Plant litter > Unclassified | place: USA: California...
GGTCTGGGACGCCCCCAGTCCCAGGCTCGGCGCGGAAATGATGATCGACTGCATCGGGATGCGGCCATAGAATTCAACGCTGGCCTTGCGCGGCTCGAAGTCGCTGGGTAACTGAAAGGTCAGGATTACGCCTTCCGCATTGTGCTTCAGGTATTTCAGCGGGTCGGTGTTTTCTGGCTCCACAGCGTCGGCGTCGCTGGCTGCATCCGGCTTGACGATGTCACTGCTGCGGTCGGTGGATGCGGCAGCGCGAACGGGCACGGCCTGCATCAGGCGGCGCCTGACTTCTTCGTCGGCAACGGCAAACCCGGGCGGAGCCAGCAGCTCACCGGAGCGCAGATAGATGGCCCACGGGAGCTTGCTGCCGACCTTGAGCTCGCCTTCCGTCAAATATACAAACTGCTGTTTTGCCATAAATTCCGAGTGAAAATTTGAAGGTTGCTGCTGCGAAGAGTGACCGCAAGTATCTCAAGTACGCTAAATATAGCGTAGTTTTCATTGAGGAAACTTGTATTTTATTTCAATACCAGTTGTACTTCCTGCAAGTCCATCTTGAGGAAAAGCGGCGACCCCGGACGACGGCTCGCAAAGTCTGTATAATTTGCTTTTGCGCCTATAGGAAAATGCTATGCGTCTACTTCAGAAAGCACTCACATTCGATGACGTGCTGCTTGTCCCGGCTTATTCAAACGTTCTTCCAGCCAATACGTCCCTCCGTACCAAACTGACGCGCAACATCACGCTGAACATCCCGCTGCTCTCGGCCGCGATGGATACCGTGACCGAAGCGCAGTTGGCCATTGCCATGGCCCAGGAAGGTGGCATCGGCATCGTCCACAAGAACCTGAGCCCGAAGGACCAGGCACGTGAAGTAGCGCGCGTGAAGCGGTTCGAGGCCGGCGTGCTGCGCGACCCGATCACCGTGCCGCCAACGATGAAAATCCGCGACGTGCTGGCGCTGGCGCAGCAGCACGGCATCAGCGGATTCCCTGTCGTCGAAGGCAGGACCGTCGTCGGCATCATCACCAACCGCGATTTGCGCTTTGAAGAAGACCTCGACGCGGAAGCTTCGGCCAAGATGACGCCACGCGACAAGCTGGTGTATGTCAAGGACGACGCCGATACCGTTGAAGCGAAGCGCCTGATGAACAAGCACCGCCTCGAGCGCGTGCTGGTCGTCGACGACAACTTCGAACTGCGCGGCCTGATCACTGTCAAAGACATCATGAAGTCGCACGACCACCCGTTCGCGTCGAAAGATGCGCAGGGTAAATTGCTGGTCGGCGCAGCCGTGGGCGTCAGCGCCCGCGACGAAGAACGCATCGAGTTGCTGGTTGCCGCTGGCGTCGACGTGCTCGTGGTCGATACCGCCCACGGCCACTCGCAGGGCATCCTCGACCGCGTGAAATGGATCAAGGACCGTTACCCGCAAGTGGACGTCATCGGCGGCAATATCGCCACCGCAGCTGCTGCGCGCGCGCTGGTCGAGCACGGCGCCGACGCGGTCAAGGTCGGCATCGGTCCTGGCTCGATCTGCACCACCCGTATCGTCGCCGGTGTCGGCGTGCCGCAAATCACCGCGATCTCGAACGTGGCCAAGGAACTCGAAGGCACGGGCGTGCCGTGCATCGCCGACGGCGGCATCCGCTTCTCGGGCGACATTTCGAAAGCGCTGGCAGCAGGCGCATCCACCGTCATGATGGGCTCGATGTTCGCCGGTACCGAAGAAGCGCCGGGCGAAGTCATCCTGTACCAGGGCCGCAGCTACAAATCGTACCGTGGCATGGGCAGCCTGGGAGCGATGGCGGAAGGTTCGGCCGACCGCTACTTCCAGGAGGCATCGGCCAAGGCCGATAAATTCGTGCCGGAAGGTATCGAAGGCCGCGTTGCCTACAAGGGCAGCGTGCTGGCGATCATCTATCAGCTGGTCGGCGGCGTGCGCCAGTCGATGGGTTATTGCGGCTGCGCCACGATCGACGAGCTGCGCGAGAAAGCGGAATTCGTCGAGATCACGTCGGCGGGCATGCGCGAGTCGCACGTGCACGACGTGCAGATCACCAAGGAAGCGCCGAACTACCGTTCGGAATGATCCACGCGGCGCTGAAAAGCGCCGTTTTGCTATGTAGCTCAAGAAAAAATCCATGCACTCAAAAATCCTCATCCTCGATTTCGGTTCCCAAGTCACCCAGCTGATCGCCCGCCGCGTGCGCGATTCCGGCGTCTTCTCCGAAGTGTTCCCCCATGATGTCAGCGACGAGTTCGTGCGCAACTACGGCGCCGCCGGCGTGATCCTGTCGGGCAGCCACAATTCGACGCTGGAAGGCGATTCGCCGCGCGCGCCGCAAGCTGTTTTTGAACTCGGCGTCCCGGTCCTGGGCATCTGCTATGGCATGCAGACCATGGCGGCGCAGCTCGGCGGCAAGGTCGAGAACGGCACGATCCGCGAATTCGGTTACGCCGAAGTGCGCGCGCGCGGCCATACGTCGCTGCTCAACGGCATCAACGACTTCGTCACCGATGAAGGCCACGGCATGTTGCGCGTCTGGATGAGCCATGGCGACAAGGTGCTGGAAATGCCGCCCGGCTTCAAGCTGATGGGCAACACCCCAAGCTGCCCGATTGCCGCGATGGCCGATGAAGAGCGCCGCTTCTACGCGCTGCAGTTCCACCCGGAAGTGACGCACACGACGCAAGGCAAGGCCATCATCGGCCGTTTCGTGCACGAAATTTGCGGCTGCAAATCCGAATGGAACATGCCTGACTACATCTCGGAAGCAGTCGAGAAAATCCGCGCGCAAGTGGGCCAGGACGAAGTCATCCTGGGCCTGTCGGGCGGCGTCGATTCGAGCGTGGCTGCCGCGCTGATCCATCGCGCCATTGGCGACCAATTGACGTGCGTGTTCGTCGACCATGGCCTGCTGCGCCAGGACGAAGGCAAGATGGTGATGGACATGTTCGCCAAGAACCTTGGCGTCAAAGTCATCCGCGTCGATGCCGAAGACCAGTTCCTGGGTCACCTCGCGGGCGTTGCCGATCCGGAAGCCAAACGCAAGATCATCGGTCGCGAATTCGTCGAAGTGTTCCAGGTCGAAGCTGCGAAGCTGCCAGCGGCAAAATGGCTGGCGCAGGGCACCATCTATCCTGACGTCATCGAAAGCGCCGGCAAGGGCAAAAAAGGCCAGACGATCAAGAGCCACCACAACGTCGGCGGCTTGCCGGAGACATTGAAGCTGTCCTTGCTGGAACCCCTGCGCGAGCTGTTCAAGGATGAAGTGCGCAAACTCGGCGTCGCCCTCGGCCTGCCGCACGACATGGTCTACCGCCATCCGTTCCCGGGCCCAGGCCTGGGCGTGCGCATCCTTGGCGAAGTCAAGAAAGAGTACGCCGACCTGCTGCGCCGCGCCGACGCGATCTTCATCGAAGAGCTGCGCAACACGCCGTGCGAATTGCCAGCCGTGGCAGGCATCGATGCCGGCGAAGCACCGGTCAACTGGTACGAGGCGACCAGCCAGGCGTTTGCTGTGTTCCTGCCGGTGAAATCGGTGGGCGTGATGGGCGACGGCCGCACGTACGAGTGGGTAGTCGCCTTGCGCGCGGTGCAGACGCTGGACTTCATGACGGCGCAGTGGGCGCACTTGCCGCATGCGTTGCTGGGCACGGTGTCGAACCGGATCATCAATGAAGTGCGCGGGATTAACCGTGTTGTCTACGATATTTCGGGGAAGCCGCCGGCGACGATCGAGTGGGAATGATAGTCAATGGGAATTTAGTGAAATGTACATTTAGTGCTCCAGGCCCCTGAGTTTCAGGGGCTTTTTTTGGGAGGTAGCGGAAGTTGGCCGGACCTGGCCTGACCGTTCGTGTGGCACAGATCGTGTGCAGCGCCATATCCTCTCGTACGTCGCTGTGTGGCTCTATTCCAACGCCACGACCAGAAGGCACGAACCGCCGGCGCGGTCACGATAGAATCGACTTTCCGATCAAATATCGTGGAGATATGATGAAGAGATTGCTTTCCATATTGGCGTTAGTCATTTCTGCGGAGGCGAGCGCACATCACGGTTGGAGCGGGTATGACGATCAGCGACCGTTGCGCCTGACCGGCACCATCGAAGCATCCGGCTATGAGCATCCCCACGGTTTTGTCCGGCTGAAAACCGCCGACAAGACATGGCTGGTCGTACTGGCGCCGCCATCGCGTATGGGAAACCGCGGCCTGGCGCGCGCTGAACTTGCGAAAGGCGCCACCATTGCAGTTGAAGGCTATCCGAAGCGCAACGACCCTGGCGAACTGCGCGCTGAACGCATTACCATCGGCCAGAAAACCACGGAGCTGCGTTGAATGTCGACGTGGGAACCGCCTGGACGTTGATCGATGAGAGCGCGGTAGCCGGGGCGATGCGTGGGAGCACGTGGCTATACCCTGTCGTCGAAGTCGTGCATATTGCGGGGTTCTCGGTGCTGCTCGGTTCGGTTGCCATGTTCGACCTCCGCGTTCTCGGCTTCGGCCGTTCGGTCGCGGTGCGCGCGGCCGGCAGCATGCTGCTGCCGTGGTCGATGATGAGCCTGTTCGCTATTGTTCCGGCCGGACTGCTCCTGTTCTCGGCGCATCCCAACGAGCTTGCCGTGAACCCGGTATTTCAGCTGAAACTGCTCCTGATCGGGCTTGCCGGTTTGAATGCTTTGAGCTTTCACGGCGGGGTCTACCGGACGGCGGCAACGTGGGATCCCAGTGCACCGGCGCTGGCGAAGGTACATGCAACAGCATCACTGGGATTATGGCTCGGCGTCATTACCTGCGGGCGTTTTCTCGCTTACTCCTGATTATTCAAGGTAACGATCGGCGCGTTCGGGCCTGGCGCTGGCGTGCCCAGCCCAGCATGCTGATACCGAACAGGAACATCGGCGCCATTCCCGGCTCCGGCACCTCGCTGACCGGCGCTTGCAGCACGAAAGAGAGGTTATCCGCATACCCATCGTTGTCGTTGGATACGAGGCGCTCCATCGACAGCCAGAACGACAGCCGGCTGGTACCCGCCGGCACGAATCCATCGGATTCGCGATAGGTCAAGCCGGTCTGGTCGCCGCGGTCGTCCGGCGTCACGGGACCGATTGCGGAGCTCGCGATTTCGTTGTTGAACTCATCGAGAAACTGCACGTAGAACAGTGCGTTGTCCCCTTGGTCGGCCCAACCGCCGAGCCAGCCGCTGAGGCTGTACGAAATGCTCTGCGTCATCGGCGTGCTGAAGTCGAGGGCTTGATAACCCACGGCATACTGGCCGAGGCCGGCAAACATCCTGGCGCCGCGATCGACAGGCCCGGGCTGGGTGGGCAGCACCCAGTTGCTGCCGTAATTGACCGATTGGACGGTGCTGTAATCCGCGTAGGCGGACCAGCCGGTCATGCCTGCCTCGGCGTCGCCATTGACGACCAGGTTCTGTCCGTAGATCACCGCAGCGTTGGCGCTGCACGCCGCGGCAAACAGAGCCGCGGCAACAAGAAATTGACGTTTCATGAAAAGCTCCCTGAAAGAATTAAACGACTCGGTACTGGTCAAGCTGCGCAGCCCCGCGCATCGCCGGGTCACTAATGGAAGGCAGGCCGTTTTCGAGGTGGCCGGCGAAGCGGCGCAGCCACCCTGGAACACCCGCCACGCGCAGGTTGTAGTCGTACCAGTTGGAACTGGCTGCGAGGGGCAGGCGCACCGTGCTTCTCGCACGTGCGACCACGCGCACTTCCATCGGACTGTTCGCGTAGTACTTGTTGGCGCTGAGCTGGAAGGTGCAAGGCTGGCTGCCATTGTTGGCCAGGTCGATCACCAGTTCCCCCGCCTTGCGGTCAGCGCGGATCGTCATTTCCGGCCATCCGGCATTGCCGGCGCCCCGCACATCTCCCACGATGTGGCGGTGGAAGCCGTTCGGTCCCAGCACCCACAGGTCGTAGGCCGAGAAGCTGTTCCATCGGCCTTTCAACTGTTTTCCAGGCTCGACGGTATAGCGGCGCGGAACCTGGTCCAGCGCCAGGCGGTCGTACACATGGAATACCGCGCCGGTTTCCCCCAAGTTGTCGAAGGAAAGTTCAACGAAGCTAACGCCGGACCCCACCCCGGCGGGCACCAGTGCCTGCACCTGCAGGTCGTAGGGCAGGGCGCGCGCCGGTCGCACGCCGGCTGCCTGGACAGGCGCCGCCAATGTGTCCGGCGTCGCGGGAACCCTGGTGGTGGGCAGCCCCAACGCCCTGGCGCGCAGCGCAGCCGTTTCCGGCAGCATCTGTGTGAAGGCATTGTCGTTCGGGTTGGCGAAGTCGAAACAGGACAGCAGGTTGCCACTGACGGCGCGCCGCCACGGGCTGATGAGCGGCTCGCGCACGCCGAAGCGCGCCTCGATGAAACGCACCACCGAGGTGTGGTCGAAGACCTGCGAATTCACCCAGCCGCCGCGTGTCCACGGCGAAATGACATACATCGGTACGCGTGGCCCCAGCCCGTACGGACGATGCAGCGTGCGCGCGTCGGCGCCGTTCAGCACGTGATGGTATTCGCCCGTCGTGTCGACTGTCGACGCACCAGCCAGCTCGGCCAGCGCCGGATTGGTGTCGTAGCGCGTGTACGCCGGGACCGCCGGCGGCGGCATGTGGTCGAAGAAGCCGTCGTTCTCGTCGAAGTTGATGAGCAGGACCGTCTTGCTCCAGCTATCGGGATTGGCGGTGAGTGCATCGAGCACGCGTGCGATGTAGTCGGCGCCCGACGCCGGGCTCGAAGGACCCGGGTGCTCGGAGCCTTCGGCGTTCGCGACTATCCAGCTGACCTGTGGCAGGCGGTTGGCCAGCACGTCGGCCTTGAGCAGGTCGAGGTCGCGCGTGCTGATGCCGCGATTCTGCAGCGATGGGGAATAGGCGCCGCGGCGGTACCATGCGTTGCGGAATGGGCGAAACCCCGCCAGCGAATTATCGGTGAAGTTATCCGCCATGTTCTGGTAGACCTGCCAGCTGACGCCGGCCGCTTCCAGTCGTTCCGGATAGGTGGTCCAGAGATAGTCAGTGGCCATGTCCGGATTGAAATCGTCGCGGCTGTTGTCGGTTGCCGGTCCGCCTGCCGCGGCCAGCGGATCGTTATTGCCGCTGAACAGGAACAGGCGGTTGGTGTTGGTGCCGGCCTGCGCCGCGCAGTGATAGTGGTCGCAGATCGTGAAGGCGCGCGCGAGCGCGAACTGGAACGGAATATCGGCCTCGGCGTAATAGCCCAGCGCGTGGTTTTGCTTGACCGTGCACCAGTCGTTCATGCGCCCGTGGTCCCACGCCAGCTGGGCGTCCAGCCAGGTGTGCGGCGTACCGGCCACGCGCATGACCGGAAAATCCTGCACCGTGTTGAGCCGGAACGGCGCGATGGCGCGGCCCTGTGGCCACGCCGGCCGGCCAGGTACTGGCGCGCTGCCAGCCGTGCGCTGCACGAACACCGACTTGCGGTTGATGAGGTTTTGCCGGTCCATCACGGGGACCGGAAACGGATCGCCGAAGCCGCGCACCCCTTCCAGGGTGCCGAAATAATGGTCGAAGCTGCGGTTCTCCTGCGTCAACACGACAATATGTTCGACATCCTGCAGGCTGCGCGTACGCTGGTTGGCAGGCAGGGCCAGTGCTTTCTGGATCGATGGTGGAAAGGTGGCCAGGACGGCGGTGGCGCCGCCAGTCTTGCCCAGTTTGCGGAGAAAGTCGCGACGGCTCATGGGTGCACCCTGGTGCGTGGGCAAGGGGAAATTGCAATAGGCATGGGATTGATCCAGTTCGGTTATCGGGAGAGACACGGAAACTGCAGCCCTACAATGGATCAGCTTAGGCGTGAATCATGAACAGTTGATGACAATGCAAAGACACGCTTTGCTTTTTGATCACGTTGACTGTGAGGCGATCCGGACCGTCGCGATATTGATCATGGCCGAGTCTGTCACGGCATCGAAGTATGTGTATACTCGGCTTATTTCGACGTTGCACCATGGCTGCTCAATACCACAACCGTCCATACTTCCAGGCCAGTCGCGCGCGACTCCCATCTCTTTTCGCCGCTTTACTCTCGGTTGCTACAGTCCTGGGAGCGCCCCCGGTGCTGGCGCAAGCGGCCAAGCCAACGCCACCCGCGGCGGCAGCCCCCTCGGTCAAGCTCGATACTGTTGTCGCCCGCCGTGGGGACATCCAGCAAACCGTCGATGCTGCGGCCAAGCTCCAGCTCCACAAATGGGCCGATACGTATCCCCAGATTGGCGGACAGGTGAAAGAGGTCATGGTCGCCATCGGGGACGCGGTCAAGACTGACCAGCCTTTGGTCGACATCACTCCGGCGCAGCAAGCCACCAAGGTCGAAAGCAACCGCGCCCAGATGGCCAGGCTGCAGGCGGACCTGGCCGACCAGCGCGCGCAAAGCGAATTCGCGCAACTCCAGTTCGCGCGCCAGACCCAGTTGAAAGCGCAGAACGCCACGCGCGAGGAAGCGTTTGAATCGGCGCGGATGAGCGCGTCGTCGGCCAGCGCGCGCGTCGATGCGATCACGGCGCAGATCGGCGAGCTGGAAGCGACGTTGAAGATTGATGAGGAAGCACGCCAGAAAACAGTGGTCAGGGCACCTATGGCCGGCACGGTGGTGTCCCTGGCCGCGCGCCCGGGCCAGATGGTCACCGCTGCGCAGCCTGGCACAGCGCTGCTGCGGATTGCCGACCTGTCGGAAATGACGGTCGCCGCGCGCGTGGCGGAAAACGATGTGACGCGCTTGCGGCCCGGCATGGCAGCCCATTTCACAACCCCGGGTTACCCCGGCAAACACTGGTCGGGCAAGCTGCGCCAGGTAATTCCGATCCCGGCCGATGGCACCGGGGAGCAGGGCAAGGAGGCTTTTTATATCGTCCTGTTCGAGGTGAAGAATCCCGATCACGAACTGATGAGCGGAATGAGTGCCAAGGTCGAGTTCGTTGTGGCGCAGGCGCACGACGCGGTGCTGCTGCCGGCAAGTTGCCTGGGCGCGTTCGATGACGATGGCCTGGCCAGCGTGAATGTGGTCGACGCCAGCGGGCATGCCAGCGTGCGCAAGGTGAAGGTGGGCTTGCGCAATGCGCGGGAGGCGCAGATTCTTTCCGGCCTTGAAGCGGGTGACAAGGTGCAGGCCAAACCGGTAGCGAACACATGAAGCGGACTCTTCTATTTGGGTGTGCATGCGCCGTGCTGGCGGGATGCGCCAGCCATGCGCCGATTGCGGAAGCGCCGCCCCAGGTCGACTTGCCAGGCGGCTGGACGGTCGCTGGCGCGTCAACAGGAGAGGCGTGGCCGGACCAGCACTGGTGGCAGCGATTTGGCAGTCCCGAACTGTCGCGCCTGGTGGATGAAGGCCAGTCCAGCAACCTGGAACTGGCAGGCGCGTTCGCGCGCGTGCGGCAGGCGGAGGCCGGGGCGCGCATCGCGGGCGTCTCGCTGCTGCCCACGGCAAATTTTTACAGCGACGCCGGCCGCACCGCGCCGCTCAAGAACGGCAGTGGCAGCACGAACGTCGACAGCGGCGTGCAGGTCTCGTACGAAGTCGACTTCTGGGGCAAGAACAAGGCCAGCGTCGCGTCTGCACAAGCGTCGCTCGCCGCCAACCGCTTCGATCGCCAGACCGTGGCATTGACGGTCACCAGCGGCATCGTTTCGACCTATCTGCAAGTGTTGTCGCTGCATGACCGGCTGGCCGTGGCGCGCGAGCACGTGGCCAATGCGGAGCACGTGCTGGCGCTGGTGGAGGCGCAAAAGCAGGCTGGCGCTGCCTCGACGCTCGACCTGGCGCGCCAGCGCTCCGCCGTGGCGCAGCAAAAAGCCGACATACCGGACCTGATGCAGCAGGCGCGCGAAGCGCAGTCGGCGCTGGCGATCCTGCTTGGCCAGTCGCCGCAGACCTTCTCCATTGGCGACAAAGGACTGGACACGATCACGTTGCCCGACGTCTCGCCAGGCTTGCCGTCCGAATTGCTGGCGCGCCGTCCCGATATCGGCCGCGCCGAGGCCAACCTGGCTGCCGCCAATGCCGACGTCGCGGTCGCCAGGGCCAACCTGTTCCCCAGCATCAACCTCACCGGCGCGCTGGGCACGCAAAGCAGCGCACTGGTGTCATTGCTCAATGCACCGAACATGCTGGCCAACGTCGGTGCATCGCTGATGGCGCCGATTTTCGACGGTGGCCGCCTGAAGCAGGAACGCGAGCAGGCCATTGCCCGCAAACAGGAGCTGGTCCAGGTGTATCGCGCCACCGTGATGTCGGCGTTCGCGGAAGTCGATACGGCGCTGGGGCAGATCCGCAGCCTGGATGACCAGCAGCGCCTGAAGACAGCCGAACTGGAGCAGGCACGCCAGGCCTACGACCTGTCCGAAATCCGGTACAAGCTGGGCGCCGAAGATTTCACGACCGTGCTCGATACCCAGCGTGCCTTGTCCGACGTGCAGAACGATATGGGCCTGCTGAAACTGCGGCGGTTGCAGGCGACGGTATCGCTGTACAAGGCGCTCGGAGGTGGCTGGTCAAGCGATCCGGGCCAGGGCAATCCAGCGCCAGCAAAAGCGTGAACGGCAGCGGCGGCAAATTGCCCTGCCAATTTGCATTGCTTGCCGAATGAGCGCTTTCGCTGGCTAGCTTGCCATGGCGAGTTCAGTCTCGTCCACCAGGCGCGCGAGCGGGGTGGGCTTGACGAGATGGGAATCGAAGCCATGGGCTTTGGTACGCGCCAGCGACAGCGCATCGCCCCACGCAGTCAGCGCCACGATCCGGGTTAGCGGGAACCATGCCGCCTGGCGCAGCATCGACGCCACCCGGTAGCCGTCGATCTCGGGCATGCCGATGTCTAAAAAGATCAGGTTGGGAACGAAATTCTCTGCGGTAGCGATCGCTTCCATGCCACTATTGGCTACGGCAACGCAGTGGCCCAGCATCGACAACAGCTCGGCGACAAGTTCAGCCGCGTCGATATTGTCGTCGACAACAAGAATACGAAGCGGGCAGGCAGACTGGTGCATTGTTCAACCTCGGATATCGATAACGGACAGAACTGGCATTACTCAGCCATAAATTATACGGAAGGCATCCCGCGCACCGCGCTCGTTACCGCTGGGAATGGTTTGGCTGTCGCTTTTTCGTGCTGCCGATTCGTCAATATTTCTTTTATCTGCAGGGTTCCCAGTAAAATATCCCGTTGGAAAGCCTCGGTGCTGCATGGCTGACACCGCGCCCGCATCCCTTTGATGAACGACGGAAATTTGACGATGATATTGGCCACTGATCACAATCCCGATGGACACGGTTTTTCCCTGAAAGGGGAGCGCTTTCTCGGGATGCGTGACGCGATCATGGCGCTGTGGGAACGCGAGACGCGCATGCGCGTGGAAGGCGCGGCGGAAGTGCTGCGTCCGGTCCTGACCAATACCCTGCCGGCATTTCTTGACAACATCGCAGAAGCGCTCAGCCCCGACTACGCGCGCAGCGACGCGACCAGCAATAACAACTCGGCGTCCGCGCATGGGCAGGAACGGGCGCGCATGACATCGTTCGGACCCGACCAGGTTGTCCACGAATATCAGATCCTGCGTGAAGCGATCGCGTCGGTGGCGCAGGGACGCATTGAGCTCAACACGCATGACTGGCAGGTGATCGACCGCTCGATCAACCGGGCCGTGCGCGAGGCAGTGCGAGAATTTTCCTCGATCCAGGAGGAACTGCGGCGCAAGCTCGCGGCTGCGCTATCGCACGATATGCGTACCCCGCTGGCCAATATCTCGACCGCGATGGACCTGGTCAAGCTCTCGAACGATCCGGACGCCATGAAGCGCTATGCGGGCAAGGCGCAGTCGAATGCGCGGCGCCTGGAGAGCATGATGTCGGAGCTGCTGGACGCGCTGACGTCGAATGGCGGCGAGAAGCTGCAGCTGACCCCGTCGACGTTCGACATCGGCAGTCTCATCAGTGAAGTCTGCGACGAGTACCGGTTCGGCGGTGGTACGCGTTTCGACGTGCGCATCGCACCAGTACGGGGAACGTGGTGCTATTCGTCACTGCGGCGCGCGCTGGAGAACCTGATCAACAATGCGGTCAAGTATGGCGACCGCGGCGTGATCGGTTTGTACGCGCAGGAGACGCGTGGCCGCCTCATGCTCTCCGTGCACAATACCGGCAGCTTCATACCGAAAGAAAACCTCGGCGACATCTTCGATTACCTGACCCGCGGCGAGCACCAGGCCCAGATCGGCTGGGGACTGGGTTTGCCGTTTGTAAAACGCGTCGCCGAAAGCCATGGCGGCACGGTCGCGGTCGACAGTTCCCCTGATGCGGGGACGACATTCTTGATCGACATCCCGGTCGATTGCCAGCCGTTTCTTTGACGCTCTGGCAGGCGCGGCGCTGACAGCAAGCGGCCGCCTCATCTCCAGTTGCAGGTGCATCGTGCAAGCACGCCGGGATGTTTGCCCCTTCCGCTAAAATGGCATATATTCTGCAATAACAATAATTTTCTATTGCGGAAAAATGCCGGGTGTGTGCTCCCGGAAGGAGATGCCCATGCGCGACCTCGTTCACGTGCTGCCAGACCGGTTCCGGATGCTTGCCGCCGGCCTGCTGCTGACGATCCCTTGTGTTGCGGTGACGGCAAACGCCGATACCATGCCGGCCCACGTGCCCGGCACGCGCTCCGCAGCATGGAGCGCGACCGACGCCATGATCCCGATGCGCGACGGCGTCAAGCTGCATGCGCGGATCTTCGTGCCGGCCGGCGCGCACGGGGCCCTGCCTTTCCTGTTCCTGCGCACGCCCTACGGCATCGACGATTCTGCCGATGCGCTGGCCACGCGCTACCGCGAACTGGCCGACGACGGCTACATCTTTGTTTTCGAGGACATCCGCGGCAAATTCGGCTCGGAAGGGCAATTCGTGATGATGCGTCCGCCGCGCAGTGCAGGCGACCCGGCCGCCATCGACGAAAGCACCGACGCGTATGACAGCATTGCCTGGCTGCTGGCGAACGTGCCATCGAATAACGGGCGGGTCGGCATGCTGGGCAATTCTTACCTCGGCTGGACGACGGTCATGGCCAGCCTCGACCCGCACCCGGCGCTCAAGGCGGTCGCTCCCATGGCGGCGCCGGCCGACATGTGGCTGGGCGATGATTTCCACCACAATGGCGCCTTCCGCCTGAGTTACGGCTTCGAGTACGCGTACATGATGGAAAGCGGGAAGGGTAGCGCACAGTTCCCGTTCGACCGCTATGACACCTACGCCTGGTACCTGGGGCTCGGCGCGCTTGGCAATGTCAACCGGCAGCTGTTC
>Ga0265780_10007557_pt1 | contig 13324 bp, 16 predicted proteins | sample P1T30metagenome_FD_192432 | JGI IMG/M metagenome (GOLD analysis project Ga0265780, IMG submission 192432) | Plant litter microbial communities from East Loma Ridge, Irvine, California - P1 T30 | ecosystem: Environmental > Terrestrial > Plant litter > Unclassified | place: USA: California...
CGACTCGCCTCGCTCCGCGCGCGCAACCAGATCGGGCAGGTTGTGATACGCCTGCGGGCCGACCACCACGTCGACCTTGGCACGCCGCACGATCTCCGCGCCTTCCGCCTGCGCGACGCAGCCGGCGACGGCGATGATCGGATCGGCGCCGTGATCGCGCAGCGCGTGTTTGCGGATGCGACCGATGTCGGAATAGACCTTCTCGGTCGCGCGTTCGCGGATGTGGCAGGTGTTGAGCACGACCAGATCGGCCGCGCTGGCATCGTCCGTCGCCGTCATGCCCTGTTCGGAGAGCGTCTCGGCCATGCGATCGCCGTCGTAGACGTTCATCTGGCAACCGAATGACTTGACGTGAAAGGTCTTGGGTGGGGATTTCATGATGTGCGCTTCATACTCCGTCGCGGCGCTACGCACAAATCATGGCAACACAGCAGCTTCGTCGGCGCGTCGTGCCCAGGCATCATGGCCGATGAACGCCGGCACCGCGCCGCCGATTACCGCGCCGAGCGCAGCCTCGATCCGCCGCCGGCTCTCCGCCGCGATCGCCTTGCGGCCGGGATAGTCGTGCGGGTGGAACGGTTCGAGGAAATGCACCGTCACCAGGAAGTTGCCAGCGCGCGCCAGCACGCGCGCGGCGTTGGCCTTGCCACTCTCGTCGCCGATCCAGGCGATCTCCTCGCCGACCGCGCCGTAATCGATCAGCACCGGCTGCACCCGCACACCCGGCGGCGGCGGTTCCAGCACCTTGAGCATCGAGGTCTTGAACGGCAGCAGCGAACGACCGTCCTCGGTTGTGCCTTCGGGAAACACCGTGACCGACCAGTTCTTCGCCAGCGTACTCCGCAGCGCGTCGATCTGCCCCGCGACGCCGAGCCGGTTCTCGCGCTCCACGAAGACGGTGCGGTTGAGCGAGGACAGCCAACCGACCACGGGCGCATCGCGGATCTCGGCCTTGGCGACGAAAGCGGTGCCGCTCGCGCCGGCGATCGCGGGTATGTCGATCCAGCTGACATGGTTGGAGACGTAGAACACGTCGCGCCCGAGCGGCACGCCCTGAACGGAGACCCGCGCACCGCTGATCCGCCCGGCTCGCCCAAGGAACACGCGCGGCCATGGCGACGAACGGCGGAACAGCCGCCACAGATAATGCAGCGGCACCGTCACGCAGGCGAGGCCGGTGAGCATCGTGATCCGCAGCCACAGCCGCGCCTTGCCCGTGGTCGAAAGCGCCGGCGGGCGCCCGGCAGCGGCGGCGAGACGATCCTGGTGAGGCGTGGCCTCGCGGCGCAAGACCTCAGACCTTGCGGTCGAGTGCGACGCCGTACAATTCCATGCGGTGATCGACCAGCCGGAAGCCAAGCCGCTCGGCAATGGTCTTCTGCAACTGTTCGAGCTCGGGATCGACGAATTCGAGCACCTTGCCCGTCTCGACGTCGATCAGGTGATCGTGATGCGCCTCGGGCGCAGGCTCATAGCGCGAGCGGCCGTCGCCGAAATCGTGCCGGTCGAGGATGCCGGCCTCTTCGAACAGCCGCACCGTACGGTATACAGTGGCGATCGAGATGCCGGAATCGATCGCGGAGGCGCGTTCGTACACGCGCTCGACATCGGGATGGTCGTCGGCTTCGGAAAGAACGCGCGCGATCACACGGCGTTGTTCGGTGATACGAAGGCCCTTTTCGTTACACAGGGCTTCGATGTCGATCTTGCGCGGCATGAACGTGTTCTACGCGCTTCACCGCGCGGGATAAAGGCGCTTCTTCCCCACGCGCACGAAAAGAGCGGCGCCGACCAGGCCGGCGCCCCCCATCGTACCGCTCAGCGCGCGGCGGTCGTCTTGCGGCGCTTGGTGCCCAGGCCAATCTTCTTCGCAAGCGAACGGCGCTGCTCGGCATAGCTCGGCGCGACCATCGGATAGTCGGCAGGAAGATTCCACTTCGTGCGATACTGCTCCGGCGTCATTTGATAATGCGTCATCAGATGGCGCTTGAGCATCTTCAGCTTCTTGCCGTCTTCGAGACAGACGATGTAGTCCGGCTTGATCGAAGAGCGCACCGAAACCGCCGGCTCCTGCTTCACTTCCGGCGCCGGCGCAGTACCGCCAAGGCCCGTCAATGCGCTGTGAACGTTGGAGATCAGCACGGGAAGGTCCGATACGGCCACGCTGTTGTTGCTGACATGCGCCGCGACAATATCGGCGGTGAGGGTGATGAGTGTTTCTTGAAGTTCCAATTGCGCGTCCATTATTGACCTTTCAATCCGTTATTAAGCTACTGTTCCCGTAGCTGGCTCATAAGCTATTCACCTGCACATAAACAAGTGCAAGCAACAAATTGTTCATTAACCTATCATGTCAGGCTAATTCTTTGCGGAATGTAAAAGCATCAAGGGCTTGGCCATCAGAACCGCGATAGTAACGCTTTCGTTCCCCGACTTTGTGGAAGCCGTTTGCGCCGTACAAGGCGATCGCGCCATTGCCCTCGCGCACTTCGAGATGCAGGCTGATTGCGCCGCGCGTGAGACTATCCGCGATTACCGATCGTAATAGCGCCGATCCCACACCGCGACGCCGCAGTGTCGGCACCGCCGCGAGCAACAACAACTCGACTTCGTCTGCCACAATGCGCGACAGTGCGAAGCCGGCAGCCTCGCCGCCGATCGACGCGATCGTCAGCCACACGCCCGGCATCGCCATGATGCCGAGGCACTGGTTGCGCGTCCACGCCTCGCCGAAGCGCGGGTCGAACGCGGCCTGCATGATCGCGTCGACCGTGCCGAGATCGGCCGCGCCGCCGCCACGCAGATCGATCGACGTGAGCGTGGTGCTCATGCCGCGATCGGCTTCGCATCGGGTGGCCGGCCATAAAGCGGCACGGGCGCCAGCGTGCTGAACTCAGGCGGCAGCAACGGCGCGTCGGCGGCACACGGCAGCGCTTCGGCATCGGCACGCGCCGGGTTGATGCCGGCGATCAGTCGCACGCCGCCGCCGACCGCAAAGCGCGAGTCGATCTGCACAAGGGCAATTTCGGGGCGGAGTGAGGCAAGGGGGCCGGTGGCGCGAAGTGGCGCATCGAAAGTCTGCATGAAGACTTCGCCATGACCACCCTCGATTACGCTCGCAAGCATGTGCATACCCGGATCGGTCCGGAAGGCCGCCGCTGCCAACAGGGCGAGCGACGAATATCCGCCGAGACTGGCGCCCCAGCCGAACGCCAGCGCGCGCGCCGCCGCCAGCCCGACCCGTACGCCGGTAAAGCTGCCCGGCCCGCAATCGACCAGAATGTGCTGCGCGCGCCCGCCGTCGGGCAGGCTGGCGATCATCGGCAGCAGGCGCTCCGCGTGGCCGCGCCCGACCACCTCGTGCGCGGCGGCGATCACCGCGCCGTCCTCGAGCAGCGCCGTCGAGCAGGCTGCGGTGGCGGTTTCGATTACAAGGGTGCGCAAACCGATGTCAGACGATCCGGTTGAAGGTTTCGAACGAAGGACGAGGCGACCGGCCATGCACCGTCGCGGGATCGCCGACGCCGAGCGTGGCGATGAAGTTCGACGTGACATTGGGCATATCGGCGAAGAACGCCTTGTCGACCGCCGCATTGTCGAAGCCGGACATCGGCCCGGTGTCGAACCCCAGCGCCCGCGCGGCGATGATGAAATACGCGCCTTGCAACGACGAATTGCGCAGCGCCGCTTCCTTGCGCGACACGGCCTTGTCGTCGCCCAGGAACCACGCGCGCGCATCGACGTGCGGAAACAGCGTCGGCAGATGTTCATGGAAATCGGCATCCATGCCGACGATGACGGCGGCGGGCGCCTTGCGGATCTTCTCGGCGTTGGTGCCGCTCGAAACCGCCGCGAGCTTTTCCTTCGATTCGGCGCTCAGGCACCACACCATGCGTGCGGGCAACGAATTGACCGAAGTAGGGCCGAACTTCATCAGATCCCAGATCGCGTGGAGATCGGCCTCGGTGATCGGCTGGTCAGTATAGCCGTTATAGCTGCGCCCCGTGCGGAAGATCGTGTCCAGTGCTTCGTCGGACAGCTTGGCGGCCATGAGATTTCCTTAGGGACGTAATGACGACTTGCGCGCGCGGAGCTCAGACCGCACGCACCTCGGTGACTTCGGGCACGTAGTAACGCAGCAACTGCTCGATGCCGTTCTTCAGCGTCGCCGAAGACGAGGGGCAGCCCGAACAGGCGCCTTGCATCTGGAGGAACACCTTGCCCTTGTCGAAGCCGCGATAGATGATGTCGCCACCATCATTGGCGACGGCGGGGCGCACGCGCGTCTCGATCAGGTCCTTGATCTGCGCGACGATGTCGGCGTCTTCGGGGTTCTCGGCGAAGTCGTCCACCAATGGCACCGAGATGCCGTTCGCGCTGGCCGGCCGGAACAGCGGCATCCCGGCGCTGAAATGATCGAGCAGCAAGGCAAGCACGTCAGGCTTCAACCGCGCCCAGTCGCTGCCGGGGCCGGCGGTGACCGAAACGAAGTCACGCCCGAAAAACACGCCGGTCACATCGCCTAGGTCGAATAAAGCTTCGGCAAGCGGCGATGCTTCAGCTTCTTCCGGTGTGGCGAAATCGCGGGTGCCGGCATCCATGACGATGCGGCCGGGCAGGAATTTCAGCGTGGCCGGGTTCGGCGTTGTTTCGGTTTCGATCAACATGGCCGTTATGTGGCGCTGCGGTATGGCGGGATCAAGGCGCGTTTGCGAAAGCTTGTCTTTCGTACTCGTGCCCCAAAGCCGCATCAGTCGCCTGTTTGTTTGATCGTTTCGTTCCAGCTTCGGATATTGTCGCGCGTTTCCTGAACGAACGCCGAACGGCCGATCATCTTCAGGCAGAACTCGGCGATTATCTTGCCGGGATTGCGCAGCGGCCGCCGGAACTGGATCAACAGCACGACCTGGGTTCCGCTGGTCTCGTTCCAGACTTCATGCGCATAGGTATCGTCGAACACCAAAGTCTCGCCCTCGGCCCAGCGCACCACCCGGACGCCCACCCGCATCCGTACGTCGCCATCGCGCGGCACGATCAACCCGAGGTGGCAGGTGATGAGCCCCTTGGTCACGCCGCGATGGTCCGGGATGTGCGTGCCCGGCGCCAGGATCGAGAAGAACGCGGTGGCAAGGCCGGGGATCTGCCGCACCGCCGCCGCCGTGGCGGGGCAGCGCGCGATGTTCTCGTCGACCGGGTAGCCATAGCCCCACAGGAAGAAAGATCGCCACATGCCCATGCGCGCGATCGCCCGGTGATCCGGCGAGATCGTCGCGAGGCTCGGCGCCGCCTGACCCTGCAGCGCGACCCCCAGCGCCTCGTCGCGAATCGCGCGCCAGTTCTCGCGCAAGGGGCCCGTCCAGGCGAAGTTGCGCACGTCGAGCACCGGATCGTTCGCCACCAGCGAGGATGCGGCGATCACCCGGTCGAACGCCCCGCGCAGCCGCTTGCCGAGCCGGATCGCGATCGGGCGGTTGCGCTCGGCCCGAAGCGGAGCGTCGGCGGCGACCGGCACCGCCGTCAGCACGGGGCCGCGCGGCGCCGGGATCGCGCAGCCATCATCGGCCGGCCGATGCCGCAATGGGCGGTTGGAGTCCGAATGTGTGCGCAACCTGCCGTGAACCCTCTTCGCGATCCCCGCCGACGCGAGAAGCGGTGCGTTTGCCGCCCGTTGCCACATCGAATATCGGCGGTGTTCGTCGAAAACATGGCGTAGCCTGCGCTTTGCCGATCGATTTGTGACGTAAACGGGGCCGCTGGCGGTGCCAGACGAAGGGCGCTAGGATCGCGTCCATGAAGCTTCTGACGCGCGCCCTGCGCCTTCCGCTGATCGCCAGCCCTGTCATCGCCGGCATCCTCCTCGGCCTCTCGCCCGTTATCGCCGGGCAGACCCCGCCCGCCTCCGCCCCGGTGGTCGATCCGGCCACCGCGATCGCCAATCGCGACGCCTGGCTCTACAAGGGCAGCGACATCGCGCCCGATCCGGCATGGCATTTCGGTACGTTAAAGAACGGCTTACGCTACGCGATCCGCCGCAACGGCGTGCCGCCCGGCCAGATTTCGGTGCGCGTCCGCATCGACGCCGGCTCGCTGTACGAAACCGATGCGGAGCGCGGTTACGCCCATTTGATCGAGCACCTCTCCTTCCGTGGCTCGAAATACGTGCCGGACGGCGAGGCGAAGCGCATCTGGCAACGCATGGGCACCACCTTCGGCTCGGACACCAACGCGCAGACCACCACGACGCAGACCGTGTTCAAGCTCGATCTCCCCTCCGCCACACCCGCCGGCATCGACGAGAGCCTGAAGATCATGTCGGGCATGGTTTCCGCGCCCAACATCACGCCCGAGGCACTGAACGCCGAACGCCCCGCCGTGCTGGCCGAGCAGCGAGAGCAGCCCGGCGCGCAGGTCCGCTATATCGACGCGCTCAACCACACGCTTTTCTCCGGGCAACCGCTAGCCGACCGCTCGCCGATCGGCAACATCAAAACGCTGGAGGCAGCGACCGCCGAGAGCGTGAAGACGTTCCACGATCGCTGGTATCGCCCACCGCGCGTGATGATCTCGATCGCGGGCGATGCCGATCCCGCCACGATCGAGCCGCTCATCGCCAAGTATTTCGGCGGCTGGCAAGGTATCGGCCCGGCCCCGGCCGATCCCGATTTCGGCACGCCTGACGCGAAGCAGCCGACCAGCGCGACATTGGTCGAACCAAGCCTGCCGCCGCGCATCACCATGGCGGTGGTGCGGCCGTGGCACTTCAACAACGACACGGTGATCTTCAATCAGCAGCGGCTTGTCGATCAGGTCGCGCTCGCGGTCATTAACCGCCGGCTGGAGACGCGCGCCCGCAGCGGCGGCAGCTATATCGCCGCGCAGGCCGCACTCGACGATCCATCGCGCTCCGCCAACGTGACGATCGTGTCGATCCTGCCGGTCGGCAACGATTGGGAAGCCGCCTTGCGCGACGTGCGTTCGGTGATCGCCGCCGCGCAGGAGCATGCCCCGACCCAGACCGAGATCGACCGCGAACTCGCCGATCTCGAGGTCAGCTTCCGCACCAGCGTCGATACCGCGCGCGCCGAGGCGGGATCGAAGGAGGCCGACGATATGGTACAGGCACTCGATATCCGCGAGACGACCACCGCGCCCGGCACGATCCTCAACGTGTACCACGATGCGGTCGACAAGAAGATGTTCAACCCCGCCGCGATCCTGGCCTCGACCAAGAAGGTGTTCGAGGGCACGACCACGCGCGCGCTGCTGAGCGTACAGACGCCGGACGACACCGCCACCGCCAAGCTTGCCACCGCGCTCACCGCAAAGGTGTCGACAAGCGTGGGCAAGGCACGTGCGCAGGGTGCGGTCTCCTTCGCGAAGCTGCCCGCGCTTGGCGGCAAGCCCGCTACCGTCGTCTCGCGGGAAAAGGTGACCCGGTTCGGGCCGGACATGGACCTGACCAGCGTCACCTATTCCAACGGCGCCAAGCTGATGGTCTATTCGACCAACGCCGAGGACAATCGCATTTACGTGCGCGTGCGCTTCGGCGGCGGCTACAACGCGCTACCCGCCGACAAGGCGACTCCGGCCTGGGCGGCCGAACTCGCGCTGGTCGAGGGCGGCATCGGCAAGCTGCGCCAGGGCGATCTCGACCAGATGACTGCCGGCCGGCGCATCGGGCTGGACTTCGACATCGACGACGATGCCTTCTCGCTGTCGGCTCAGACCTCGCCCACCGATTTCGCCGACCAGATGCACTTGCTCGCGGCCGAGCTGGCTGCACCCGGCTGGGACCCGAACCCGGTGCTGCGCGCCAAGAGCGTTGCCTTGTCGGGCTATGCTGGCCTCGGTGCTTCGCCGGGTGGCGTGCTGACGCGCGATCTCGAACGCCTGTTGCGCGCGGGCGATCAGCGCTGGGGCTCGCCGAGCCGCGAGCAGATCACCGCGCTGACCCCGCAGAGCTTCCGTGCTTTGTGGGAACCGCTGATGAAGTCCGGACCGGTCGAGGTGCAGGTGTTCGGCGACATTCCCGCCGATCTCGCCATCGCCACGGTCGGCAAGACGATCGGCGCGCTGCCCGCCCGCCCGGCCGCCACACCGCCGCCGCCGCCGGTGCGCTTCCCCGATCACAATGCCAGCCCGGTGGTGCTGACGCACGACGGCCCGGCCAACCAGGCGGCGGCGGTGATCGCCTGGCCCACGGGCAGCGGTGTCGACGGCATGACCGACTCGCGCCGGCTCGACGTGCTGGCAGCGATCTTCAGCGACCGGTTGTTCGATCAGCTCCGTTCGCAGGCGGGCGCGAGCTATAGCCCCAACGTCTCAAGCACATGGCCGATCGGGTTGCCCGGTGGTGGCCGCATGGTCGCGATCGGGCAGGTCGCGCCGGAGAACGTGCCGCTGTTCTTCAAGCTGTCGCGTGAGATCGCCGCCGATCTCGTCGCCAAGCCGGTCAGCGACGACGAGTTGAAGCGAACGATCGGGCCGATGCTCGAATCGATCAAGCGCCAGTCGACCGGTAACCAGTTCTGGATGCTGCAGCTTACCGGTGCATCCTACGATCCGCGCCGCATCGATGCGCTGACGCGGTTGTACGGGGATGTCGCGCGCATGACGGCCGCGGATTTGCAGGCGACGGCGCAGAAGTATCTGGTGCCGGGCAAGGACTGGACGATGGATGTAGTGCCAAAGGCGGGAGCGGCGAAGTAGGACGGGGACTGTACCCGGTTCAGACGATTTCGCCTTCCGCGGCGAAGGCCGGGGTCCAGTATCGCAGGTTGAGGTAACGGAGCGCAGCGTTCACCGCTGCTGCTCCGTGACTGGACCCTGGCCTTCGCCGAAAGGTGAATGAGCTTAAACCGTGAAGCTCTCGCCACAGCCGCAAGCGCCCTTGGCGTTGGGGTTCTGGAACACGAAGCCGGCGGCGAAATCATCCTCCACCCAGTCCATGCGGCTGCCGATCAGGTACAGGATCGAGCCGCCATCGACGAACAGCGTGCCGCCGGGCGTGTCGATGCGCTCGTCGAACGGCTTGGCCTCGGTCACGTAATCGACCGAATAGGCGAGTCCGGAACAACCGCGCTTGGGCGTCGACAGCTTCACGCCGATCGCACCCTCGGGCGCCTTCGCCATCAGGTCGGCGATGCGGGCTTCGGCGGAGGGCGTGAGGTTCAGCGCGGCGGGGCGGGGGCGTGCGATCGTGGCCATTACAGCATTCCCAGTTCGAGCTTGGCATCGTCGCTCATCTTCTGCGGGTCCCATGCCGGGTCCCACACCAGATTGACCTCGGCCGAGCCGACGCCCGGCACTGCGCCGACGCGCATCTCGACCTCGCCCGGCATCGATTCGGCGACCGGGCAATTCGGCGTGGTCAGCGTCATCGTCACGACGGCGTGGCCCGCCTCGGTCACTTCGACGCCGTAGATCAGGCCGAGATCGTAGATGTTGACCGGGATTTCCGGATCGTAGATTTCCTTCAGCGCTTCGATGACGCCTTCGTACAGCGCGCCGCCCGGCTCGCCCGGCGCATCGCTTTGCGGCTTCTGCGACAGGAACCCGTCGAGATAATCGCGCTCGCGCGGCGGCGTCACCGCCGGGGTTTCGGCCGCCGGTTCGTCCAACGCGACACGCGCGCGCGGCGGCGTCTCGACCGCATCGACCTGTTCCACCGCGAAGTTGCTCTGCTCGTTCATGCCGAAAACCTTACCCAAAAATCCGCGCAACACGTTCGATACCCTTCACCAGCGCGTCGATATCGGCCGCGCCATTATACACGCCGAAGCTTGCCCGCGCGGTGGCGGCGACGCCGAGCGTCTCCATCAGCGGCTGCGCGCAGTGATGCCCGGCGCGGATCGCCACCCGGCTCTCGTCCAAGATGGTGCCGATGTCGTGCGGATGCACCCCCTCGATGCTGAACGAGACGATCCCCGCCGCATCCTCGGGGCCGAACAGCGTCACCGAATTGATGCCGCGAAGCGCGTCGCGGGTCCGGCGGACCAGCGCGGTTTCATGCGCATGGATCGCGTCCAGCCCGATGCCCTCGACGTAATCGATCGCCGCATGCAGGCCGAGCGCGCCGACGATGTGCGGCGTGCCCGCCTCGAACCGGGTTGGCGGCGGCGCATAGGTGGTGCGCTCGAACGATACGCGGTCGATCATCGAGCCGCCGCCCTGATAGGGCGGCATCGCGTCGAGCAGGTCCGCACGGCCCCACAGCACGCCGATCCCGGTCGGGCCGTAGAGTTTGTGGCCGGAGAACACGTAAAAGTCGCAACCGATCTCGCGCACGTCGACGGCGATGCGCGGCACCGCCTGACAGCCGTCGATCAGGATCTTCGCGCCGACGCCGTGCGCGATCTCGGTCGCGCGGCGGGCGTCGAGCACCGAGCCGAGCACGTTGGAGACGTGCGCCAGCGCGACCAGCTTGTGTTCGGGCCGGATCATCGCCGCCATCGCGTCGAGATCGATACAGTGATCGTGGGTGAGCGGGATCACGTCGATCGCGGCGCCGACCGCCTCCGCCGCCATCTGCCACGGCACGATATTGCTGTGATGCTCAAGCATCGACAGCAGGATGCGGTCGCCCGGCTTGAGCTGCTCGCGCGCCCAGCTACTCGCGACGAGGTTGATCGCCTCGGTCGCGCCGCGCACGAACACGATCTCGCTTTCCTGCGCGCCGATGAACCCGGCCACGCGCCGCCGGGCCGCTTCATAGGCGAGCGTCATGTCGGCGCTGCGCTGGTACACGCCGCGGTGCACGGTGGCGTAGCTGGTGTCGTAGCCGCGGGTGATCGCGTCGATCACAGGTTGCGGCTTCTGCGAGGTGGCGGCGGTGTCGAGATAGGCCCAGCCCGCGGGGATCGCCGGGAAGTCGGCGACCACGTCGAGCGGGCGGGTATCAGTCAGGACGCTCACAGCATCCGCTCCAGTGTCGCCTGCGCGGCGGCCTCGACCGTCTCGCGTTCGGCATCGTCGGCGATCCCGTCGAACACCGAGCCGATGAACGCGCGCAACAGCAGCGCGGCGGCATCGGCGGGGGAGAGGCCACGGCTTTCGAGATAGAACAGCGCGGTCTTGTCGAGTTCGCCGACGGTGGCGCCGTGCGCGCACTTCACGTCGTCGGCAAAGATCTCCAGCTCGGGCTTGGCGTTGGCGGTGGCGGTGCGGGTCAACAGCATCGCCTTGACGCTCTGCGAGGCATCGGTCTTCTGCGCGTGACGCGCCACCGCGACCTTGCCAAGATAGCTGCCGGTGGCTTGCCCGCCGAGCACCGAGCGCACCGTCTGGTTCGATGTCGCGTTCGGCTCGATATGGTTGAGCGTGGTGACGATCTCCAGCGTCTGCGTCCCCGTGCCGAGCATCGCCGCGCCGAGTTCGAAGTGCGACCCCTCATGCGCCGTCACGTCGATCGCCACACGGCCGAGCTTGCCGCCGGTGTTGAGGACGTGGAACGTCGCGGTTGCGCCCGCGCGCAGGATCACGCTGAACTCGCGGATCGCGGCGACGTCGGTGGCGGCATCCTGCACGATGACGCGCGTGATCGACGTGCCGGCGGCGACGTCGATCACTTCGGGCGCGGGCAGCGGCCAGACCGTGGCGACCGCGGCGAGATCGCTATACCGCCAGGCTTCGTCGCGGCGGGTGGGGAGGGGGCGCGCGTCCACTAGGCCGCGACCTCGGCATAGCCCGCCGCTTCGAGTTCGAGCGCCAGTTCCGGCCCGCCGGTCTTGACGATGCGGCCACCGGCGAGGACGTGCACCACGTCCGGCTTCACGTAATCGAGCAGCCGCTGGTAATGCGTGATGAGCAGCACCGCCTTGTCGGGCGCGCGCATGATACGGTTGATGCCGTCACCCACCGCCCGCAGCGCGTCGATGTCGAGGCCGGAATCGGTCTCGTCGAGGATCGCGAACTTGGGGTTGAGAATGCCCATCTGCACCATCTCGTTGCGCTTCTTCTCGCCGCCCGAGAAACCGACATTGACCGGGCGCTTGAGCATTTCGGCATCCATGCCAAGGCCAGCGGCCTGCGCGCGCGCGACCTTGAGGAACTCCGCGCCCGACAGCGGCGGCTCGCCGCGGCCCCGGCGCTGCGAATTGAGTGCCTCGCGCAGGAATTGCACGTTGGACACGCCGGGGATCTCGACCGGGTACTGGAAGCCGAGGAACATGCCGGCGGCGGCGCGTTCGTGAGGGGCAAGGTCGAGCAGGTCGACGCCGTTGAACGTCGCCGAACCTGCGGTCACCTCATAGCCGGGCCGTCCGCCCAACACATAGCCGAGCGTCGATTTGCCCGCGCCGTTCGGCCCCATGATCGCGTGCACCTCGCCCGCACCCACGGTGAGGCTGAGGCCCTTGAGGATTTCTTTGCCGTCGATCTCGGCGTGGAGGTTAGTGATTTGGAGCATTTTCAAATCTCGTCGTTATCAAGGCCGATGGTTCTCACTGTCCGGAAGCAGGCGCGCACAGCAAAACCGGTTAAAATCGCCAATATGAAAGATATGGCGGCGAAAATTGGAATCCAAAAGAGCACGACACCCAGAGTGTCTTTGAACAGCGTGACCAGCACAGCGATAGAACCAACGATAACGCTGATTACGGTACTTGCGCCAATGATGGCGAAGTCAGAAGATTCTCCAGCTTTACTTTGCGAGCGAAGCATCGTGTTGAGCAGGAGTGCTATCAAGATGGGAACAGCCAACAAGTATACGGCTGCCACCGAAATCGCATCTTGAGTCATCCCGCCGCCCCGGTGCGCACGAAGGCGATCAGTTGCCCATCGACGCAGTTCGCGAGCGCTTCGCCGGCGCGCTGGCCGCTCGCCATGCAATCGCGCGTGCTGACGCAGGCCTGCCGGTCGATCGCCGCGTCGCCGCTGGAGATCGTCACCTCGCAGCGGCGCAACCGGCCGTTGCGCGCGACTGCGGCGTGGACGCGCATCCGACGTAGCCGCTCGCCCGTCACCACCACATCGGCGGGTACGTCGGCAGCCTGCGCGGCAAGGAGCGCCACGGCGAGCATCATCACCCGACCGAGCCTTCGAGGCTGATGCCGAGCAGCTTCTGCGCCTCGACCGCGAATTCCATCGGCAGCTGTTGCAGCACTTCCTTGGCGAAACCGTTGACGATCAGCGCCACCGCCGCCTCCTGATCCAGCCCGCGCTGCATCGTGTAGAACAACTGGTCGTCGCTGATCTTGGAGGTGGTCGCCTCATGCTCGATCTGCGCCGAAGGATTGCGCACCTCGATATACGGCACGGTATGCGCGCCGCACTGGTCACCGAGCAGCAGCGAATCACACTGGGTGAAGTTGCGCACGCCCTCCGC
>Ga0265780_10007560_pt1 | contig 13320 bp, 10 predicted proteins | sample P1T30metagenome_FD_192432 | JGI IMG/M metagenome (GOLD analysis project Ga0265780, IMG submission 192432) | Plant litter microbial communities from East Loma Ridge, Irvine, California - P1 T30 | ecosystem: Environmental > Terrestrial > Plant litter > Unclassified | place: USA: California...
GCACGAAGACGCCGCGGACCGAGTCTGATAGCGCGCAGCTGCATACCTGGCATGTATCGATTTCTTTGCAGCGCCTTGGAGATCATGCTTGATGGAGAATACTGAGTGTGTGTGGGGGGTTATTATGGAGCGGCACGAGTACACGGAGTCGGCGCAGCTTGCGTCGCGTGTGGTGCCCATGAAATCGGCAACGTACCCGGGGACCATGCGCGTCCCAACATTTGTGACACCGGGGACATGATTGGAGATGATATGGATAGCAGTTGGTGGATCTCCTCCGTACGGTTGCCGCGTGTTACCTTATCTGTATCCTTAGCCATTTTTTACTTTCTCCAGCACCTTCTCTTAGCAACTAATACACTCGCTGCAGACCTTCCGCTCGCATTCATTGTTGTGATGACAGACTTTGTGTTCGCGCTGGGGTCAGGGTGTCATGGTAATCTGGTGCAAGCATCGGCAAGATGTCACGACAGCTATCCAATATACGTGACGCCATGTCAAGGGCTGCAGTGACAAGGACTATCGTCGGACTCCGTACTTTAACATGCACCAATCGCTGTTAACCCCGATGCCGTACCGTAGTCTCGCGATAAGGATACACATTCCTAGCTACAATTTCCGGCTATGGAAGCATTGTTCTCCGAGCGTCGTACATGTTCAAACCTATGATGGTACCGGCTTTCATCGCAAGGAAATGCTTCAGGAGTCTAAGGTTACGAGCAGCTTCGTATGGGGCAGCCCAATGGGTCTAGCGCAAAGCCCAAAACGATTCGGCTCATCGGGGGCAGGCACCCCGCTTGGTTTCTCTACGCCAATGATCACCCACGTCGACACGTCGCTCAGCGTCTGTTATGCGACTCATCGATGTCAGAACACTCGAGCTCAGATGGTTCAATGATGACGCTGTCCCCAAATACGCCATCCTTTCTCATACCTGGGGCGGAGATGAAGTCAATTACCAGGAATACGTTTGGATTAGCAGAGCTCGAGCATTGTCCGCTTCTACCAACTTAGCGTCGGCACCAACAGGCAGTCAGGATGCGCGAACTACACTGATGTTGGCGTTGGAGATGATGATTCGAGGTAGTTCCGAGATGCCTTTGGGAGGCCTATCGGAGAAAGACCTCATGACGCGCATCGGCTACAGCAAGATTGTGAACGCAGCTGAGCAGGCACAAGGTCAAGGCTGGCACTATCTTTGGGTAGACACGTGCTGTATTGATAAGACATCAAGTGCGGAGCTACAAGAGGCCATTAATTCCATGTATCGCTGGTACCGAAATGCGGAGGTCTGCATCGTCTATCTGGGCGACATTCCCAAACCACGTCCAAACGGCTACACAACCGCTTCCGAAATTGCAAGAGATTCACTGAAGTCTTCTCGGTGGACACGTCGCGGTTGGACCCTACAAGAACTGATAGCACCGGTTCTATGTCGCTTCTACTTCCAGGACTGGACCTTGATGGGCGAGAAGGTGGAGTTTCTGGAGGAGCTATTTGACGCCACGGGTATACCAGTTCGTGTACTCGACGACAGAAGTACTATTAGTGAGTTCTCCGTTGCGGAGAGGATGTCTTGGGCAGCACATCGGCAAAGTACTCGTGTCGAAGATGTTGCCTACTGCTTGCTCGGCCTCTTCGACATTCACATGCCGTTGCTTTATGGAGAAGGTGCGAAGGCTTTCATCCGTCTTCAAGAGGAGATCCTAAGGACTACTGATGACTACTCCCTGTTCTCCTGGTGCGCAACTTCATCGGAGCGATCAACGTATCGGGGTTTGCTTGCGCGCCATCCTGAAGAGTTTCAACATTGCGGTTCTATCGAGCGCGAGAACGTCATTTCCACTTTTCCCATAGGCCTTACCCCTATCGGTCTACGTGTGCAGCTCGAGTTCTTACCCGACCCCAAAGACAAAAGCCGGGTCTTAGCCATGATACGATCAAGCAACCAGGTAAACCAGCGCATAGCCATCACATTGAAGTGTCTGGATGGCGGAATGCAATACGCGCGTGTTGATGCTGGCTCTTTGGCTTTCATCGACGATTGGCCTACTGGGAAGCTCCATACCATTTATGTACGGCAGAAGCTGTCCATACCACCTGATTTCACGACTACCGAGTTCAAAAGCTTTCATATACGACGTCGTGTTTCTAGCCACACTACGCCAACAGTTCGCATAATAAGTGTCACGCCTCGTAATTCCTGGGACGAAACCACCCACGAGCTACGGATACCAGATAATGTCACAGAATTCTGGGGGGCTGTTCTACTCCGAGTCCAATCAGCAGCGTATGCGCATTCTCTAAGCTTCCCCGTCGCGTTCGGTTTCAACCGGTCAACGTATCATTACTGGTGTAAAGCCATTGCGGACTTTGACCCCTCGCAGGACGGTCAGGCCAGCGGTACCTGGCCGCAAGCGGTAAAACGGAGGATACCCGACGAGGTGTACGACCCATTGCGAGGGAATGACGCGCGAAATGACATGTTTTTGGTGCGTGATAGTGGGCTGGCCATCAATGTTGGCATCAAGGCAGGGTTGTGCGGCGATAGCATTGCATTGCAGGTACACATCGATGGACTTGTTAGATGGGCATGAGATGAAGCCCAAACTTAAACACCTAGTTGAGTTACGCTGCTTGAGTCCCCTGCTGTTGTGCCATACATATGTGACGATGTTCTGTTGGATGGCAGATGCTGTATGCAGGGAAGGTGTTTAATGTCAATTTTGTCCCAAAAATGCGCAAATCTTACATAGTATATGACAGTCTCTTCCCCCGCGGCTTCATGCTTCTCTTTGTCCGATTAGTTCGCTTGCCCCACTTGTAAGAGCCAGTCATACGGTCCGGCTGCCCAGCCATGGCCGTCCACACCCACCAAAATCCTTTGAACTTCTCGTTTGGTCTACCAGACTGTCTGTCCCCCAGTATATGAAGGATTCGCAGCTCAAAACCTTCATCAAAGGACAGATGGCCGAGCGGTTAAGGCGCTAGCTTCAGGTGCTAGTAGAGAAATCTGCGTGGGTTCGAATCCCACTCTGTTCAACATTGTTTTTGCATGTGTGGTTCAGTCGAACTGCTGCGCTCAACACCTTTTCTGCACATGTAATAGCGGCTGGGCGATACTGTACTATTTTGCTACTCTGGTTAGCTAGATGCGGTCCGTGCGTGCAAACCACGCGAGAGCGGGAGCGGGGCAGACACGCGATTTCATGATCCCAGGGTTCAGGCTTGGCGTCATCTCATCTGTCTATCACGCGTTGCGCCTGGGGAAGCACCAATGTAGTCGTGTCTTCGTCTTCTTAACCATTGTGGTCATGTCGCAACTACGCCTCGCGCCAATTTGTCTGCCATCCGCTGCTACAGGCCATGGGACGGATCTCTCAGGCAAGAGCAGCTACCCAAGCCGGTACGGGAAGGTGGACTTGGCCAGGATCGTATGCGCCTCATGCACTTGCGGCACATGCCTCCTCTAGTATGACCGTCACAGCAGCCGATAAGAAGCCTTGAATGGTCTTACTTATCGATCCTATATGTATACCGCATTATTTCTAACAGTAGCTCGCGCGCAGAGCTGCTCCATGAACTGCTTACGCGTCGCATAGCACCAAGTCCTCCCGAGGTCATTCAGCGCAATACCCAGTCCAAGGTCACAGCTTCCCAGGCTTCGCAATGGGATCGCAGCGTGTCGCGTCGCTTTTACGACTATGTTTATCTCTTTTACTGCTTCAGTCCGCGTTCGCGACCAGCTCAATCGCTAGAACTGCGAGATCGCCAACTGCACATGGTATGGCTGGGAGATACTTCCCCCCTCAAAGACCTCGCACTGACATGTCACAGAAGCAGATCAGCCGGTCTACGAGCCCGAGAATCAGAATGTTGTCCGCTTGCTGTCATCGCCTGTCTCGTCTACGTCCTTCCCCGATTCGTCCCAGACATCATCGAACGAACTCCCGACCAGCACAGCCAGCTACTCACTCGCCGAGACCAACATCCTCCACGATTTCCACTCCGCTCTATCTACAATGCAAGACCATTACTTCTCGGTATGGCTCGGCAAATACACAACAGCGATAGACTGGACAGCAGCCGTCATGTCGACCTACGTCTCAGCTACCCTCTCGTCGCTCTCCCACTCGCTCTCCTACACAATGCCAGGCACATTTGACAAGAGCCGGAAAATGGACGTCGAGGCACAAATGGTGGAAAATGAGATCAACAAGTACTTTGCGCAGACCACCGCGTACTACTTCGGTGAGGATCATTTTGCAATAAGAATGCAGGCGTTCGATGATATGCTGTGGGTGGTATTGGGCTGGCTGGAAGCAAGCGGTTTCGTCGAGAGCCATTCTGCTGAACACTACACGTCTGACAAGGTTGGGGCAAAGGAATGGCATGCCAGGCAATTTGTCCCTGCTTTCGCCCACCGAGCCCGTGTCTTCTACGAATTGGCTGAGAAGGGATGGGATTGGAGGCTCTGTGGCGGCGGCATGACTTGGAACCCGCGCCTGTTGCCGTACAAAAACGCAATTACGAACCAGCTCTTCATCTCAGCGAGTATCAGCATGTACTTGCACTTTGCGGGTGACGACAACTGTTCACCTTTTCTTTCGCAGCACAACAAGGTTGGTCTACAGCAAGACCAGTTGTTTGATGACTGCGACGAGGGACACCGTGGACGCTTCGACCCTGTTTATCTTGCAAACGCAATGAATGCGTACGAGTGGCTGAAGAACATCGGTATGACGAACGACCAGGGACTTTACGTTGACGGCTTCCACATTGGCGGTTACCGCACGAATCATAGCAAGACGACATGCGACGAGCGGAACGAAATGGTGTATACCTACAATCAAGGTGTCCTTCTATCTGGACTTCGCGGGCTATGGGAAGCTACCGGCAAGACCTCATTTTTGGAAGATGGCCATGAACTCATCAGGAACGTCATACGTGCGACAGGCTGGAAGAAGTCTCAACCTCATCGAAGCAATGGCCCAGAAGACGAAAAGGAAGCACTGCCCACTGATTGGGCCGGCCTAGGTTCCAATGGTATCCTAACGGAGTTCTGCGACCCCTCTGGGCGCTGCAGTCAAGACGGCCAAACATTCAAAGGCATCTTCTTCCACCACCTAACGTCCTTCTGCGAACCTCTTCCATCTCGACCAGCTAGACCAGGGAAAACGCATGCAGCACCCAGAGAGCTAGCCATGTTACACGCAAACAGCTGTAGAGAATACACCGCATGGGTCGTCCACAACGCCCAAGCCGCGCTCCGAACGCGCGACCAAGACGGCCGATTCGGCGCATGGTGGGGCGCACCAAAGCCCTCGTCTCCTTCTGCCTCTTTCCGCGACAACAGGAAATCGGTGTCTCATTCTCACCCAGTTCTCCCAGAGAACGCGGTAGACTACCGCAATGTCTACCCAGACCCCTCGGATGGCGACTACCTAGAAGACGACCTCAAAGAGCCATTCAAGCGGTACGTCTCTGGAAAGAATGACGGAGACGAAGACGAAACAACAAAGAGAAGCGGAAGCGATCTCAACGACCGAGGACGCGGACGCACCATCGAGACACAAGGCAGCGGCCTCGCAGTCGTGCGAGCAATGTGGGAGTTTCTCCGTCGAGCAGAAGGCGCAGATGGGTATTTGTCGTGAGTGGTCAGCGATGGAGTTGTTACTTTTTACCCATCAAGACCTACACCACGAACCCAACGAACTGTCAAAACAAGTCATTGACATATTAAACCAGAACCACCAACCCACCCCCCTCCCCACAACACTCAAGCTCCGCTCCCCCCTCCCGCCCCAACACCATCGGCAGGATACGCAGAGAGCGGTATGCGCTTGCTGAGAAACTGCCGCCGGCAGCGAGGTAGCTACTCAGTGTCGTGGAACTGTACGTGCACCTGGAAGTGTGTTGTGTGACGGGAGAGGAGGCGTGCTGTTGGTTGATGGGGCTGGAGCTCTTCTTTGGGGGAGGGGGGCATTGGTGATAAGAGAGAGTTGGGTGCTGAAGGCTACTGTTGAATGAGAGATGGTTGGATTCGGTATAAGGAAAGTTGTGGCAGATGGTCATTGGATTGTTGCGGGTCGATAGATTGGCGTGGAATATGCGGATTGGAAAGCAGTTTTTGCAGTAGAAAACTAGACTTGCCCTGGGTTAGACGCTGGTTTGGAAACGGCTTTGCAAAGATACTAGCTTTACCGTCCATTCTTTTCATCTTCGCTCACAGCTAGTTTGTCACTGTTGCACTCCTTTCCGTGGAAAAGATATTCAGAACCTTAACTTGGCCCCTTCTTGTGTCCTCATGACCTGTCCATCCTTTACAGCCATTCCCCCACCTCACATGATGCCCAACTCCCCAAAACCCTTGAGAACTTCTTTGTCCACGCGACTAAGCCACTCTTCCTGGAAGGCATGTTCTCCACCCACTTGTTGGATAACCTGTTGGAGATGTTCCCTAACGAACGCAACGAGATTGATCTGATGCACAGGATCAGTGTAGATAAGTTCTCGCTTGCGGATGTCCTCCGGTGCCTCGGGTTCAGTAGGATGGTAAGGTTCTGGAGGCCAGAACAGGGAACTAGAAAGAGATATCAGCATGGTCGCGAAAACGATGTTAAATGGGGTATACGTACTCTTGACTCCGGTCATCCATGCCATCCAGTAACTCTCCTAGCACATCCGTCCAAATCCCTATCAACGATTGCAACTTACCCAACATCCAAGGCTGCGCTCCTTCTAAGAAACGTGTGAGAACGAGACACATGAGTTTCTTGTTTGGCGCATCGCCGATGTTTTCAATATGGCCGAACCACTCTTCCAATAACCAGTCTAGAGTCTTTTCTAGACCTTCACTTGATAATGCGGAGAGGGCTTCGAGGAGTACAGAAGGTGAAGCCATACCGATACGTGCTAATACGGTGAAATAGTCTGTTTCTACCACACCGTCAACAGCGCGGGAGGGGAGTTCGCGGTAAGGGCCGTGGGACTGGTGGTGTGTCCATGCGCCGTGGAGACCCTCCAGGACCTTTGCTAAGAACCCGGAAGAGATCAAATCGCTAGTGAGAACCTTGACAGCGTTTTCACCACCTACGCCTTCCGCACCTCGAATGATGCATGTTACGAGATGTGTCATTATGCCGTTGGCTTCGGGCTTCAAGTTGCCCAGAAGCTCGGCGAGGGCTTGGAGGATTGCGGGGCGGAAAGAGTCTGCGAGGACGGCGGAGGGCGCAAGAAGCAGGTATGCTTCTGTGATCTCGATGGCTTTTCGCAGGGTCTCGTTGTCCATGGAGAGGAGAGGTAGCAGGTATTGGAGCAAGTTGAGCAACTCAGGAGGTGTAGGTTCTGGTGCTGATGGCGTTTGTGCGATGATAGAGGCCCATAGATCCAGCGCATCTTCAAGGAGGTAGACTTGGGTTTCTGAACCAGGCTCGATAGCGCTCTGGATAATGGGTAAGAAGGAGACGTGGAAGGAACGCGACTCTGCCTTCATGGCATTCGTTAGACGAGCCAGGAGTGTGAGAATCGCCTGCTTCATGAGATGCTCTTCGCCAGACTGCTCCCATAGCGGTGGGAGGAGAGCGATGATGCTGTTGGCGTACGGGGTGATCTGCATCCGTCAGTCCCTATACTTCAAGCGTCTCCATCTCCGACTTACATGATGCTCTAACCTGTATACAACAAGACTAATGGTGTTTAGCAGTGCCATCTTCGTTTCTGGAAGTTCCACTTCTTGGACCAGCGCCATCAGCCTATCGAGCATAAGCTGCGAGTATGGCAGAAAGGCGTCTGCCTGAAACTCCCACTCGTCGGCAACGGCGTGGAATTTCCTTCCCGCTGTTATTCGCACCACTTGATCGTTCATGGGATCGCTCTTATCGAGAAGATGCTGGAAGATTTGGTAGACGATAGGCTTTTTCTCCTTGGCCATCTTGATAGTTATCCATTGGGAGATGATAATGGCGATGCGGCGACGAATGATGTTGAAGCCCGGTGTCTGCTTCGCTGCCTCGACAACCAACGTCTTCTCAAGGAAGGTGTCGAAGTCAAGTTGATCGTGCAGTATGTCAGCCGCAAGACCAACGGCGGTATAAACGGAGTCCTTGAAAAGTATATCTTCATTCTCCGGTGCTATGAAACATTAGCGAGGGTCATCTTCTCCTAAAGTGAGTACTCACTCGCGACTGTGTAGAAGACTTGGAGCAGAGGCTGAATGATCAAATTTTTGAAATTCTTTGCGAGGTCTAGGAACAGCTTCTCGGCACAGGGTCGGATCGCAAATTCCCAGTCCTCTGCTCCCTCTTCCATCTTCTCCCACTCGTCGGGCTCTTCCTCCCACATACGAAGGTCGCTGGGCCGGAAGACGAAGAAGCGCTGTACAAGTGCTGAGATCATTTCACGAACGAGGTCGTCAGTGAGTAGGTCTGTCTTGACCTTGTGCGTGGCCGCATTTTTCTCATCCTTTTCCTGCTGGTGCTTGAAGCGGAAAGTCTGAGTAGGGAAGAAGACCATCTTCACGCATGCACGAATCAGTAGCAAGCCTTTGAGACCCAGACGCTCGAGGATGGGTGCTTCATCTTCGGCATCGCCATCAGTACCGACTTTGGCGCCCTCAATAGACTTTGAGCCCCATTGATCCCCTAGTCGTGAGATGAGGCTCCAGTAGTCGCGCGCAAGCTCTATCGAGTTGGGTAAAAGGACGAAATCTGCTGGGTGAGTCGTGGCCATGTTGAGGTGCAATTTTGAGAGCTGCATCAAGTGCCTGCCTATCTTCTTTTGCACTTCGCCTGCAAGTGGTGAGTTCTCCGGTAACACGTATTGCAGGAACTCTCCGAGATGAGTACGGGTCAGTGTCCAGAATTCTTGCACATCCTTATCTCTGCCTGGGAACTCGTAGCCGGCGATTATAAGTCTCCGCATCGTCTTAATAGCAAGCAGGCTGTTGTCAATGCTCTCAAGCGCACCGCCTTCGTCGTCTCCGCCATCGCGAAAGAAGGCTTGCCATGTTTGGACCTTGTTCACGTAGATGGTACCGAGTACGTTGAAGATCTCCGGCGCGACGGTCTGTAAGCTCTGCCGTGTTCGTAGAAGTCTTCCAGTTGACAGTTCCTTGACGATGTATAGCAAGACGAGAAGGGCGCGAGGGAGTTGTAAGCGGTAGGCGTTCGGATCGGTCGAGGCGCGAAGGATGTGGAGCAGTTGTTGGAATAGATCTGGCCTAGAAAGTGTTAGAGCGTGGAAGTCTATGTTGAGTTGGGACTGACCAGTCATTTGGGAACTCGAAACGGACGATCTTAGCGACGACGAGAGCATTCTGTAGGGCCAGGCGATGGTCGGCTTCGTTGACAGCGCTTTCGAGTAGACGGGCCCGTATGGTAGCCTTGTCATCCTTGCTTACAGCACTGCGGTCACGTAAGCCTATGCATCTCTGCGGCTTTGTGTGGAGGCGTACTTGGTGGCAGTCTTGCGCCAGTACTTGTCGATGCCGTTCTTGAGCTGGATGACGGCGAGGTAGCGAACTTCGAGAGGGAGAGACTGGTCAAGGAACACCGTCTACTAGTGTCAGTCCGGTACAGTCCAGGGAGCTAAGATATGCATACCTGCAGCAGAGGATAGAAACCCGCGGCCTTTTCCCATTGCTGGAGTTGCTTGGTGCCTGTCTGCACTTGGGTTTGATCTGCTGAAGACGCTGATCGCAGGACGTGGAACAAGATGCTCTCAGTAAGAGGATTCGCCTCCGCTGGCGCTTCAATGCTGAACTCCGTATTCATGCTGGGAGTGTTGACGGTCAACTATTGCGGTAGTGGGGCAGCCGCAAGTAGGTGAACTTTTGGATATGGCAGGAACAGGCAAGTAGTTGGGCGGAAGCGGCTCACGGCTCAGGCGAAATGTATAGTCTATGGAGCCTGCTCACCCAGGCTGCGATCAGGATGCGGCAAGTCTTGCTTGGGAAGTCTATCTTGGTGTTTGGGAAACAAATTCGAGAAGCTCCCCGCCTGACAGCTCGGACCTCCGAGACACCAGACAGTGATTCTGGGGCACCTTGTTGGCAGTTGACATGTACTGCGCATAGGATGATCAAGTGTGTGTCATCTGTCTAGCGTGTGCTTGAATATGGTCTCTCCACAGAAGCACTGTTATGGGCGTGTCTGAACATGGCCCCGGCGTGTCTGGAGAAGGCGTCGCGCGCATCGGCTACTCCCACGCCTTCCCCAGCCAACCTCGGTCCGTCGCAACTCGAGCCTCGTCTCCCCATCACGCTGTCACGTTGCAGCCACATCGCGCGCCATCGCCAACGACACCCGTAACATCCGCCCGCCTGCCTAGACGTCGCACGCTCCCAATGCGCCCAAATGCCCTCCGCAGACTTCGCCGCCGCCCAGCAACGCATCGCAGCCCGCCGCGCTCAACGCGCCCTTCAGCAGCGCAATCACCATGAGCCGCCGCCATCAACCGCACAACGCGCCCTCTCGCGCCTGCCCTTCCCCTTCAGCAGCGTCTCCTCGACCGGATTCAGCGTCTGGGACGCGATAAAAGGCCGGTCGGGCACACGGCCAGAGTTCCGCGTCGGCCAAGTCGATGCCGAACTCCTCGATGAGGAACTCCTTACCCTGATGAAGAGCCAAGTCGGCGAGGGCTTGAAGTACTTCGGAAGCCATATCACAGACCATTACTCAGCCGAGATATTGCTGGCATTGAGGGCTGTACTGTGGAAACTGAGCATCTGGGATCAGAACGCGAGTTATGGCGCGCATCTACAGGGGCTGCGGTACACGGATGCGCGGAGTAGTGCGCCGAATCGCCCACCACCTAAGCCGTGGCAGAAGATCGCATATGGTGCTGTCACAGTGGGAGGACGGTATGCGTGGACAAAGTGGGAAGAGTACCTTCTGTCCGCTTCAGAAGACTACACCCGACCCGAGAGCGCGCGATTAAAGGTCCTAGGACGCTTGAGCGAACTTGCAGGAAACGCACACGACGTCCTCGGCCTCGCCAGCTTTCTCGTCTTTCTCGTCGACGGGCGGTACAGAACGATAACCGACCGCCTCCTCCGTCTACGCCTGACACCAACCTCGCACTCAACATCACGCGAAGTCAGCTTCGAGTACCTCAACCGCCAACTCGTCTGGCACGCCTTCACCGAGTTCCTCCTCTTCCTCCTCCCCCTCGTCGGCATCTCGCGCTGGCGCCGCATCCTAAGCCGCACATTCAAGAAGCTACGCACGACCGTCCTCTCCCTCCTCGGCCGCTCGAAACCCGCCAGCGACGAAGACGACGAGGAGAGCAAAGCAGCCGGCGAACTCGGTTTCCTCCCTGAACGCACCTGCGCAATCTGCTACCGCGACCAAAACCCCACAACCACCACCGAAGCCGACATCCTCACTTCCTCGGCTGGCGGCGGCGGCGTCGTCGGCTCCGCAACAACCGACATCACCAACCCCTACGAAACCATCCCCTGCGGCTGCATATACTGCTTCGCCTGCATCGCGCAACGCATCGCCAACGAAGAAGGCGAAGGCTGGACCTGTCTCCGCTGCGGCGAGACAGTCAAGGAATGCCGGCCCTGGAACGGCGATGTCATCGAAGAACAGCCCCGTCGCGTTGAGCATACCGAAGTGCACGAGCGACCCAGTACAGCCAAGTCTGTTGGTTTCGCTACCGCTGGCGATGAGCTGGATGAGAAGGCGCTGCTGAGGGAAGTCGATCCTATGCCGGAGATGGAAGACGCCGCGGATACAACGCAGGAAGATGAGGAGGGTATAATGGGTACGACGCACACGCGTGGTCTGGATCTCGGAGAATCGTTGTTTACCGAGAGTTCAGAGTGGGCGCGTGCGAGCGAAGATCGTAGCAGCGACGATGGGCAGAGTGAGGAGTACACTGAAGATAGTGAAGAGGAAGAGGAGGGTGATCAATCGGGCTTTTACGACCGACGATAAGGCTTGGGAGGATTGGTTTGGTTGGATTGGGACGGGGGCTACACGATTGTTGTATAATTACTGGATGCGTTGAATTGCAAGATACCCTGATTTCTCAAGCTTGGTTCGTTCCATTGTGCTATGCTATCAAGTGTCATTGAGCTATCGTGAGACCACTCCATTATTGGGGCTGACTTGATCGTTTGGTGAGGTGATCGCTCGTAGATGTCAGCAAAGCCAGAGTCTTTCGCGCCGCAACGCCTTGATTGATGCGGTCCGTCCTGCGTCGTGTAGCATCTGTCGGCTCTCGCCCTTGCGCTCGCTGGCCTCAAGGCTCCGTAGCATGAGTGCCAACGTGCATAGTCGCAACCTGGCCTTCTCTCGTTATACACAGCAAACCGCCCATTGTCTCATCACGTCCGCATGAAATCCGCAAACCTCGGCAGCGCTGCCATCTTCTCCTCGGGACTTGTCGTCTCGGCGAAGAAGATGAGGCGCTGGTTCTTGTCCTTTCTGCTCTTCTTCTCTTCTTTTGGCGCAGCCTCTTTGGTCACCTCGTTGATCAGATCGTCGACAGAGTTGGATATGTCGCCGTTCTGACCGGGCGGGTATGCACCCGGTGGTGGAGCGCCGAAACCAGGTCGAGGAGGTAACGCGCCAGGTTGGCCGGGTATGCTGCCAGGCCGTGGGGGCATGCCACCGTTGGCGGGCGAGAAAGGTTGTGGGGCGCCTTGAGGAGGGTATGCGGGCGCACCGGGTGGGAAGGCCACGGGAGCGCCAGGGGGTGGTACGCCGTACGGTGTCTGCGCAACTGGTGGTGTCTGTAAATATGTTAGTCCCACATCCTTTCCCTGTCCAGAATCTCGAATACATACAGCAGTCTGTACTGGCTCCACAGGCGCGGGTAGAACGCCGTTCTTTCTATCTTCCCTAAACTGGGCCGCCCTCTTCTCAATCTCCTCCAGACTCTCGTTGATCTTCGGCCTCTTGTTCGGTGCAGCTTGGCCATTGACGTACGCTCCACGCATAGGGTTACCGGTAATTCGTGCGCGCTCTTGCTCCTCGGCGAAATGTGCTTGTGTGACTTGCTGGTTGTGCTGGTCTATTATCTCGGCGGGTACACCCTCCATACCGAAGATCTCCAGCTCGAGACCCTGACGGCCGGGGTTCGCATTTTCAACGTGGGTGAGCGTCTCCTTGTGGACTTGGTTCATGTGCACAGAGAGACCTGAGAAGCTGTTAGCACCGCTTATCCAGTGCGCGGAGTTGATTCCAGCAGTGCGTACCTCCGGCAGTATTTAACCGTCTTCCACAGCGGTCGCATTTGAAATGTTTGGCCTTTTGGTGAGAGATGAGAATCTTCAGGTCGTCGAAGTCGCGCTCGCAGTAGTAACACCAT
>Ga0265780_10007561_pt1 | contig 13319 bp, 13 predicted proteins | sample P1T30metagenome_FD_192432 | JGI IMG/M metagenome (GOLD analysis project Ga0265780, IMG submission 192432) | Plant litter microbial communities from East Loma Ridge, Irvine, California - P1 T30 | ecosystem: Environmental > Terrestrial > Plant litter > Unclassified | place: USA: California...
GATGTCCATCCGCAAACAGAACGAACCAGGCATCTTTCATCCCAAGGCCAACACAAGTCGGCGTGACCAGCGACTTCTTCACTCTATCCTCGAGACCTGAAGGTATAGCAGCCCATATCGAGCCCTGTCCGGGTGCGCACGCGAAGTAGCTGAACTTCTGGCCAAAGGTGACGAAGCACAAGCTGGCTGCATTCGGGAACGACTTTAGCCACTGCGCGAGATCGGGATAGTTGAGATCAAAGTAGGTCCGTGAGTGGACTGGTTCTGATTAGCTTGGTAGGTGCGATGGGGCTGGCCCGCGCCGTCATCGCCATGCGTTTCATGGTCGCGGAATTTGGGCCGGGGTGCTACTTACAGAGCTTGTCCTCCCCATCTAACGTCTTACACCCGATATACCAAATCGGCTCCGGAGAGTCTCCCTGAGGAGCAAGCGCGAGACAGTAAGGGCTAGCGACTCTCCATGGATTGCTCATGGAGCTCTTGAACAACTGACGAAGCGTCTGCGGTATCTCGTGGCTGCGCCCTGTTAGCCGCGCCTTCCTCACCAGCATGCGCAACTCACAACTTCCATGTTTGGCGACAGTCGAAGAAAAAGCTGTTGCGCGGTCCAAACACGAATGTGATCTCCGGCATCTTGTTGATTATACGATGAAACTGTACATGCGAGGCAGAGAAACGGACGTGGGCTGCTCATCAGCAGGCGTGCGGCGTACGCCCAAGGACGTGGCGGTGCGTTGGGGGCCGCAATCAGCAGCACCAATTGAACGCGACGTGGAATCATCAATACTGCCGTTCATGTGTTCCGAGTCTCTCGATCTTCAAGCTGCGCATACATGAAACCATCATCTGGGTGTCTAAAATCACAGGAAGCCTAAGTCAGTATCCTCGTAGACATCGCAGATGCTTGTCCATCGTGCCTACCCAACTAGGTAAGCCCGCGGCATGTCATACAACAGCGGCACGCTTTCAAGATGCGACTGTTGCTCATGCGGTATCATTGCCACAGGGACTAATAGTCCAGCGCAGACCGCTCTACGGCATCACAATCTCCAGAAGCGACCTGAAAAGGACGAGCACATGAATAGACTTCTGTCGTGATCATGCCATTTCATTTTCGCATCTAATCGTAGACTGGCCTATCTACCATGCCTTCTCGTTATCCAATCTCGCCCAGCGTCCACCGCTACAAGACGGGTATGAGCCCTAGGGCTATCTCGTTTCGTGGTGTCGCGTCGTCGGTATCGGGCCCTCTAAGCAGCGGTGGTCTTCTCCTTAGGGAGAGGAGTGAAGCGAAGGTAAGGCTTTACGATCTGCAGAGGTAGAAGTACGAAGTCAGTATATGTCTCACATGCACTTCGTACAGTCAGAACTTACCCGGATGTCAGGGAACATAGATTTCGCGTCCTCAGTCTTGACGGCTGGGTGGACGATGACTGCAGAGGGAGAAGTACGAAGTCAGTATATTTCTCACATGCACTTTTTACAGCCAGGGCTCACCATCGTCACCAGGGATCCAGTTAATTGGGGTGGTAATCTTGTGCTTGTCGCCAGTCTGCAGGCTGTCGAGAACGCGGAGAACCTCCGCTGTGTTGCGACCGGTGCTGGCGGGGTATGAGAGGATGAGGCGGATGGTCTTCTTGGGGTCGATGATGAAGACGGAGCGGATGGTGAAGGCAATGCCCTTGCTGTCGACGTTGGTCGCGTCCTGGTGGTCGATCCTGTTTATGTCGTTAGCAGTGTCGCGAGTCGTAAGTCGCAAAGATTCGCTACCCACATGTCGTATGCCAACGCGATCTGGCGGTCCTTGTCGCCAATGATGGGGAACTTGAGCTTGCTGCCGGAGATCTCGTCAATGTCCTTGATCCAGCCATCGTGCGAGTCGACGGTGTTGGCAGAGAGACCGATGAGCTTAGCACCGCGACGGCTGAACTCAGGCTCGAGCTTTGCGAAAGCGCCGAGCTCAGTTGTGCATACTGGGGTGTAGTCCTCGGGGTGTGAGAACAGGATGACCCAGTTGTCGCCGATGAACTCGTGGAAATCGATGGGGCCCTGGGTGGTCTCGGCCTTGAAGTTGGGGGCCTTGCTGCCCAGGCGGAGAGGCTCTGGTCGGTCGCTCATGGTGCCTTCTGCGCCCATGTTAGCTCAGGTCCCAGCGATTTGCGCAAACATGCGGGGTGGCGGGGTAGGCGCAAGCAGCCAACATACCTGGTTGTGTGATTTAGTGTGTGAGTACGGTCGCGGAAGATATCGAGGTATCTTGTAGATGCAAATTGGGATGTTGGAGCGGTATTATGAGGGAGGGAGGAAGTTGAGGGGTCGATGATGCCTTTTTGTCCTCTTGTAAGGCCATACACAACATTGAACGACCAACACTTCCAGCTAGCGTATATTGCGCAATCGTCACCTATCTCACGTGAACTCCACCAGAGCTTTTTCTGCCATTGAATTTGCCCACGTCGTTTGGCCACTGGGCGAATCATCGACGCGACATCTCCGGCGGTATCGCATGCCAATTGTTGCCCCTCCTGCCGAGCATTCGTCGCAACTGGAAGCAGGTAGAAGCCAATGATGTTGTTGTTGGTGATTTCTCAGCGATATCCCTACTTGTCAGAATTCGAATAGGCTCCGAATCCATGTCAGAGCGTTTGCAGACGTTCCAGCGACCGATTTGGCGTTTGCTTGATCCAATCTCTCGGTAGCTTTGTGCATCAAATGCGCGCATTGTCGGTTTGCCGTGTGAGATTGGGTGAGCCATATGCACTTGCGACATTGGGGTACAGCAGCCTCCATTGATATCGAGGCGGGATGTTTGGCTGTGTGTCGCCCAACCGAACGATTGGGGAAGTCGCACTCTTCCAACAAAGTGCGCTTTCACAAACATTAGCACCAGCTGGCAGTGCGGAGGTTACGCGAAACTCTTCTGAGATGGGTAGCTTCATGGCGGCAAGAATTTCGTGACTGCCCGCCTGAACACACACGCCGTTCCCACGCGTCGCGCGAACTCTAATGTCGCGACGTCACGCTTGTGGCAGACACAGCGAGTAGCCACCTGACTACACCTCCATATGTTACACACGCGTCCAACGTCGCTACTCCCTCCTAGTACAGCTTCATATCGGCAACCTCGGCAGGGTCCTCTTTCTTCTCGCCTGGAGCCTCAAAGTGATTTTGGGCCGAACTTCCGAGCTGGCTCCCTTGCGGCGACTCATCAAGGACACGATGCATATCTGTGCTGGTTATCGCAGGATCGAGCGACGATGAGGCTGCTTGCTTTTGCCCAGGTGCCGATACTTCCCGCCGATGATGTCGGGGAGCCATATGCTTGTCCGAGTCGAGATGCCTTTGCTTGAGGCGCGCCAGACTCCTTCCCGCATGACGCACCGGATCTACCCTGTTCTGCACGCGCTCCAGCAGCCAGAGACTTCGAGGCGGCCTTGGCATGTCGGTGTACACGATAAATTCCCAAGTTTACCCCGAAGCGGGACGCCCCCATGCATGTGGGCCTGGAAGATGGAGAAGGAGTCCTATTCCCGACCAATGCAAACGACTTCTACGAATCCCGTCGGGAGAGAACCGGGCGTCCCACACCGTCCAGTTGTTCGTTGGGATGCATATCGGCTACGCCTGTGGGTTAGCGGACCAGACCTAACCGCCGCTTAAGCTATGAAGGTCGCGCTTTTCAGCGTCACCGGGTTCACGCTTGCTTTTAGACTCTGACGCGTTCATTGCGAAATCCTCGGCGTAGCTCTTCGACATTTCAATAGAAGAGAAGGACCTTATGGCAGCATGAGTGCAAATCCGGAGATAAACCTCCCGAGAGACTCTGAGCTCGGAGAGTGCGCAGATTCAAAAAGCCAAGCGGGAATAAGCATATTGCCGGATATGCGCAGGCCTTCCGCAGAGGAACCGAGGGATCGAAATTCCACAGCGGAACCAGATAACGACCCGGAGACAGACTCCCACTATGGAAAACAAAGCACCAGTAGCGAGTTCATACCGCAAGAGAACGTGCAGGACTCTGAAATCGTTTGGCGTTATCTCACATTCGACACCGAACTCCCGCACGCGACCACGATATATCCGACTCAAACCGACCAAGAAGCGCCACCTGAACCTCCGAACCTCGTCAAATACACAAATCCTTTCGACTGGTCAGAGACAAGAAAGAGATTCACGATATGTGTCTCATGCATCATCACCGCTCTCACAGCGTTCTCGGCTGGCGCTTACAGCCCCGGTGTTGAGCAGATGACGCAGGAATGGGGCGTCAGCAGTGTTGCAGCGCTGGTCGGGATCACGACCTTCACGACAGGATTCGCTATCGCGCCGATGGTTCTTGCCCCGTTTTCTGAGATCAACGGTCGCCGGCCAGTCTTCCTCGCTTCAGGCATTTTGTTCGTCATCTGCCAGCTGTGCTCTGGCCTCACGCAGTCATATGCTGGAATGCTCGTCGCGCGCTTCTTCTTGGGCGTGGGCGGATCTACCTTCTCCACTATGGTTGGTGGCGTGGTCTCAGACATCTACCATGCTGAGGATCGGAACACACCCATGGCCCTATTTTCAGGTGCTGCTCTCTTTGGTACTTCATGGGGGCCTCTAGTATGTGGCTTCATTGCGCAAAACACGACTTGGAGATGGATATTCTACGTACAAGCCATCTCATGCGGAGCGGTGGTGGTGCTGATCTGTGTCGTATTCAAGGAGACCCGCGGCTCAGTTCTCCTATCCAGGAAAGCTAAAGCCTTGAACAAGTGGTACGAGGCACGCGAGAAGTCTGGCTACTATGGCTTTAATGTCCACAAGACCGAAAAGCCCGGATCGATGGAGGCTTTACGTTTGAGGTGGAAGGTGCGATCCGATGAAGAACGAGCTTCACTCGGCAAGATGATAGGCGTTTCTCTCTACCGCCCATTTCATCTTCTCTTCACCGAACCTGTCGTGTTCTGGTTCTCCCTCTGGGTAGCCTTCTCCTGGGCCGTACTCTACCTCACATTGGCAGCAATTCCGCTAGTGTTTCAGAGCAACCACGGCTTCTCGCTACAACAAGCCAACGCAGTCTTCGCATCGATGGGTATAGCCAGCATCCTGTCGACCATATTATCCATCTACCAAGAGAAGATTGCGAAGAAGAGCGGGAAGTTGACCGGCACACCAGAAGGTCGCCTTTACTTCGCTTGTATAGAAAGCGCTTGCATGCCCATCGGCCTCTTCATGTTCGGATGGACAAGCTTCCCCGAGATACATTGGGTTGTACCCGCAATTGCGATCGGTATCGCTACCGTTGGCATCTTTAGCATCTACCTGGCGACCTTCAATTTCCTCGCAGACACGTATCATCGCTATGCGAGTTCGGCACTGGCGGCGCAGTCTTTCTGCCGGAATATGCTTGGTAAGTCATCTCCATCTCATCACGACTGGATGCATACTGATATCATCTTAGGTGGCATATTCCCACTCATCACGACCCAAATGTATAATAAGCTTGGGTATGGTCCTGCGAGCAGTCTGCTCGGTGGGATTGGTGCGTTGTTGACCATTGTGCCGTGGATTCTGGTGTTCTACGGACCTAGGATTAGAGCAAGGAGTAAGTTCGCAAGTGAGATTATGGATGTCACCTCTTGAGAGGCAAGATCGTGTTTGATAGATATATCGCATAGCAATTCATTGTTCAAAAAACGGAGAAATTCAAACGTGATTGCTGTCGCCAGATGCAAGTAAGCCTTGGTAGCCGAATCGGGTTAGTCAGGCCAGGTGTTGCATCATCGCAGCTGTGACCCGGCAAACTGCAACACTTGCACAGCCTCACAAGTCAGCCCTGCCAGCTGCCAGTATCCACAGGAAGATGCGCACGCACACCTCACCTTCTTCAGAATCCATAGAGATGCATGCGCCTTTCCTTCCGGTCTCCACCACAACCTTAAGTGGCGACTAATGGAACTTACCATAACAGTGAGATTTAGTGCTACTTCATCTCACTGATGACCATGGACGATCTTCTTCCATCCTACGAAAGCGTAATGCGACGCGATCCTTGGGTGCTAATCGCTCCCTATTTACCTTCGCAGGACCTCTGCTCGGCAGCTTTGGTCAACCGGCAATGGCACCAGACCTTCACACCGAACCTTTGGGGTAGCCCGGCATCGCACTTTGGGGTCCAGAATGATACAGTATACGGTGTGTTACTATGCCACAAAAGCGGTGGTGTATACTGATGTCCAACAGTGGCGCTCACACGGTTCAAGCGTACATTACCTTACGCCCGAGCAGCTGTACGAGAGCTCACACATACTCTACGTTTCCCACCCGCTCATGCAGAGCTGTATGATGGACCGCACGCAGAATGGCTTCGAGACTGTTTGGAACACCTACCTCGTCTGCAGTGCCTAATTGTGGACGGCCTGCCCTTCTTCGATCACGCATGTCTTCTGAGCCTGCGACACTCAAGCCTGCAATGGAGGTTGACTCGCCCCAACACATATCCGGTGTTCAGCCTACGCCTACTAGATGCCTCCAGCTGTACAAATGCTACATCGATGGGCCTTGCAGAAGCTTTACCGCACTTTCCAGATCTTGTCTCGCTGGATCTATCAAAGACTGCAGCCGCGAGAGACAAGGCGGTTCTTTCGACCTTCAAGTACCTCCGAAATCTGCGCGTGCTGAATCTTCGTGGAATCGGCATCAGGGATGAGGAGTTCTCAGTAGTTGCGCATGCAATCAGCAGCCGCGTCAGAAGCCTTGATATCAGCAACAACCTTTTGACGGACACTAGCGTGCGACTCCTTCTTGAACTGTGCTTGAAAGAGAGGGTTGTTGTGACGCATTCTTCTCGTGGACCACTGGCGCCTGTCGAGAACGCGAACCCAACCGATAGACCAGAGACCTTTGAGTCTGAAAACCTCGTTGGCCATCTTCGCAAGAAGCTTACGGGCGGTTTCATCGGCAGCCTAAGTATTGAGGAGTCGAGCGATGTCGGAGTCTCGCACTTGTATCTCTCCAGTAACGCAATAACTGTTGAAGGTATATCGGCTTTGCTGCGATCACGACGCTTGCAAGTCCTAGATGTGGGTATACTACCCGCTGTAGTGACGCATCCTTCTAACCCCACGCTCGAAACACCGAATGATGACTTGGAACTACCTAGCGTATCAAAGCTTACTCCAGTACTTGCAGAGTATGCTTCATCTAGACTGCGATACTTGCGGATCAACTACGAGTTGGTGACAGAAGACGCCCCTTTTGAAACGCCCAATTCGCCGCGCGCGGAACTCACTGGGGATCTTGCTATCTACAAACCTTCAAATGCGCATGAGCTCGAAGCTGTAGAGCCACCGACACCCGAACTCGACTCAATCCCAATAGCTGTACACGAGGTTACAGGGGACTCATCATATCCGGTTGAGCTTCCCGGCTCACCTGTAACGCCTCAACTCGCTGAAAACGACAGGCCGGAATCAGAATTTGCCGATGGTGAAAGGCGAGACGCCAAAAGCGTTCCTAAAATATGCATTACTCCGCAATCACTACAAATTAACCGAGATCCTGCCTGCGCTCCGGAAGTCATACCTGTGGACTCGCCATTGAGCCCTCTTAGCCCACTGGGAAACGGAATCTACCAGCCTCACGCAGCTACAAACAGACATGATTCTGGAGGACGCCTTTCATCATCTACGCCGACCTACGGCAGCAGTACACTGGATCAGCCGATCACCAAGACTACGACAAGGTCACGAGGCAATTCGTTCTACTACATCGAGGACAGAAAGGTCCGACTAGACTTTCGCCAAGCAAGTGAACCTCGACTACATCCTGGGATGCTTCCTAAGCTTCACACTCTCGTTCTGACGGATGTGCCGACCATGACCAGCGATAGGAAGATTGTTCATCGGATTATACAGTTTATCAAGGATGCAGCCGAGGAGGCTTCAATCGCCAAGCAACGGGCCAGGCACACTTATGTGCTACCGCCAGGACGTAGGCGTGCCATAGCGGAAGAAGAGTACGCACGAGACCAATTTGCCCTTCGGAGAGTAGTACTTGAAATGGCGGCCCCACAGTCAGCGCCTAAGAAAATCTCTACCAGTTGGCGGGCTTATCCAACAAAGTCAACTACCGAAGATGCGGACTCTGAAGCATTTTGGGAGGCAGCAACGCATGACTTCTCCTTCTTCGACGATGAAGAGTGCGGACAGCCTGGTCGTGAGCCAGGCCGCACTCTGCCCTTGGCAGCTATGAGCGGATTGGAGCTTGCACCTAGCAATCATGTCTCACCAGTGGACACAAGTGAGAATGTTCATGATACAATTCCGCTCATCGATGTGGTGGGTGAGATTGGCAAGTTTCGGCGAGAAAGGAAGGCCGCATACAACAATTCAGTGGAGATGGGCAAGGCTGAACCCGATGTAGAGGGGTACTGGCCTGGGGATATTACGGTTCTGAGGAAGCCGGTGAGTTCAGAAGCTGGGGAACTCGACTGTTACGGCAACCGATATGAATTGGGTTGGTTCTACCGTTGAACGCGATAGCGTGGCGCAGCACTAGCACGGGATAACGCTTTTACATTCCGAAGTCACTCAATAGGCTGATCGGCTATCATGGCACATGTCTGAGTGTATTAGAGACTGTTTACCAGCCTTGTTGGAAGTATACAGTCCTTCAGGGTGGATAACCAATTACCGACAAGCTTACTCACCGGTTTGGTGACCGGTTCCAAGGGTTGCAGTGGGCTGACCCCGCGCACAATGACATCCACATCGACACACATCTGCCCACTTGTGCAACTGCTCTCGAGTCCTTATTTATTAATGCAGTTCATGGGTGCCAGAGCACCGCCCGCCACGACGTGACCGCAGACTTTACCCCGGTCTGGATGCACCGCCACGCAAAGGCTTCCTACGCTCATCTGAAGCACTCTGTTCCACCGATACTGGCTATCGAGCAGCGCCGAAGTACTTTCAGAAACGCTCAACATTCTTATCCGGTCTCTTACGGCTGCTTCGTACATCAGATATTATCATGGGCCAGTCGTGGAGCGGTCAGCGAACGATCCAAGCAGCTTATGAGCGACGTGGAAAGGTAGTCGCCTTGAAGTCGAGACAGTCAAAATCTAATAAAAGTTACAACAGAGGCCATAGTTCCTCTTCTGACGCAGACTCAACCGGACAACATCGGTATAGCCAGGCAGTTTCCAACGGCGTGACAGCCAAACCTGGACGCGGAGACCGCAGGTCGGCCTCTTCACATGAATCGCATCCTACCCGAGTAATACCCATAGGCAAAGCCAAGAAAGAGCGTACATCAACATCTGACAAGCATCGAACGAAGAAAGAAGCTCCACACAAGCCAAAGTCCAGCAAAAGAGCCGAAGGCGGTAGGACAAGGCACAAGTCGCTCAATCGAGTAGACAGCCATCACCACCAAAACGATTCACATCAACCCAAGAAAGAAAAGAAAGACTGTACAGTGTGCACAAATACGCTCTCACTGCACCACTTCCCCGACCGGCCGCCTACCAAGAACTGCAAGCACGACGTCGACGTATGCCGAAAGTGTCTTCGCACATGGATCGCATCTGAGTCCAGCGCAAAACTGTGGAACGACATAACATGCCCTGTGTGCAAAACACAACTGCGTACAGCAGACATAAGAGACTTTGCGCCGAAAGATATTTTTAAACGGTACGATCCCCTTTCCCTACTCCCTTTTCACACCCCGCACATGCCCATCCAACCAAACACATCACTAACAACACAACCAGCTACGCCGCCCTCTCCTCCCGCGCCAAGCAAGAAGCCCGTCTCGGCTTCCACTGGTGCCCCCTCAAAGGCTGCAAAGCAGGCCAAGTCCACTTACCCAACACCCCCAAATTCCGGTGCAACACCTGCGAAAAGACGTCTTGTGTCGTCCACAACGTAGCCTGGCATAAAGGAGAGACGTGCACAGAGTACGACTACAGAACAAATGGGAAACTGAAGAAGGAAGAGGAGGAAGCGAGTAGGAAGGTGGTGGAGAAAACGACAAAGGCGTGTCCGGGGTGTAAGAGGCCGATTGAGAAGAACAAGGGGTGTGATCATATGGAATGTACGTATATATTTCTCGTGCCAGGAGAAGAGGTAGGATTTTCGTTAAATGTGACGTTAAGGCTGATCGATATGATAGGTGCGAAATGCCATGTCCACTTTTGCTGGAAGTGTTTGAAGCCGTATTATGCGTCCAGCACACTTGCGCGGAACACGGGAAGCCACTGTGTTTGTCATGGAGGACTTAATGAGGGCTGAATTGCTATACGCGGCGGAAGCTGGAAAGACAGTATTTGCGAAGCCGACAACAGGGAAAGAAAAACTATTACACTCAATTCGCAACGTTTTACACAGTCAACTTCATCAGCAGTGCTGGTACCCCGGCACGCGCCATATACGCAGCAGTCACCCCCACAACCGATGTCAAGACCATGTACTTGAACCAACCACCCTTCTTCCCTTTCTTCATCTCTTGCGTCTCCATCCAGTGCCACCCCTCAGCACTCTCATCAATCGTCCTCGTCGGCGCATAATCCAGTTTAGGCGCCACCGACAACGATTCGATGAGCCCCGCTTTCTGAGATGGCACAATGTACTTGTGCAAATACCCAGCAAAGAAGTAATTAAAGCGTGACTGGTAGCTGTTCATACGCGTGAGCTTGCCGCTGGTCTCGACGTATTCTTTTGCTCGTGCGTGGCGACCGGCTTGGTATTCGGCGAACAAGGCGGCGAGATCGGGGGTGGAGATGCGACGAGTGGGGTTGGAGGCGAATTCGCGGTGCAGGATGTTGCAGAGGTGGACGGCGGACTCGACGGCTATGTTGGCGCCCATGCCGAGGTCGGCTGTCATCTGGTATTGCGTTAGTGATGCGCTTTGATGATGATGGGTTTGAGGGTGTGTACTTTGTGTGCTGAATCTCCTACGAGAACTATACGCCCGGCATGCCATTTACTCAGGACGCCTTCTTCGACATAGAGAAGACCGTGTCGCTCGTTTGTCTTCCATACATCGCCCAGTGTGATGTTTTTTGTCATAGGAAGATCGGCGAATCTCTCCGCCACCGCCTCAATCTCTGCCTCAGTAGCTTTACCTTTCTGCTCTGCCTTTTGAAATTCGTCTTTGAAGGTGATACCCCACATAGCCCTCCCCATCTGCGAAAAGAGAAGCATGGTAACGTCTTGGCCGAGAATCATATTCGTATTGGAGGTGCCGAGTTGAGCATTGTCCGGTAGCGTGCTGACGCCGAACAAACCTCTGTATTCGCCGAACGACATTACTTCTTTGTCGGTTTCGGGTATGCTGCCTGGTTCGAACTTGTCGGCGTGGTCCCACATGAGTTTCCGGACGTGACTGTGTACACCGTCTGCGCCGATGACCATGTCTCCTTCTTCGGTAGAGCCATCGGCTAGGTGAACACGTACACCCGTATCGGTTTGCTCGATACGTTCAAGGCGCCTCCCGGTGTGAACTTTGGACTTGTCAGGTAGTCCCTCGTATAGGTGCGACACGCAAGTTTGGCGATCGAACAGGATACTCGGTATTTTGAAGCTTTCGTGGAGTCAGCGCGTGATGCACCCATTTCACACATATCTCGAGAGTATGGGAACATACAGTTTGCTCACAGCCTGCATAGTATCATCGCGACAGATCAAACTCCCGTCTGGCCATCGTTTGTAAGAGGCATCGACGGGCGACGTGGTTTTGGTGATTCTATCGAGAATACCAAATTGGTCGAAGATGCGTGCGACAGCCGGCCAGATAATCAGTGCTGCGCCTTTTAGTGAAACAATCTTGTCGTGCTTTTCGAGGACGACATGTTCGATATTGGCTAGTTGTAGAGCGTGTGAGAGCGACAAGCCGACAATACCGGCCCCAATAACAATGACCCGAAATGGCTTTGGGGATGTGGAATCTTCGTCTGCCATAATGAATTCTCCGATGCTGATGCAAGGGTTGCGGTGGGGAACACTGGGTCTTAGGTGCGAGGCCTAGAGCAAGGGATGGTCGTGACTCGAATCACTGCCGGCTTTACTATTGTTCTTGGATGACGCCTGTTGGGCCATTTAATTTAGCCTGCTACTGTATGAGCCGTGTTGTATTGATCTAAATGGTTATGATTTGCAAGTATCGGGTGGTGCCACAAGGGAGGCTTCCAATGTTGGTGCCTTATCTCAGTTTCGATGATGCTGACACGAGCGCCTCGGGCGTCTTCTTACTTTGTAGACAAGTCATATCGTAGGGCTTGCGCAATGTATTCCATGTCTTGAATGCAGTACAGTCAGATCAGTCGGAGTTGATCCAGGCGCTGTCTATCTGGTGGTGTGGAAGTGAGGATCTTGTTTGTACAGCGTCGCGCCTACATAGTCGATATGGAGACAGCCTTACGCGAGAGATGCGCGATGAGCATCGATCTTGCTGCAGTGGAAGAAAACCATATACCCCGTTCAAACGACGGTTGCAAAAGATTTGTACTCCTTTCCGATAATGGTACGATGCGCATTGTGAGTAGACGTGGAAAGATCGGCAAAAGAATACTCCGGAACTTGTTGTCAACATCGTAGCCAGGGTGGTTTAGTGGATTGGTAGCACTGCTGACACCTTTAGGTGATGAAGTTGCCGAACAAGGCCGCAATGACTGTGTCCATGCAGGAACCAGCTCGCTTGTGACGTCGAAAACCTGGGGTAGTGGGATCTGCAGCCCTGGCCCGACACAAGATGTCGTGTGGAACTCACATGTTCCCGGCTACGCGACTCATGAAATGAGGTTGAATGCGAACCTAATCTAGTAATGTATGTGAATCGGCTCACATTTCCTTGTGCGAAAGGCGGCTCAGTAAACCTTCGAAATGGCTGAGTGGAATGGGAGGAACTCCGGTAGCACGTGAGGGCAAATCGGACTCGGGAAACACCTGTTGTGATAGTCACTAAGGTCGGCAGAGACGACTGGATTGCCGAGCTTGGTAGTGACGGATCGGCCTTAACACGACGCGGTAGGGTGCAGTGAACGGGAGCTGCGACGAACTGCCTAGGTAGCCCACATGTTGCTTGGCACACTAGCTGCATTAGTCGACCCCAGCTCGCACCTCCAAGCAGGCGCATCACGGTATCGCGCCTGTCTCGCAACCAACACCCCTCCGCCCATCGCCCACCGCTGGCTCCCGAATCGATGAACGCAGTGCACTCGATTTGCCGGGTGAATACGCGCTTGCCGTAGCTTGCACCTGACAGGACCGGCGCCGGCGCGTCATTTCGCGATCGCCCAACCTCACCCTTGCGGGTCTCTGGACACATCCGCACTTTCT
>Ga0265780_10007562_pt1 | contig 13319 bp, 10 predicted proteins | sample P1T30metagenome_FD_192432 | JGI IMG/M metagenome (GOLD analysis project Ga0265780, IMG submission 192432) | Plant litter microbial communities from East Loma Ridge, Irvine, California - P1 T30 | ecosystem: Environmental > Terrestrial > Plant litter > Unclassified | place: USA: California...
CTGCTACTGGGCTACCGGCACCAAGCCTCAGCGCGGCGGCAGTGGTCGGTGCGCGGGGCTTGGTTTGAGGACGTGCTCGACTACCTCGATGGCGGCGCTACCAGCCACTCGCTCATGCGCACCACCCAGGCCCAGGCCGAGCACACCGCCGCCCTGGGCGAGCGCGGCAGCCTGCGCGTGGGCGGCGAAATCCAGCATTTTGCCGCCGACATCGACGGCTACGGCACCACCGCCGTGGCCGAAAACCGGGCCGCCGCCTTCGCCCTGCTGCGCTACGACCCACTTCCCGGCCTGCGGCTGTCGGGCAACCTACGGCAGGCTTTTTTGCCGGGCGGCGCGGCGCCCCTCACGCCCACCGTGGGCGTAGAGTGGGACTGGCTGGGCAATAAAATTGCCGCTGACTCAGTCCGCCCGGTGCTCACCTTCAAGGCCAGCGCCTCGCGCAGCTACCGCGCCCCTACCCTAAATGAGCGCTACTGGCGCCCCGGCGGCAACCCCGACCTGCGCCCCGAATCGGGCTGGGGCTACGAAGGCGGCGCGCAGCTGCGCCAGCCGCTCGGCCCGCTGGCCAGCCTGCTGCTCGAAGCCACCGCCTTCCACCAGCTCGTAGACGACTGGGTGCAGTGGATGCCCAACGACCAGGGCATCTGGAGCCCGCGCAACCTGCGCCAGGTGCGCAGCCAGGGCCTCGAAACCAGCCTCGCCTACCGTCTGCGCCACCTGCGCTACCGCCTGCATGCCCGCGCCGCCTACAGCCTCACCCACACCACCAAGGTGCAGGGCTCGGCGGCCGACTACGACCCCGTGGGCGTGCAGCTCATGTACGTACCTCGTAATCAGTTCTCTTTCGTGGCCGACCAGCAGTGGCGCGGCTGGCTGCTGAGCGCCCAGGCCAGCGCCACCGGGCGGCGCTACATCGACGCCTCGGCCATCGACTTTTTGCCGGCCTACGCGGTGGCCGGGGCCACGCTGGGCTACACCTGGCACCTGGCCGGCTGCGACCTAACTTCTTCGCTTCGACTTTCTAACGTACTCAACCAAAGCTATTTCGGCTACCCAGGCCGGCCGGCCCCGCCCCGCGCGTGGCAAGCCAGCCTGCGCCTCGACTGGCGCTAGCCAAAATCGTGGGTTTTTACGGCTGTTTTTCAATTACCCCCTTTTTTTGACGCCTTTTTGGCGTCGGCTTTTTATGAAAAAACTTTTTCGCCCGCTACTACTGAGCGCCGCGCTGGTTAGCTTTTTGGCTAGCTGCTCCGACGATGCTACTGCACCAACGCCCGCGCCCACCGGTGGGTCGGGGCAATATGCGTTTGTGCTAAACGAGGGTAATTTCTCCAACGGCACCGGCTCGGTGAGCCGGTTTGACAAGACTACCAAGGCGCTCACCGTCGATGCTTTTGGCAGCGCCAACAAAGGCGCGGTGCTCGGCAGCGTGGTGCAGAGCATGGGCATCATTGGCACCACTGGCTACGTAGTCGTCAACAACAGCAATAAAATTGAAGTAGTGTCGCTGCCCGATTTCAAGACGAAGGCCACTATTTCGGGCCTCAACCAGCCGCGCTACTTCCTGCCTTCTACCGTCAATGCGCTCAAGGCCTACGTGACCGAATGGCTGGGCGGGCCGTTCCCCGCACCCTATACGGCGGGCCGCGTGAGCACCATCGACCTCACTACTAATAAGGTAACGGGCTCAGTAGCCGTGGGTACCAACCCCGAGCGCATGGTAGCAGCTGCCGGCAACATCTACGTAGCCAATAGCAGCTCGCCGTTCCTCACGGTTATCAACGATGCTTCGGGCGCGGCCACGAGCACCATCGCGCTGCCTTCGCCGGCGAGCAGCCTGGTAGTTGATAAAAATGGCAACATCTGGGTGCTATGCGGTACTGACTACGTCACTACACCCGCCTCGCTCGTGCGCTTCAACCCGGCCACGCCCACCACGCTCACCCGCCTGCCGCTACCGGCCGTAGGCTCGGGCAGTGGCCTGCGCATCGGTGCTGATGGCCAACAGCTCTACTATAGCTATGGCAAGGGCGAGTACCGTATGAACATCACCGATACCACGCTGCCTACCACGCCGCTTATCCGGCGCAGCTTCTACGGCTTTGATATTGACCCCATTACGGGCCAACTCTACGGCACCGATGCTCTCAACTACAGCAGCCCCGGCCGCCTCATCCGCTACCAGCCCGATGGCACCAAGCTCGACTCGGCCACCGTGCAGGTGAGCCCGAATGGCGTGGTTTTCTATTAATCCAAGCCTACTTACTTCCAACTAGCACCTTGCTAGTCTGAACTTTACTATTTACTGAAACAAGCAAGCTGCCAATCCAACTCTCCCTTTCCTGGTTGCCAAAGCGGCCTGCCTCTCACGTAGAGGCAGGCCGCTTTTTTTGGCGCCTTTCAGCAAGTTAGTCGGCCAGGCCGTCGTGGTTTTTGTCTTTGGACTTGTTGGCGTTGTTAAATTGCTCCTTGCCGGTGGGGCGGTTGGTGGTGTCGCGCGGAATGCCGGCCGCGAGCGAGTCGCCGCTGGGCGACGTAGTGTTGGCCGCGTCGCCGCTGTTGCTGCTGCTACGCGAGGGCTTGTCGTTGGCCTCTATGGCTTTGTCTGAGCCGGTTTCAACGTTGGTGTCGCCTTTGTCGGTGCCCGAGCTGCACGCACTGAGGGCGAGGGGAAGCGCGGCGGCCAAAGTCAGGAGGCGGAAAATACGGTTCATTGGGAGAAAGAAAGAAGGTGAGGAGCAAAGGTGCGCGCCCGTGCCGGGCGGCCCACCCGTTCAGTACCGAAAAAAGCCAACCGGGGTTGTGCTGCGTCCTATCCCGAGGAGCGGCGGTCGGCGTGGTTGCGGCCGGTGCCCTAATTTTGCACCGCATGGCCCGCTCCACTTCCCTTCCGTCGCGCTTTCGGCAGCGCCTGCTGGCGTACCGCTGGCGGCGCGTGGGCGTGCTGGCAGGCAGCAGCTTAGCCTTCGGCCTGGTACTGGTGCTATATCTTTTTGGCACCAGCGACCACTTTTTTGGTCGCCTTTTTACCGCCTTTTTCGTAAGCTTTTGCGTATTGGCGGCGACGTTTTTGGCTATTCTCCCGTTTATTAGCTGGGCAACTGCCCACTGGTTTGGGCGCGGCTGGGAAGCCGAAACCCTGCCACCCAAGCGGGCGGCCAAACCAACGACTTCGCGCCCGGTTGCTGTTACGGCTTCGCGCCGCCCACCATCATCTTCAGTTTAATTTCTCTCCGTGAAAACCAATCTGCTGCATATCAAGAACATGGTTTGCCCGCGCTGCGTCGAGGCGGTTCAGAACTTGCTGGTGAAGGCCGGCTACGAGCCCATGGCCGTTACCCTCGGCCAGGCCAAGCTCTCGCCCAGCACACCCGTCGACCCCAAAGTAGTGGCCCCACTGCTGCAAGAAGCGGGCTTCGACGTGCTACTCGACCGCGCCGAGCAGCTCACCGAACAGATTAAAACCGTATTGCAAGAATACCTCGAGCACCTGCGCACCGCGCCGGCCCCACTCACCACGTCGGCTTTTTTGGCCGACCGCTTCGCTACCACCTACTCGCACCTGAGCAAAGTCTTTTCGCGCACCGCCAACCTCACGATTGAGAAGTACCTCATTCGCATGAAGATAGAGCGCGTAAAGGAAATGCTGAGCTACGGCGAGATGACCCTGGTCCAAATCGCCGACAACCTGCGCTACAGCTCGGGCCAGCACCTGAGCAATCAGTTCCGCCAGGTCACCGGCCGCTCGGTCAGCGAGTTTCGCCGCCTCATGCAGCCCGACCGCCTCTCGCTCGACGCGCTGGGGTAGGTTGTAACGTCTTGTCATTGCGAGCGTAACGAAGTGAAGCGCGGCAATCTTTCCTCTACGTTAGGGTTACTGCTCTAACGAAAAAGGAAAGATTGCCGCGCTTCACTTCGTTACGCTCGCAATGACAGGGCGACTACGCGGCGTACTCTTTACACGCTGCCACGCACTCGCGGCAGGCTTGGGCGCACTGCTGGCAGTGGTCGTGCTGATGCTTGCCGCACTCGTCGGCGCACTTCTGGCAGATTTCAATGCACTCTTTAATAACGTGTTGCGCGTGGGGCGAATTGCGGGCGATGAAGGCGGACGTGAGCCGACAGATATCGGCGCAGTCGCGGTCGGTGCGGATGCAGGGCACCATCATTTTCACGTCTTCTTCGTCGAGGCAGGCATCGGCGCAGTACTCGCAGGCAGCGATGCAGCGGGCCAGGGCGTCGAGCAGGGAGCGGTAGTCTTGAGGTGAGTTTTTCATGAGAAAGCAGATGGGTAATGAGTTAGAGCGCAGCTAGTAGCAGCGGTGCCAGCCTAGTGTACGCAGTCGCCGTTAGGGCGGCGGTGCATTTTTTGGGTTCAGCAGTACATAACTCCTGCCTCCACCCCGTACGGAGTGGCCAAAGCCCGAATTCTGTACGCTGAGAGCTTACGTTTACCCGCTCGAAAGACCACTATTCGGGGCCCGGCTCCGTTAGACGCGTAACTCACTACTTGCTCATTCTATGGCGTCTCCTTACACACTTGCGCTGGCCTGCTCTTTGGGCTTGGCTACCTTGCCGGCCCTGGCCCAGCACGAAAATCACCAGATGCCCGGCATGAAAATGCCTGCCGACACCGCCCGCCGGGCGGCCCCACAAGGCCACCAAATGCCGGGCATGGCAATGCCCGCCGACAGCAGCCACGCCGGCCACCACATGGCTGGTATGGACATGGGCGACACCAATATGAGCCACGCCTACTCGCGCAACCTGCCCATGAACCGCAACGGCTCGGGCACCGCCTGGCAGCCCGACCAGACGCCCATGTACATGTGGATGCAGCACAAAGGCCCCTGGATGCTCATGTACCACGGCGCGGCTTTCGGGCGCTATACCAGCCAGAACCTCAACCACCGCGACGCCCGCGGCCACCGTAGCGCCGTGGACGGCCCCAACTGGTTTATGACCATGGCCCAGCGCAACGTGGGCGAGCGTGGCCTGCTGAACCTGAGCCTGATGATGAGCCTCGACGCGCTCACCGAAACGCGGGGCGGCTACCCGCTGCTGTTCCAGACCGGCGAGAGCTATAAGGGCCAGCCGCTCATCGACAAGCAACACCCGCACGACCTGTTTTCGGGCCTGAGCGTGGCCTACACCTACGCCGTGTCGAAGGACATTGACCTGACCGCCTACCTCGGCTACCCCGGCGAGCCGGTCGTGGGGCCTACGGCCTTTATGCACCGCATTTCGGCCATGCCCAACCCCGACGCGCCGCTCTCGCACCACTGGACCGACGCCACGCACATCACCTATGGCGTGGCCACGCTGGGCGTGCGCTACAAGCAGTTTAAGCTGGAAGGCAGCAACTTCACGGGCCGCGAGCCCGACCAGTACCGCTACGATTTCGACAAGCCCCGCGCCGATTCCTGGGCCGCCCGCCTCAACTGGAACCCCACTTCGGAGCTGGCCCTGCAAGCAAGCCACGCCTTCATCAAAAGCCCCGAAGACCTGCACCCCGACGAAAACGTGCGCCGCACCACGGCCTCGGTGCTGCACAGCCGTAGCTGGGGCGAGCGCCACTACCTCGCCTCGGCGCTGGTCTGGGGCCTGAACCAAGGCCACGGCGCGCACGCCGAGCACGCGGTGCTGGCCGAAACCAACCTCACCCTGGGCCGGCCCACCTTCTACGGCCGCTACGAGTGGGTGCAAAAAGACACCGAGGAGCTGAGCTACTACGTGCCCGGCCCCGCCGATGCGCCGCTGGACATGGTATTCAACGTGCACACCCTCACGCTGGGCAGCAGCTACCGCCTCACCACGCTGGGCGGCGCCCGCGGCCCCGAGCTGAGCGTGGGCGGCCAAATCACGGGCTACGTCATCCCCGAAACGCTGCAAAACGACCAGCGCACGCGGGGTTTTACGCAGCTCGGCTACGGCAAGCTGCCGCTCTCGGCTTCGGTCTACGTGCGCCTAACCGCGCCCTGGATGCAAATGGGGCGCATGTAAGTAGCGCGAACTTTAAAGTCCGCGAGTGAGCAGGCCGTTGCACTTGCGGACTAAAAGCCTGCGCTACCTGCCTATATCCAATTTTTTCGGGTATTGCTGCTACCTTGGGAGGGCTTTTTGGCTCCTTACTGCATGAAACTTACTTTTTTAGCGCTCGGCTGGGCGCTGCTACCCACGCTGGCCGTTGCCCAGGCTCCGGCCGCCCTCAACCTGGACATGGAGCAGGTGAGCCCCCAAACCCACCGCCCCACCGGCTGGCTAACGAGCATCCGGACTGGGGCGCCGGCCGATTTTCGCAAGGCCTACGAGCTGGTGGCCGACTCGCTCACGCGCCACGGCGGCCGCTACGCCCTGCGCCTAAAATCGACGGGCCAGCCATTAGAGGGCGACGAATTTGGCGTGACCAGTCAGCATTTGCCCGCTTCGTTTCAGGGTAAGACGCTGAAGCTGACCGGCTACCTCAAAACCGACAACGTGCAGGATGGCTACGCGGGCCTCTGGATGCGGGTAGATGGCCCGGCGGGCACGCTGGCCTTCGACAACATGCAGAAGCGCCCCATCAAGGGCACCACCGACTGGCAGCAGTACACCATCAGCCTGCCGCTGGATGAGGAGGCCCAAACCATTTACATCGGCGGGCTGCTGCCGGCTACTGGTACCATGTGGCTCGACGACCTGACGCTGACCGTGGACGACAAGCCCTTGGCGCAGGCCAAGCCCAAAGCCGTGGCGCGCTACAAAGCCGACCAGGACACGGCTTTTCGGCACGGCTCGGGCCTGACGATTGAGAACCTTAGCAAGCAGCAAATTGAAAATCTGGCCGTGCTGGGCCGGGTTTGGGGCTTCGCCAAATACTACCACCCCGCCGTGGCCCGCGGCGATTACAACTGGGACGCCGAACTGCTGCGCGTGCTACCCAAAGTACTGGCCAGCAAAGACCTGAAAGCCCGCAGCGAGGTACTGAGCGCGTGGGTTACCAGCCTCGGCCCGGTGCCCGCCTGCCGCAGCTGCCGCGAGCCCGACAGCACCCGCCTCCAACCCGACCTGGCCTGGCTCGGCGATAAGAATCAGCTCAGCCCGGCCCTGAGCCAGCAGCTCGTGTACCTGCGCCGCAACCGCAGCCAGGGCCCGAACTACTACGTGCGCCCCGCGCCGAGCGTCGGCAACCCCATTTTCATGCACGAAGAAGCCTACGCCAGCCCCGCTACCCCCGACGATGGCCTGCGCGTGCTGGCGCTGTTCCGGTACTGGAACATGATAGATTATTACTTCCCCTACCGCTACGCCATCGGCGAAGACTGGCAGCGCGTGCTGCCCGAGTTCATCCCTCAGTTTGTGGCCGCCCGCAGCCCCGAGCAGTACCGGCTCACGGCGCTGGCGCTCATTGCGCGCATCCACGACACGCACGCCAACGTATTTAATGACAAACTATTGAGCGAATACAAAGGCAATTACCAAGCCCCGCTGTGGCTGCGCTTTGTGGAGGGCCAGGCCACGGTGGCCGGCTACTACGATGCCGCCCTGGGCGCGGCTTCCACCCTCAAGCCGGGCGATGTAATCGTGCAGGTAGATGGCCAGCCGGTGACTGACATCGTGAAAGCCCGCCAGCCCATCACGCCTGCTTCCAACGAGCCCACGCAGCTACGCAACGTGGCCCGCGACCTACTGCGCGGCACCACCGCGCAGGTGGCGCTGGTGGTGCGCCGCGCCGGCCGCGAGTTTCCGGTGTCGGTGGGGCGCGTGCCCATCGGCCAGCTCAACCAGCAAGTGAACTACGGCACCCCCGACCCGCAGGCCCCCGCCTGGAAGCTACTGCCCGGCAACATCGGCTACCTGGCCCTGGGCACCATCAAAAATGCTGACTTACCGGGTATCATGGAGAAGGCCAAGGGCACGAAAGGCCTAGTTATCGATATCCGCAACTACCCCTCGGAGTTTGTGGTATTCACGCTCTCTAAGTACCTGCTCGACAAGCCCCAGGCCTTCGTGCGCTTTAGCCAGCTCGACCCCAAGTACCCCGGCTTTTTTAACAGCCTCACCGGTCAGAAGGTAGTCTCAGGCCCCGGCGCGGCCTACCCCGGCAAGGTCATGATTCTGATTGATGAAATCTCGCAGAGCCAGGCCGAATATACCACCATGGCCCTGCGCACCGCCCCTCGCGCCACCGTAGTAGGCAGCACCACGGCCGGCGCCGATGGCAACGTGTCGTCCATCATTCTGCCCGGCAACATCCGCACCGCTATCAGCGGCCTCGGCATCTACTACCCCGACGGCCGCGAGACCCAGCGCATCGGCATCGTGCCCGACGTGGAGGTAAAACCCACGATTAAGGGCATTACCGAAGGCCGCGATGAGGTGCTGGAGAAGGCTGTGCAGTTGATTGAGGCGGGGTAGTTAGCTCGTTAGGCGTAGCGCCTCTCCCCGGTCCCCTCTCCGAAAAGGAGAGGGGGAGCCGAATGTATCATAATTGATTCTCTGTGAACCTGCTCTAGGATGCAGTAGCAAAGGATTTCAGCGATTCTGAAAACCTTTGTTGCTTTTAAACTTTATCGTCAGGCTACCCCTCTCCTTTTCGGAGAGGGGGCCGGGGGGTGAGGCGCCCACGCCCGCACAACTACTCACTCGCGCAGCCAGGTGCGCACGTACTTGCCTTGCGGGTCGTAGCGCTTGGCCTGCTGGGCCACGTCGAAGGCCGTGTCGCGCACATCGGTGCCGGTACCGGCAATGTATTTCCAGTTGTCCCAGTTCAGGGCCGGGTCGTGGTCAATCAATTGGTATTCAAACCAGTCCGCGCCCCAGCGCCAGTCTTGGTGCAGGTCGTGGATGAGGTAGCTAGCCGCCCCGGTTGCTCATAAAGCCCGTGGCCGCTAGCTCACGCATGTTGGCATCGATGACTGCTTACACTTGGCGGGCCGAGAGGCTGCCATTAGCTAGCCAGGTCGAGAATTTGGTACTAAAAGCTCTGCCCAACAGCTGGTTGCGGGTGTCGGCGTAGCGGCCGATGAGGTGGCGCGCCACGGCGTAGTCGGGCAGGCGGGCCAGCGCCGCCGTTTCGCCACCGCCTTGAGTAGGCAGGGCCGAGCGGCAGGCGGACCGAATGCGCAGCAGCGGTGGCTGCCACAGCCGGGCGGCAATTGACTCCACAGTGGGCAGCCGCGCTATCAGCGGCTCGGGCATCTGCTGCGTCGGCGGCCGCGAAACCCAGCGCGTTGGCATCGTGCCCAACGTTGAAATAAAGCCCACGAGTAAGCTAGTGCAGACGGGCGACCCCATGCACTGCCTAACGGCCAAGGTCTGTGCGGGGCCGCCCGCCGTACTTTTGGGCCTCCCCTACCCGGCTCCCATGCAATTGCTTTACCTGGTGTTTGGCACCAACATCCAGAACCATTTTCAGGCGAATTTTTCGATTCTCACCTTTCTGCGACAGGCGCAGGAAGCACTGGTTATCAGCATACTGACCGATGCACCGGAGTTTTACCGGCATCTGGGGGCGGCCGTCACGGTGCAGGTTATTGATAAGGCTACGCTACGCGAATGGGAAGGCGAATTTTCTTTTTTTTGGCGGGTCAAAATCAAGGCCCTGGAGCAGGCGGCCCGGCAGCACCCCACGCTCCCGCTGCTCTACCTCGACTCAGACACGTTCCTCTACGGCGCACTACCGGCCCTGCGCCAGCAGTTGGAAAGCGGCCATGCCCTTATGCACGAGCAGGAAGGCTTGCTATCAGCTTTGCTCAGCAAAACCGAGCGCCGCATGTGGCAGCAGGTGCAGGGCAAAGTCTTTGGGGGCGTGGCTATTACGCCCCAGCACGCCATGTGGAACGCCGGCGCGGTAGGCGTGCCCGCCCACCGCAACCACGAGGCCATCGCCTTGGCCCTACGCATTTGCGACGACCTGTGCCGCCAGCAGGTGACACCCCGGCTCATCGAGCAGTTTGCCCTCTCGGTGGCGCTGGCCGAAACCCAAGGCTTACAGCCCGCCAGCCCTTACATCGGCCATTATTGGAGTACCAAGGAGCTTTGGAATGAGCCCATTAGTCGGTTTTTACTGACTTCACACCTGCAAAACCGCACGCTGGCGCAGGAATTAACGGCGCTTGAAGCATTTGATTTTCAGACCTTACCCATCAAGCAGCGCGTGCGCAACACGCAGTCGCGCCTCGAAAACCTAACGCGCCGGCTGTGGCCGCCGCGCGATGTAGAGTTTTTGAGTTTGTAACGTAAGCTTTCGCTTGCGAGCGAGCATCCGCGCTTGTTTACGGTCGCCTACTCAGCTGCTTACTCGCAAGCTAAAGCTTACGCTACACTAAGCTCCACGTAACATCCGGCGCGCATAAGCGGTAAATTCGGGTAGCACCATCCGTTGCTACCATGCCTGACTTCCGTACTCCTGCTTCCCGCCGCGATTTTGTGCGCACGCTCTCGCTGGGCGTGGGCGCTACTTTATTGTCTCCCAGCACCTTCGCGCTGCCGCCCGAGCGCAGGCTCGGTGTGGCGCTGGTGGGCCTGGGCAAGTACAGCACCGGCCAATTGGCCCCGGCCTTGCAGCAAACCAAGCTATGCCGGCTGGTGGGCATCGTCACGGGCTCGCCCAGCAAGGCGGCTAAATGGAAGGCGCAGTATAGCCTGGCCGACAAGGACATTTACAACTACAAAACCTTCGACCGCATCATCGATAACCCCGACATCGATATTGTATACGTAGTGACACCCAACGCGCTGCACGCCGAATTTGCGGTGCGGGCGGCGCAAGCGGGCAAGCACGTTATGTGCGAAAAGCCGATGGCTACCACTGTAGCCGACTGCCAGCGGATGCTGGCAGCGAGCAAAAAAGCCGGCAAAAAACTCGGCATCGGCTACCGGCTGCACTTCGAGCCGCACCACCAGGAAATGATGCGCCTGGGCCAAAAGCAGGTCTTTGGCAAGGTTAATAAACTACTCTCCGACAACGGCTTCCGGTTCAACAACGACACGCCGTGGCGCGTGAGCAAGTCGTTGGCCGGCGGCGGTCCGCTCATGGATATGGGTATCTACTGCCTGCAAGGCTGCCTCTATACTAAGGGTCAAGTGCCGATTTCGGTTACCGCCAAGTTTGACCCTAAGCCCGCTGGTGACCTATTCCGGGAAGTGGAAGCTGGCGTGAACTGGCAACTGCAATTTGGCGATGGCAGCACGGCCGACTGCCACACCAGCTACGCCGAAAACCTGAGCGGCCGCCTGCGCGCCGAGGCCGCCAACGGCTGGTTTGAGCTACAGCCAGCCTTCGGCTACGGCGGCCTTTCCGGCAAAACCAGCCGCGAAATCCTTGATATAGCTAACGTCAACCAGCAAGCCGCTCAAATGGACGACTTTGCCGACTGCATCCTCAACAACAAACCCACCCGCGTGCCTGGCGAAATGGGCCTGCGCGATGTGCAGCTACTACTGGCCATCTACCGCGCTGCGGAGACTGGCCAAGCGGTTTCGACTAAGGACGTACAACAGCTAATTGACCGTACCCAAGTGCGCTAAGTAGCAGTTGCGCGGACTTTGTAATCCGCGTTTTGTGCGACGCGGACTACGAAGTCCGCGCAACTGCTACTTCGGCTGCACCGGAAACTGCTCAAATACAGTCTCTACCGCCTTATTAATTTGCTTGGTTGCCTTGGTGCGCACCCTTGGCAATACGCTGCTCGTGATACCCTGCCACACTAGCTCCTTGCGCGTGGCATCGATTAGCTCGATGGTAGCGGTGCCCTCCTCATACTGACCCACGGGCACGTCGCGGGCGTCCCAGTGGTAGTTGCGCTGGCCAATGTAGCGCGGCAGCGCATCGGTGCGGAAGTCGCCGGGCCGCGTTTGGGTGCGCGTCTGGCTCACGAGGCCGATGTTCACCCACAGGTCGGGCTGTGCGGCTTTGCGATAGCCGCGGCGCTCCATTTCCTGCGTCACGGCGTACTTCAGGTCGAAGATGCCGGTGCTTGAGCGCTGAAAAGCCGAGTCATTCCGCGCCACCTCATCCATAAAATTATAGGTCTTGTAGTTGGCGAAATTGACGCCCGATTTCTGGTCTACTTGCGTCAGCTGCTCATTGGTAGAGCAGGCGGCGAGGCTAAGGGCCAAGGCAAAAAGGGGCGTTTTCAGGAGGTGGAGCGAGGCTTTCATAACACTATTTTTAGCGGGTTGAATGGCAATAAGACGCTTTTGCTACCTTATACGTCCGTCATGCTGAACGCAGTGAAGCATCTCTACCGCACCGTTGAATGAAACGGCAGAGATGCTTCACTGCGTTCAGCATGACAACCGTAAACAGTTAGCAACGCTACGAAAAGCCCAGCACCGGGTGCGGCTGGTACGGCTCCTCCAAGCGCTTAATCTCGTCGGCGCTCAGCTTCACGCCGACCGCTGCCACAGCGTCTTCGAGGTGGCCGGGCTTACTGGCGCCCACGACGGGGGCCGTAATGACGGGCTTCGAAAGCATCCAGGCCAGCGCGATTTGGGCGTTGGGCAGGCCGCGCTCCTGGGCGATTTCCGTTACGCGGTCGGCTACTGCGAAGTCGTCGTCGCGGCCATAGAGGCTTTTGCCAAAGGCATCGGTTTTGGCGCGCTCGGTCTCGTTGCGCTCCTTGCTGCGGCCGCCCGTGAGCAGCCCCCGCGCCAGCGGCGACCACGGAATGACGCCGATTTTCTGGTCTTCGCACAGCGGCAGCATCTCGCGCTCCTCCTCGCGGTACACGAGGTTGTAGTGCGGCTGCATGCTCACAAAACGCGTCCAGTTGTGCTTGTCGGCCAGGTACAGCGCCTGCGCAAACTGCCAGGCAAACATCGACGAGGCACCGATATAGCGGGCTTTTCCGGCCTTCACCACATCGTGCAGCGCCTCCAGCGTTTCTTCGATGGGCGTGTCGTAGTCCCAGCGGTGAATCTGGTAGAGGTCCACGTAGTCGGTACCCAGGCGCGTCAGGCTGGCGTCGATGGCGCTCATGATGTGCTTGCGCGAGAGGCCTTTGTCGTTCGGACCCGGTCCCATGGGGTTGAATACTTTGGTGGCCAGCACTACTTCGTCGCGCTTGGCAAAATCGCGCAGGGCGCGGCCCACCACTTCCTCACTCGCACCGTTGGAGTACACGTCGGCGGTGTCGAAGAAATTGATGCCCAATTCGAGGGCTTTTTGGATGAAGGGCCGGCTGTCTTCTTCCTTCAAGGCCCAGGGCCAGCGGTCGGTGGGCGTGCCGTAGGTCATGGTGCCCAGGCAAATTTTAGATACTTGGAGGCCGGTGGCCCCGAGGCGGGTAAATTCCATGGTGTGGTGCGGCTAGCTGCTCGCAGGCAAGCAG
>Ga0265780_10007563_pt1 | contig 13319 bp, 14 predicted proteins | sample P1T30metagenome_FD_192432 | JGI IMG/M metagenome (GOLD analysis project Ga0265780, IMG submission 192432) | Plant litter microbial communities from East Loma Ridge, Irvine, California - P1 T30 | ecosystem: Environmental > Terrestrial > Plant litter > Unclassified | place: USA: California...
CCGATATGCGCGACTTCAAACGCCGGCCGCGGTCCTTGAGAGCCAGACACCTCCCCGTCATCACCAATCTCCAAGCCCTCCGTCTTCTCCACCAACTCATCACCCTCCTCCTTTCCCCCACCCCAAATTCCCTCCAACTCGCCCTTCTCGAAAAAATAAACCCGCGTGCCATCCCCTCTGACGTAGAAATTCTCCTCCATCCACCGTCCCTTCTTGAACCGTACTTGCGCCAGATCCCCACGCCCGTAGTCGCGAAACAGCACCTGCCCGCCGGGCTTGAGCACGCGCCAGACATTGCGCACCGCCTGGTCCCACTGCGCAGGATTGAGCGCGGAGAAGATGAAGATCATGAGCACGACGTCGACGCTGTTCTCAGCCAGGCAGGGCGGGAGGCCCGCATTGTCTGACGTCGGCGGGGAAGCGACGTCCCAGACATCAGCCTGTATATAGCGCGTATCATAGAGCTCATTCGCACGTATGAGCTCGACCGCTTTCTTGGAGAAGTCGCAAGCGTGGATTTTCAGGTCCGCATTCCTGCTATTCTGCAGTATAGGAAACGCGCTATTTCCCGCGCCCGCGCCGACCTCTAATATCACCGCGGGCGGCGCGTCTTGCTTGCCTACTTCCCCCAAGATGGGAAACTCCTGCGCCAGCCACTTGCGGTTCTTGAAGAAATTGCTCTTGTTGTTCTTGTAGAAGACGTTCCACCATTTCTCGGGCTGCGCGTTGAAGCGCGCCCGGTCAAAGTCGGAGACGGGGTCTGCGCGCTGCTTGCTGAATTGCTCTTCTGAGAAGGCTTGGTAGGTTGCGTCGACGGTCACGTGGTCCCAGGCGTTGAATTCGAAGATGTTGTCGCCTTCCTCGAGGAGTCGCGAGCCGAAGGCGAAGGGGTCGGTGCGCTTTTGGTTGTTGGAGGGGTCGTGCGAGCGGGAGGAGGGGGCGCGGACGGGGGCGAAGGATGCGGGGACACCGTAGGCGTCGTTTTCGGGGACGGGTTGTGTGGTGTCGGTAGGTGGTGTGGGTGTTGAGGCGTGCGGGATTGGGTCGACGGTAACTGCGAAGCGCATGTGCTCCATTGACTTTGAGAGTTGTTGCTTTGGCTGGGGCTTTGTAGATAGGCTATTGTCGGTTTGGAATCTTGAATCCTCGGTTTGTTCAGGACTTTTTGCCCTGGGCTCTTGTGTATTTGAAGCCATATTGGGAGTGTATGGTGTGTCTTGCGACAGGATCTAGAGGGGTCAAACAGGTGAATGTGGAGGGGAAATAATTCTCTATCGATAAGTCCCCAGACTAACGCGAAATCGCATGGCCAGTCGCGGTCCCTGGCATGATTCATCGAGCCGCATCATTTAGCGCGAAAGATGATCGATGACCTAGACATGGTCGCGATGTACTTCACTCCACACGTAAACATGATACCAAGGTGACATTCGCACTCCTCAATCCCACCCTCACCTCACCCCCACAATGGCGACCCTCCACACCACCCGCCCTGTCCTCCAAACCTCTCGGCGTCTCTATCAATCCCAACGGCGAACCTTCCTCCCAAACCCTTTCGCCGACACGTCCTCCCCCCCACAAACCCTGCGCGCCAACCGCGTCCTCCCCTACCCCAGCGCGCCAATCTACTCCATAATCGCCGATGTGCCCTCATACGCCTCGTTCCTGCCCTATTGCCAACGCAGCGACATAACGCACTGGTCCGCGCCCGACAAAACCTATGGCCGACGCTGGCCCAGCGAAGGCAAATTGACCAGCGGCTTCGGCGGCATTACCGAGAGCTTTGTCTCGCGCGTGTATTGCGTGCCCGGGAAGTATGTGGAAAGCGTGGGCGGCGACACGGAGACGAGTTTGGACAGGGAGCAGATTGCGCATCATCTTGAAGCTGGCGGGAGTGGGAGTAGGGCTGGCGGTGATAATGGGCTGTTGAGGCATTTGCGGAGTAAATGGACGATTGAAGAGTTGGGGAAGGACAAGACGGGCGTGTCATTGGCGCTGGAGTTTGCGTTTACGAATCCGTTCTATGCGGCGTTGAGTGGGGGCGTGGCGCCGAAGGTTGCGGATGTTATGATTAGGGCGTTTGAGCAGAGGGTCGTGGCGCTCTTGAAGGATAATCCTGAAATGGTGGGGGCGAGTTTGGCGGAGTTGGATGGGAGTAGGATGAAGAGGTAGGTGGGAATGTATGACGTATCAAGATGTTTTGCACGGTGTATATGCATGGTTGGCGTCTCGAAAGATCTACATGGTGGGATGTCTTCAGTCTGCGAAACACATCTACGTAAAGCCGTTATCCGTTGTCCACAGAAAGGACTGCACTATCCATTGATGTGCGGTCACCATCGTGAATACCCGTAATCCCTTCTCCCCCCAAAATACATGTCGTCGTCGTCGTAATACGCCAGCCCTCTCATTTGAAACGCACCAACACCAACTCTGCCATATCTGCGCCTCCTTGGGTTTCCTCTCAACACGTCCCTCCCAAGATACTTCAACTGGCTCACGATATCACCCAGACCTCTCCCGCAATATGAGTTCCGTCGATGAGCTCGCATGACCATTTTTCCGAATTTCTCCATTTCGCGCGACATGTCATAGTGATCGTAGCCCAGCGAATACTGCCCATGGATAGCGTCGAAGAGTTGTGAGATGTGCGCGTGGTGGTAGGGGTCATGGTAAGAGAGGTCGGAGAGGAAGAGCGGGAGTTCAGGCTGGAGATTGAGTCAATAAATAGGGGAGGTCGTGGTTTTCATTTCAATGTCTTTGGACGGGCCACCTCTTTGGTGGGAACGGCGTCTCAGAGAGAGTAGATCAGACGTACAATGGCCAAGATGGAGGAGCAGAGCGAGCAGCCGGGACATGAGGAGTAAGAACCCGAGTTCCATGGGTCCATATCCCAAGGATAGGCCCTGAACTCTAAATCGTCGTAAGGGCGCAGAGAAAGTTCGTTATGATAACCAAGGCGTCGCCCAAAAGGGCTTGTGGAACGATATCGAACCATGCCGCGTTCATTCAATGTAGTCATCGTTCGAGATATGCAAGCTGCTGACAGATCTTGAAGCTCGAAGCAATGAGGCAGAGAATTGGAATGAGATGCAAAAGACCTGCAAAGCAAGTGACAGAGGCAAGCCCTTTACATGCAAATGCGTCCCTCTCCATTGTCGCACGATCAACGAGATGGATCGCACAAGAAGTGACAGAGTATCCGCATGATACACCATGGCCACCCAGACGTAGCATACAAACAGGGTGGGCGGTCAGAGAGTAGCGGTCGGGCGCTGTACCCGGAGCCGCATTGAGAAGACATCGACCAGTCTTGTTGGCAGGATAAGAGAGCCGCTGGCTGTAATGAGTGACAAACAAACCTCTAGCCAGAGCATGTGCGAGCTCTTCACCGCCCCGTGGCACAGAGAATGCAAGCGCACATGAATACAAGTTTGTGTTATGGCAGACCACTGTGAGGCTGTTTAAGAGGCCGCGTGGTGCAGCTGTCATGAATTACCTGCTGCAGTTTGATCCCATTGAGGAAGTAACTGATGTGGTGCGCTACGGTGTTGGGGCTGGCGGTGGACTGATCCCATGGTGCGTTGGCTGCGGTCTCATCTCGTGGGCGCAATAGCCCCTCATCATTCTCTTTCTCATATACCGAATGCGTTAATTCGATTTGTGATATGTTACCTAGATCGGAAACATAGTTCCAGGCCACCGTGTGTGCAGAGCGCGCGTTCGCATCGAACGATAGTGGTGAGGGAGCGACACGCCGACGGTGGATGCAAGCAATAAGATCCGTGCTACACCCGGCGTGCCCCGATGACTGACGCGACATAAGGCTCGCTGGGAGCTTAGTCGAACGTATTGTAGTATCTAGTGTTTCATGGCTGTCGTGGCGTGAGGTTTAGAAAGTGAAGGGTGGCAGCACGTGAAAGATCGCGCTAGGGCTGGTGGGCGCACCGACCACCGCGCTTTCCACTTTACGCGGTCGCGCCTGGTTAAGTCGCGTATCTGCGGCTTACTCCTTCCTCATCTTCGTCACCCCACCCCGTCGTGCCTTCCACACCACATACCACCCATTGTACCTTCTGAACACTCTTACAATGGCTTCTACTGTTCTTGGAAAGAGAACTCGCAGCTCTGCTACTGCAGACGCAACAGGTAAGCACTCCGGTCGTACTTTCCTGGTCGACACGTATCTAACGCGGTATGCAGATGCCGTCTCCACGCGATCAAAACGACGGGCACAATTTGTCATTCTCGACGAAGCAGAGATTGAGAACCCGTTCGTCACACCGAAGAGAAAGAACGTGCGCAATGTCGATGCTATGGACGTGGACGTGGACGAGGCCGAGGAGAAGCCGTCTGCAAAGCGCGGAAAGAACGCTGGCACAGCTCCTGCAAAACACGGCGCACCTGGATCACGACTTCCCCTTTCGACAGCAACAGAGAATTCGCCAGCAAAGGCGCATGTCGCAGATCCCGAGAAGCCGTTTCGCACACCCTCGACACCAAGGCACCGAGACGCGCTTGCCGGAAAGGTCGCGGTCACGCCAAGGCACAGACTCATTGTCGCTGGACGACCATTAACACCACGCACACCACACACCCCGGGAACACCTCGACACACTGCGCCTACCATCTACAATGAAGCGCGACAAGTGTTTGCCCGCGGATCAGCACCAACGGCACTATACGGACGCGAGCAGGAGCGCAAGGAGCTCGAAAACTTCGTCTCAACACGGTCGAAGGGCAAGAAGTCAGGATGCATTTACGTCTCAGGACCACCCGGCACCGGAAAGAGCGCATTCGTCAACGAAGTTTGCACTTCCGTATCATCAGACGGATCCGCAATGACTGGTTACATCAACTGCATGAGCATCAAGAACGCGACAGACCTCTACAGGACACTCTTGGAGGAGTTTGTCGACATCACCGAAGTCGCTGAGGGCGACGAGATGGACGCGCTACACGAACTTTTCCAGCAACGAAAGACATCATATGTCGTTACACTGGACGAAGTGGACCATCTCCTAGAGCTGGACATCGACCTGCTATACAACATCTTCGATTGGTCAATGCAAAAGTCGTCAGGCCTTGTTCTTGTTGGCATTGCGAACGCTCTCGACTTCACAGACCGATTCCTTCCCAGGCTCAAGGCCCGCGGCCTGAAGCCACACCTACTTCCATTCCTCCCATACTCTGCCGCGCAGATCTCTTCAGTAATCACATCAAAGCTCAAGGCTTTACTTCCGGCAGGATCGGAACAACTTCCATTCATCCACCCCACGGCCATCATGTTCCTTTCCAAGAAGGTCGCATCACAATCAGGCGACTTGCGCAAGGCATTCGACATCTGCCGCCGAGCCATCGATCTCATTGAGGCCGACACCCGCGACCAGCATGCGAAGAAGGCGACTGAGATCACACCGTCGCCAACTCCATCTCCCACAAAGACACCCCTTGTGGACAACATCAATCTCTCGTCTCCAGTCGTCCGATCACCATCAAAGCTCAACGCGCAGAAGATGCTTTCCAACTCTCTCGCCCAACTCACAGTCGCAACGGCCCCACGAGCAACAATTGCGCATGTCGCCAAGATCACCGCTACAGTCTTCAGCAACGGTACCTCGCAGCGTCTTCGAAACCTAAACCTCCAGCAAAAGGCAGTCCTCTGCTCTCTTGCAGCTATCGAGAAGAAGAAGCGCGCTTCAGCCGGAGAGAGTGTTCTCGCGACACCATCAAAGTCGCACAACACTGCACCCACCATCAAGGAGCTCTTTGAAGCTTACACCGCCCTCTGCAAGCGCGAGAACATTCTCCATCCCCTCACAAGTACCGAGTTCCGCGACATTGTTGAGAGTCTCGAAACATTGTCACTCATTTCGGCGGTCGAGGGCAAGTCAGGATCGCTCGTAGCTGCAGGCACACCAAGCAGGCGCGGCAGAGGCAAGGCCAACGGCTTTGCTAGTGGCGTTGTAGTCGAAGATCGCCGCGTTGCTAGTGCGGTTGGCGACAAGGAGCTCTATGACGCCTTGTCGGGTCCGGGCATGACTATTCTGAGGGACATTCTCGAGAGCAGCAATTAGCCGCGTTACATGCGACACTTTCAGCTCAACTTCGACACACTTTTCTTTTTGCATTACGGCGTTCAGCACATGGGGCTTTTGGGATAGATGCAATTGCATAGAGCACAGCAGAGGCGTTTCATTTACTTTTGGTTTTGGTTTTGGTTTTTGGCATAGCATGGCATGGTGCTCATTTTACGTTGGCACTTTTGTTTAGTTTATAAAGAGTTTTGCATAGCGAGCGTAGCATAGCGCTGTCACGAGATACTGTAGGATAGGCAATGAAGAATAAATCATTATAATAAATATGCTGCTGAGTATGAGTGATGTCAAAAATCTTTATTGTGCATATGTAGCGAGTTGTGGATAAGGTGAAAAGCAAGAATATATTGACAACGGTGGTATCTACTTTCGTTGTAGGATGTGTATTATCTCTCTTCACTTAACAGTTAGTTGTCCTGTAGCTGACAAGATATATCGACATTAACTTCATGTCATGACGAATAATATTGGATGGGTAGGTACAGTGCTAAACCCTCTTTAGGCATGCATGTTGAGATCCTAATCGTATGATTCGACTGATCGCAAATCAAGGCTAATCGCATCTAGCCTCGGGACTCTACAACGAGCAAAATGGCATCAAGGTAGTCTCAAAACTCAACCTGATGTAGAGCATACTTCCTGTAGTCCAGCATTCCTTCCAACGTGCACTACTGTGCCTTCTTCCCATTTCTTGTCTTCATCCCCTTCTCCAAGCCCACACCCATCAAAAACGCCACTCTAGCCGCCCCAGCAACCGCCGAAATCACCACACTCCCCCAATCCTCCCACCTCCACTTCGTCGGATCCAACCTACCCTGCGCCCCCAACACCTGATACGCCGCATAATACAGCGACAAATCCACGATGAAAAACGCGCTCTGCACGATTCTCCAGATCTGAGGGTCATACGTGTAGCGCAACAATGCGGCCGAGATGACTGCGAAGTTTAACATTGCGCCGCCGCGTTGCTGCATAATCATCGTGTGGCCGATGTCGACATGTGGATTGGGCACGTGCGAGCTGAGGACGGTGGCTGGGGTGAGGAAGTCCATGGATGCGCTCCAGATGCAGATTACAGGGTCGATCCATTGGAAGAAGATGAGGTAGAAGGAGGGGATGGTTGTTTTAGGCGATGTGACGAGCATGGTGGCGATGTAGATGTGTTGATTGGGATGTCACTGGATTAGTGAAGTAAGGTTTGGGTTCTGAATGACGGATAAACTGTCCGGAACGGTACGGAGTTCCTCCGGATGGCTGCAGCTACTTCTCAGGGCTCTGGACTAGTAGTTCGTCCCCAGATACTAGTGCTGGGTTTGCGGGGGGCACACGTCCATGAACTCTCCCCATTACCTAGGTAATTAGGTACCTTCCTGGTTCTATCAAACGAGACTTTTCTTTCTGGGCGGAGGCGTAATCCGCGATCGATCTTTGAGTTGATATCTGCGAATAGTCAGATCAGGAAAGTTCGTGTCTGTTCACGCAGGTTTGGTCTGAATGCAATGTGATCAAACTGCAGTATTTGATGGTAACCAACTGGACACGAACGATGCCCAACTATGGTAGTTAGGGGTTTACCTTGTGCAGTGACGTGAAGTCTAGGTTCTGAACGACGGAAAAGGTGGCCGCACTCACGGACCTTCCGGATCATCGAGGCTACTGTTCAGGGTTTCGGGCTAAGCCATATGCGCAAATGGACTACCATAGCGCTAGGTATCCCGTGGGACCCGATGTCTCTTGTTCCCCCGAATGAAAACTCCTGCCTTACTGACTTACGTTCTCGATGTTTCCTGGCCTCGGGAGGCTGCCCAGGTGTACATTCGGTTCCATCAAGACAAAATTATGCGCCAGCAGGCACAAAGGAAACCTTACCTGGGCTAAGACCAAGCCGGCCACGCGGGAAAACCACGCATGTGAACCATGGCGGGCTAACTAAGCATCATCCTTATTCGTCTCAACTCTGTCAGGCGGTTAGACTTCACTTGTTGAGCGAATACGCAAAAGACATGGAGCATGACTTGTTTTCTCAACCTTTGAGCTGACACCTGGCTCAAATGTATATGTCTCTTGTAGGTAGCAGGCAGTTGAAATTTCAATGACTACCTATGGTATCACTTTCCTGGAAACCTTTCTCAAATCATTCAATCTTGCTTCCTATGTCTGGATTCGATGAACAGTAACGGAAAACACTTTCCCATCGCCACAAACATGCATACGTAATCGGAAAGCCCTCCGAGAAGGGTAATGGGCCACAAGCGCACATAGTTATCCTACCTACGTATTTGGCACATGCGAAGCTTCGCACACACCTTTTGGGCCTGACTGCAGCTACGGCCCGGATCCGTTTTTTTGGACTCGGACTAAATCACAGTAGGCCTGATGGCCATCAACCTTCTGGTCTGGCCAAAACTTTGAGAACTAGGGTTTGGAAAGACTACAAATCCCGGATACTTAATCTGAGCTACCTCGTACCCATTCTTCGACGACTGTGCAGACCTCCAAAAATGAAGCTCTCTCTTGTTGTCACTGCACTGATTTTCTCCACACGCGTTGAACATGCAGGGGCTCAAGATCCGAAAGCACTTCAGGCGCTCGGTAGCCTGTCCCCTTGTGCGGTAAGTACTCTGTCCTCAGTAGTTGCTCGTACCTAACATACTAACGTTTGACACAGTTGAAATGTATTACGACCACACCAAGTACTCAGAACTGCAGTCCAATCGACTTCGCCTGCTTATGCACAGATGCCCCACTACAGTTAGCTGTAGGAAAATGTCTGCTATCCTCTTGCACTGTCAAAGAAAGCCTTACTGCGAGGAATGTTACGGCTTCACTGTGCAACGAACCCCGGCGCGACAAAAGCGATGGAATTAGGGCGATCAACATTACAATGGCGGTGTTGTGCATCTGCGTAGTACTCCTGCGATTCGGCCAAAAACTGTCGGGGCCTGCGGCAAATCGCTTTGCTATTGATGACGGTCTAATTATCGTCTCGTTCCTCTGCCTCATATCCAATAACATCATCACTGAGATGAAGCTCATAGGGAACGGCATGGGCAGGGACGTTTGGACTATATCGTTCGACCACATCACCGATTTTCTCAAATTCTACTGGGTGGAAGAGATACTATACTTCTTCACCACGACGACGCTGAAGTTGGCTTTCCTCTTCTTCTACAAGCGGATTTTTCCGGCGCGCAACGTGCAGCGTGTCATCTGGCTCACAATAATTTTCAACGTTCTGTGGGGTGTCGCATTTGTGATCACTGCAGTGTTTCAATGCTGGCCGGTATCACATCTCTGGAAGGCTTGGGATGGAGAGCATGCAGGCCATTGCATCAGCATCAACGCTGTGGCATGGTCAAACGCGGCTACCGGTATCTTTGTCGACCTATGGATGCTTGCGATACCTATATCGCAGTTGATCGATATTCAACTTTCGAGGACAAGGAAGTGGGGAGTTATTTTAATGTTCTGCCTAGGAACGCTGTGAGTCACTTCAATCCTTTTATTTTACATACCTACCTAGGTACTAATATGATATACAGCGCTACCATCATATCAATCGTTCGACTCCGTGCTCTCGTAGGGTTTGGTCAATCAACCAACCTGACTTATGACCAAACTGAAACCGCGAAATGGTCCATCATTGAACTTACTGTGGGACTAGTCTGTTCTTGTCTGCCCTCTATACGCTCGCTCCTTGTCCAGTGCCTACCGTCCGTATTCGGTTCCACTCAAGGCAAATCAACGGGCAATCAGTACACAGGCTCGCACATCAAAGCGTCAAGGAGCGGGATGTTCCATATGAAAAACTCGAGTGAGCGCGGCGAAAATGACGGTACTGCTCATTCCACTATGAGCCTCGGGGCACAACAAGACTCCAAGAGTGAAGACGAGGTGGAATTGGTGTATATAGACAACCGTGCCAAAGGTGCAGAAGGAAGTGTGAGTGGGAATTATGAATTAGGAAGTCATTGAGATGGGGTACTTGTGTAACTCGTGATACAGGGTGTTTTGTATAGTTTACTCCAAGAATGTAAATGGCATATATCGCAAATCTTCTCCACTCTATGGCTTGCTGTAACAGGAATGGATAGGGAAACTTATAGATCCCCAAAGCAGCAGATATGTCCATGCCTATTTTAGTCAAGCATCATTGCTTCAACCGCTCATGGCTTTGGCCGTAAAGATTTCTTCAGAGGTCAGACCAGACGTTGCCAAGACGTTCCTCCTTCAGTAAAAGGTCTCTTACCGGAACAGGCCATGCAGATCTCCTGGAAGCTCGCGGAGTCTCTGCCAAACCTCGTGGATCCGGCCACAGTCGTACTTTTTATTCAAGATGCCTACGACAAGAACAACCCACATGAAACGTGCAGTGGAGACCCTTTTCGTAATAGACAAACTCCAGAATAATTCGAATCCTTCACAGTACCTGCATTCCCTACCATGCCTAGAAATCTTTAATTGCCGTGTCAAGCATGTATTTCAGCCTGCAATATGACCGCGCTAGTATCTACAATTAGCTCTCGCCCGCCCATCAGGCGTACTCCCCAACATTGTTGAGCTCAGCCCTAATGACGCAAATATGTACACATCTAGGTACCTGATCCTGCGTGACAATATCCAGGCGACATGGGCAGTGGTCAGGCGAGGCTAAATGTGGGTTAAAATGTTTATGTTCGCGCGGGACATGTTTCGAAACGGAGCGGGTGGATCTGTGTTGGTGTGCGGAGCGAACGCCTGGTCTGGTAGTGCACATATCATGGGTGTATGTGCCAGGCAACGGGATGCGAGTGAGATGGATAGCGGGGAATGTAAGGGTTATTTTGGGAGTTTGGCGTGGCGATTTGGCATCTTGGGAGGATTATGCGCAAGGGAAGGAACCGACGGGCCGGTGAACTGCACACCAGCCTCTTGAAAATGTGCCTCGAGAGATGCAGGTTTCGGGATGGCTTTGCGGCGTGGTTTGACTGCGCATTATGTTCGCCGGGCCATGTTCATCGCCAGCAGTGACGGAAGGGCCGTCCCATTGCGCATGGTGGTGGAGTGAGCATGCGGCCAAACCCGACCTTGGTGAATGTTGAAAAAGCATCCATGACCACATATCACGAACAACGTGGACGACTGTCGAAGATGCCGCACCCATGTCGCCCGTTCGTGGCAGATCGTCAGCCCTTCGTTGGTGTCACCCTACGATGCTGCAAAAGACACCAAAAATAACCGTGCATGGAAACGAAACGGATTTGGCCTGACACGGCTAGCGTGCCCGAGTTTAAATCAAGTTAAAATGTACGCTTGTGTGGCAAATTAGCGTGCAGATGCGGGGCTGTGATTCGCGATTAGTTGCTTTCGCATGGCATGCACACATGCAAATCAGTCACATGCCGGCACCGACCAAGCTGACCAGCGACAAGACGTGCAGATTAAGCCATACAGTGCGGCTGATGGAGGCGATGAATTTTTCCACGCGGGCAGGCGGAGACTGTTATCGTTTCTGCGAGGGAGACTTCCACGGCGATACTCTGAGACATGGGACTCGAACACACATGCTCTGCTGTCTTGGTTGGGACTCGACTTCACGGTGGCCTGATGACTGGTGTGGGCCGGGAGGCGCCTTCCTCAGCGTCTCACGGCACCTTCCCGCTGCGATTGGCTGGGCCTAGATGGGATGGGCGCTTCCCGTAGCTTAAATCGACTAGCCCGCCTGGGTTTTATGCACAGTCCCTGTAATCCCCAACCACTCACCACCCTCAACGACCATGTCGCGTTTTGCAGGCGTCAAACAGCTCGCAGCAATTGGGTGTCCAAAGCCTCTGTCCAAGCATTAGAGCGCCCGCAGTCTGGGCAGAGCTCCGCTTCCGAGGCGTACGAAGAGTAACGATGTACCCGTCCGCTGGCTTTTCCTCTCTCTTGAGGCACCTTTGTACTGCGAGGCGCACGAGAGACAGACGTGCGACCACGAGCTTTGAGCTATATTACGCTCGTCTAGGCCATCTTACACGCACGCTGACGACTGGGATAAGCACACCTTGTCAGATTACGCATTACCAAGCTCTTCGCGCTGCAGTTTCTTGGTCTGGATGCGCTTCGTTTGCAAATCGTTTATCGACTTCTCCCGGGCGTCTATTTCTGGGCCTATTACTCCCCTCCTCCCACTGCGCGCCATTCCACTACCTCGTCTCCCCCGTTAGCCTATCAGACGGGAACCTGCAGTGGTGCAAGCTGCCAGCCTTTGGCGCCATACATTTAGAACGTTGTAAGTACCCGCCCGCTTTCCCATCCCATTTCTCTCCACTCTCGACCGTGCTCTGCTCTATCCAATCCTCGTGCTCGCCGCCCTCGAAGCGCCCGGAGACAAAAGGCTGGCGCTTCGCCCCATTGCCTCTGCTCCTTTCTTCTCTCCAGCAGGTCTCTTATTGTAATACTTCGTGTGTCTTTTGCCTTCTGTCATCCTGCATCTGCACCTTCATCGACTGGTCTAAGCTGGTCTGGATTATAGTCGCCATCCTCACAGCCTTCCCCATCTCCTTCACTGCCCCACTTGATGAGAGCTTCGTGCCTTGGTGTGACTCTTGGAAAGTTGTAGAATGGCAACCAACAATAAGAAGAATCTCACAGTTACGATTGAAAGACGGAATACCGACGACTCCGACACAAACAAGACCCCTCGCACAGCACGCTTCGCCGAAGCTACTTCAGTCTACTCACCTGTGGATGGTCCAAAGACACCCTTTGACTACTCCACCAACCACTACAAACCTCAGCCTCAAGTTTCCGACGTAGGTCTGTCCTACGTATCAGCCGTCGAGATGGAAGAAACCGACCGAAGATACCTTCCTCCACCAACGCCCCGCACCCAGGGTGCGCTCAAGAGTGCAATGAAGTCGCCTGGTGCACCACCACGGACACCAGGCGCTGCGAGCATTCTGAGCCCTACCTTCAGGGAAGAGCAGAAGCTCGAGAAGCACGAGGCCTTCACTGAGAAGGAGCAAGCGAAAGACTTGGTAAGTCTAAACAGCAGAAGATCTTCAAGCATGTGTCTAACAGCAAGTAGAAAATCAAGGTCCGAGTAAGAATAGCAAAGATTTTCCTGCGTGGCATCAACTTTGCCTGCAGTCTGATTGTCCTCTCCATGGTCGCAACTGCCTTCGCTATCTTCAACGCCACAAAGACTCTCGCACCACGAAACAACCTTCCACCATGGGCCGAGAACACCAAGATTTG
>Ga0265780_10007565_pt1 | contig 13317 bp, 13 predicted proteins | sample P1T30metagenome_FD_192432 | JGI IMG/M metagenome (GOLD analysis project Ga0265780, IMG submission 192432) | Plant litter microbial communities from East Loma Ridge, Irvine, California - P1 T30 | ecosystem: Environmental > Terrestrial > Plant litter > Unclassified | place: USA: California...
CTTTGGTGTAACCTTGAGGCAGATTTGATGAGTTGTATGCACATGGAAAGGAGGCGCGACGCATCGCATTTATGTATTCAGGCCACAAGCGGTGTGCTTCTTGAATTACGCCGTGGACGCCTTAACGCTGTACACAGCCTGCGCGCGCAGAGTAAGATCGCCAACACAGCCTGCTTTCAGCTTGACGCGATTCTGGTAATGGTCTGTGACGTCGTGAGGGTGTTGGACCAATTACAATCGTTGTATAGCCAGTCACGGAAAAGCGCGAGATTGGACTGACGGCTTGGCTTTCTTGGCAGTCAGCTGAACAAGGCGTTCCGTCCGGCTCTTGGTCGCCTGCCTCGAGAGCTTGACAGTCTCCAAGGACTTCCGTCATTCCTGTTGCTGTTCCAAGTCAGGAACGCAGCCAGCGATATGAACGTAGTATTGGTAACAGACACCTCACTGGACTCTCGGTTCCAAATGAAGCTCGTGTCACCTGTGCTAGTTCGCAGAAGACTCGCTAAGTCAACGTTCAACCATTCATAGTATCCCGACAGTATAAATCGACATTGCAGCATTTGAACACGGGATGCGAGCTGGGAAGCCGTACGGAGGTTTGTAAAAGTTGTCTAGATTGTACATGGATGACTAACAGGAGACTTGTGTATGCGATCCGTATGAACCTGACAGATCATGTTTGCTGTCCGATGTGAACTGATCCTTGTCCTGGCTTGAGGGTATGTGTTCGAGGCGAACGTGTCCTGCTTCGCGTGGCTTGGACGAGGAAGAGGGAGAGTTTCGCATCGCGTTAGGGAAGAACTGCCGTGCCATTGGACGAAGAGCAGCAATGCTGACGGAGATGATTCCCAGACTGCACTCGCCTACTGACATGATGACGCACTCGACGCTCTGATCTGTATGTGTGTTAGTTCTCATGTTCGTGTGGAATAGCCGACATCGATGCGAGTCCTGTTAGTGGCAGATATAGCAGTTCGTGCTCTGCTTGCTGCATCCAAAGACACACTCCATCATGATCCTCAAATCGAAGGGATACTTACAGGTAACATCCAGGACGCGTAAACGGTCCAAGAAGGCAATACGGACAATGCCCAATATGCTTGCGCTATCAAACGTCAGTGAAGTTCGACGACCTGCCGTCTACACATACCTTGCACCTCCTGCCAGTAGCACACATAGAACGATTCGTTGCCTTTTTGGCATGTTCAGCCTCCAAATATGAGGTATAGGTAACGCGCAAAGGAGAAGATCCGTCGCGACATTAACGGCGGAGCTGGCGTATAGATAGGTGACGTAGTCGACGCACACTGGTTCGAGGGTGAAATTCCACGCTCCTTGAACCGGACGGCATTGGAAGATGGTGACGAAGATTCCTAACAGTACTTCAGCACATGTCACGTGTCGGGAACTGTGGCTTGTCTTACCTGAAATCCATAGACCGACGATGCACACAGATATCGCGTACATCCAGATGCGGAAGGTCTTGTCGTGGATGAAACGCAGGTACGATGATATGATGGCGATCTTCGTCAACGCAATAGCAAAGGCGTATAGAATTTGGCAGATGAAGAGATACTACAGCGCGTTAGTTGTGACAGCTCAACCAGCCCATTTTCAACATTCATGACAATCGCCATAACCATAATACGACACCCAATGAAAGCTTGGCACCTACCAATATACAGTCCTTCAAAGTGTCGAAGAGCGTCAACATGGGTAGGAGCCAGATGTGTCGCCCGAGGCCATATTGGGTTGCTAACATATCGTTAGCTAGATTCCACACTCGAAGTACTTGTTGCTTACCAGCGATACACACTGCAGCCAGAGCAACAGTGAAGACGGCGGCGCAAATGATAAGGACTGTCATATATCAGCTGGGACCTTTGTGAGGGAATAGGTTGGCCCGTACAATCGTCTATGAAGATATGGCCGACGTATTTCGCTCTTGCGAAGAGGCGGAGACCGACAGTCAACACCACCAGAGCGATGAAGACTGCGCATGTTATCGTAAGACTGTTGACCTTCGAAGTATGGTCGCTGAAATCGAATTGAGTGATGTCGACTTCTATACCACCGAAGAAGACGGGGTCTGCGTTGGGGTTGGAGTTCTGGCTTGCCATAATGCAAGGTCTCAGTGGGTTCAATGTGAAATGAAGGTAAGATCCGCAACAATCTGTGTAGAGGAGCCCGAAGGCATATGAATCCACGTAGAGGTCGGGCCGCAACCGGCGTAGTCTTACGGGGGCGAGTGGCCTGTGGGATATGCACGATGAATGCGCAATAGACCCGGTGGATCCCCTTATTATCTCTCGGTCAGCCGTTGTGTGGCGTCTTTCGTCAGGGCCTTGGGCGGTATCATTAGACTCTTCCATCAGACCGGTAACCCTAACTGACATGCGGAGCTAGCTCTTAATGCCAGAACATGAATCCGGAACGAAAAACAACATTCCTTCCAGACCTTTGGATCTCTGGTGTTTGGTTTCGGCGCGCCGTCGACGTATCATGGTTCTCTGCCAACCTCTGCCATTGTATGGTTCTGTGTCGCCAGATCACCTCTTCAACATGCAATTACTCAGACGATTATCGAAGGGATTCCCCATTCAAATGTCGCGCTATTGAAGAAGTGCGGGTGTGCCGCTCTGCGCTAGCTGACGGCCTCTTCGTCCCCATCACCTGCAAGGGCAGGCGCAGGCACCAATCTAGCTGATCGACCATCCAGAGGAGCCGCACCAGAGTCTATCGGATTGATAGCATGCTTGTAGGCCACGGAAGAGACCCTGTGGCATTCATCCCGCGGAAGTAGCTGATGCAAGTGTATGGGCGCACCGCCAAAGATCGATCTTAGTCCACCGTGCTCTCGAGATGGCACAATATCCTATGCGGTAATGATGGCTACCTTGGGGATGGCTGAAAGTATAATTCATGTCGATCTAGTTTCTTCCCCCTAGGAGTTCTCGACCGGCTTTGTTCCGCGGGCACTACGATGGTAGTGATACTTTCCATGGCCCCTGCTTACTCAGACAGCAATAGCGAATCAGCAGCATCCCGAGGCATCTGTCCCTGTACATAGACCACGTGCTAATGTACTCGAAACTTTGGGTGTACCGTAAAATCTCACAGTAGATGCGTCCCGCAAAGCGATTGCGAGAGCCGCAGTCTGTAGCCCGGTCCAGAGTCCAGTCAGACGCGCGGCGTCAAAGAATTCGCAGATTTTCTTGCTTGGGCACCACTGGGTTTGTATGATCGGTTGAGAGGAGGAGCATTCGCATAGAGCGAGCGACGGCGTCGAGGCACGTTGAACGGCGTGCAACGCGATGGGGCGGGGAGGCTGGAGGAGACACCGCGGACGGGACGGACTCGCTTCCGATGGCGCCGACATGTGGATCACACACGCTTCGCAGCACTGACTCGAACCATCTCCTCGCCATCAGGTCGCTGTTTTTCCTCTAAAGAGATAGGTGTCATACATCTCATGGCAATTTGCGCGCATTTCCATGAACCCAATATCGTGAACCTAATCGGCGTGATCATAGCGATGCCTGAGACTCCACGTGTTGTGCAGCGGCTTGTCCACGAATGGCAAAACTTTCGACTTAGGCCCAGCATCGACAATTCCAGTTCTTGGGTCGATGTCATTAGCTCTGCATGATGTAGTGCCTGGCCCGTGAATTTTACTTAGTTCTCAGGAGCTCCTGCATACATACATACCTACTGCGCGCAGCCCGAAGCACACCACTACACAAAGGTCGCCACGCAGAAATGTTATTCATTCTATGCGCAAGACAATTCCAAACTTTGGTCGAATGGATCGGTAGCTGATGACTACGCGGCGGTGGCCTCCGCAGCTTGGCGAACTCGACAGCACAGCGGAGCCCCGATGGACGCGTCTCCCATCTTACATGGGAGCATCAAAGTCATTGGCCTATCGAGACCCATCATCAAGGCACGGAAAAGTCAGGCCTGTAGCAGGTAAGGCCAAGATGACAATTGACCGAAGTTTTCGTGAGGAGACGAGGCTGAGCCGGCGGAATCGACGCGCTATTAGGGCCGTCTGCGAATGAGCGATGGTTGCCGCGACTCTGCCGATGCTTGAAAGCGAAAACATGGATGAGGTGTCGTCGTCGATACCCATTGTCCTGGGACGCTGATGTTCATATGTAGGTGGGGTGTAGCAAGTGCAAATGATTTTGAAGGTAGCCCCAAAATTGGTCACTAGAAGCTCACATTATTGTACAACTGTTAACGTGCGCTCTGGCAGTCTTCTTACTGTATATACATCTATCATCGTGATATCCGCGATGTCGACATCCACAGATCCGACTGTACCGCTCCCGACCGAGACAGAGAAAGACCGCAAGGACAGGGACGATGATGACGATGACGACGTGAGCTCAACTGCACCTGCTCCAACTCCAACGCCGCCAACACCGGGTCCTCCCGGGAGACCATCACCGGCCGATGCATCACAATCTTCGCAAACCTCTCTTCCTTCTTCAACCTCGACGCAAGCCTCTGCTTCAGCGCCCGCAGTTTTAGAATCTGGAAATGGCGGTCTGGGCGTTGGCGCGAGCGCTGGTATCGGCGCAGCAGTCGCCGTTGCTGTCATACTACTTCTACTGGGCGGCTGGTTTTGCGTGCGTCGAAGGCGAGCTAGAATACGCCGGAAGAGCACCCTGTCACAAAGTTCGTACGACTTGGAGAATGCGACGAAGGGGAGCGAATGTGGAGCCCTCGGGCCAGCGGAGATGGAGGCTGGGAGTAATAGCGAGAAGAGCGCTTCTGAACTCGCCAGTCCTGTTGTTCCCGTGGAGGCCGTTGGTGATCGTCGACTCTTTGCTGCAGAATTACCAGGTTCCGAAGTCCTTCCAAACGACGAAAAGAAAGGAACTGAGGAGCGACTCTTTCCGGACTCGCCAATTGATGACGAAGACGACCAGTACCACGTCGATTCGAAGAGTATCGAGGATAAGAAAGCGTCATGTTGACGGTCCGCTAGCATCTTATGTCGTTACGAATCAAAATATATTTTTCGCGCTTTCCTAGCGGGGAAGCCAATCTTGGAAATCTCTCTCTCAATGATTGGTGTACTCGCGATGACCCGATGGGAAATGAACATTTGGAGGCGGTGATACTGGCGAACCGTCCTGCGGGGTGTAGTCCCTTGACAGGCGCTGCAACGGCGAGACTCCACCAGGAGAAGCCTCAGGTGGTGAGACCATTAGCAGCGGTACAGGAGCGCGTACGGGTTCGGTGGTATGGCTCGTGGTATTCGGCTCCAGTGCCATGCTCCAAGTCCTCCATTGCTCGAGCTTTTGAACGTACAGTTCCTCCGCTTCTGTCCTGGCGTGAACGTTGCCATTTCCCTCCACTTCTTGCGCAGCGGTATCGCCGTGCAGTTCTGGTATCTGGCCTGCATCCAATTCGTAGATGATCCGAGCATCGGCTTCAACAGGCGGCGGTGGTGGTGTTGGCAGCGGTGGTGACGAGGCGGACGTAGAATACCAAGCTTTCTCCTGCTGTCCTGCTTCGGCATCCATCGACTCTCTCTTTGTGGTCTGGAGCTGTGCTCTCCGAGCCAGCACACGGTTCCTTCGTCTGATCGCAAAGAAAGCAAGAATAGCGATAACGACGATCGATACGGAGCACGCTACTCCAATAGCAATACCACGCTTGATGCCAGGAAGGGCCAAGTCCGTTTCGATTGCATTCTCCTCTTGAGTGGTCGTTAGGTTGAAGTGTTTCGATGTGGGGGATGGTGTGGGTGTCGCCATGGTTGAGGGAGTCACTTGACGTTTCGCACACACGCAGAACGTGAGAGGATGTGGGAGTTAGTACTCTGTCCCAGAGTACAAGTTTCGGGCATATGCAGTACATGTCGGAGCAAATATTGCGGCGCAGTCGTGAAGGCTGCATGATCGCCGCACCAGCCTGGCTATGAAACCATGCAAGAGGTGCCTTCGGCGGCTACAGGATTATGGATTGGGGGCTACAATCACACCGCTCTGGACCAACCATGCCCCGGCGCGTAGGGCAGTGCAACAGACGTGGAACGTGGCACAAGCTTGAAAACCGGCATCACGATCCTTTTTAAGTGGTGGAGAGGAGTTGGGGTTGCTGTGATGTAAGGAGCGTGAGGCGTAGGTACGGTATGCTTACGTTGCGGCACGAGAAGCGTGGAGGAGTGGCGGTGCGGCGTGTCATCATTTGCCTCCTAGGTAGAACTCGAACACCACGCTCTCACCGGACGCTCTCACAAGTGCCCCCATAGTCCATATCACCGTGCGCCATGTGTTTCCAAACCATGAATTACGCGCTGAATGATTTTGCAGAGGCCCACCCAGGCAGTTTAAGCGGGGTGTCTGCGGGTGCCCGCATCCTGCGCGGCTCTGCGACTCTGCGGCTCTTTACCGACATCTCATCAACATCGCCTTTCTTCTCTTCTCAATGTTTAGAAACACCAACTGATACAAGCTCTGTCGCACTGAACTCAGCCGCGAATTTCAAACCCAGGGACAGGTTGCTAGGCTGCCTCATAGCCATGGGGGCCGCTGGCCGGTCAGCCTCGCTGGCGGCCTGAACCCACAAGTTCGGGGAAGCGGCCCCATGCGTCGACACGCCTACTACTTGAGTCAAGCAACTTCGCAAGAACTTGCTGTGAGTACCGACGGTCGCCACGTTTTCCTTACTCAGACAATGCGTCTTTTGTTGGTGTCAAAAACAACCATCGCAGCGAGCCGATGTTAAGTAGCGAACTGCGCGAAACCAAATCGCATCGGATGCCCTGCTCACCGCAAACCAGGCCTATCGGGACGCATTGGAGTCGCACGGCATGCTAGGTTCAATGACTTCATCGCATACATCACAAGCACGTGCCGATTACTATCGTGAGAAAATTGGATTATCATTAATCTATCGTGATCTTCTGTGAATCATGTAGGAGCTCGATGACAAAGTCAAGTAAGTCCATCATTCGTAGCCATTTGTGCGGCTATCATGTCGTAAACGCTTAAGCAGGAGGAGAGGTAGGCTCAGGGACGCCGGGAGGGCAGTGCCAGTGGTCATCGTGAGGCTCGCAGGCCTCAGCGGGGGCAGCAGCGGCAGAGGTGGCGGCAGCAGAGGCAGAGGCAGGAGCAGCAGACGCGGAGGCAGTGGCGGAAGCAGTGCTGGTGGCAACAGCGGAAGACTCTTCCTCAAGAGCGGTGTAAGTGCCGGGGCAGCCAACACCGGGAATGACGATGTCGTGAGCGTAGGCCTCAAGAGCGAAGTACTGGAGAGTGTCGCTGTTCCTCGCGGCGTAGGTAGCGTTGTTCTTGGCAAGAGCGATGGTTCCGGGGTACTTCTCCTCTTCTTCATCGTTGTAGTGCTCGACGACACCCTCACCAACCGGGGGAAGGTGGAGAAGACGGTGCAGAAGGTCAGAAGCCCAGAAGGTGTTGGTGGCGCCGTTGGCGACGTCGTATCCGAGCATGCACATGGTGGAAAGAGGCCTACGGATCTCGTAGGACAAGTCGCAGATGACAGTCTCGGAAGTCGCGTTGGAGCCGCGCCAGTGACCGGCCCAACCCTCCTGGTCGCAGTTGCCGTCAATGTTGTCGCAGCGGAAGAGGATGCCAGACTTGTCGCCGTCGGCAATCTTGGTGAACCAACCGAGGGGCTCACCAGTGGGAGCTTCGCCAAAGTACTTGGTGTAGACCTCGGAGTTGTTGCCGAAGCGGAGGATGTGGTCGCGGGCATGGCTGACGATGGTCATTGTCTCATCGAGACCCTTCTGAATCATGCTACGCTGGGTAGCGTTGCAAGAAGCGTGGATGGGGAACTGGTGAACAGCACCGGCGTCCCAAGCTGTGGCAGCAGGAGCAGCCTCGGCGGTGTGGGTGACGGTGACAGTTGCCTGGCGAGGGGCAAGAGGTCCGGCCATGGCGACGGAGGCTCCAAGGAGCATGAGAGCAGAGGCACGAGCAGCCATTGTGAGATTGATCTGAGGGACTTTGAAAGGGTCTTGGGAGTTGATGTGCGAACCGGAGTTCAGTGAGTGTCCCGAGAAGCTGGTTGCCGGATGCTTGATGGAGATACTTGCAGACGAGCTGCAGGCCTCTTTATATTCTACCAGAATGACATCTCACCACTGAGGACTGTTCCTCTCGGTGCTCATGTACCGACGTCCCCGCAACCTCGACCGCCGAGAGGTGAAGAAAAAACGCCTCATGGCTGCAGCCGCAGGTACATCAACCGGTATACTGCCGGTCTATCGCCTTTCCGGAGATGCAAATGCTACACTACACGGATCTGGAGGCTGATCTATACCTTGGCCTGACGTACAATTCGAATGGTTGAGCTTGGCATGGAAGTGCATGGGGGCCTGGGCGACATGTTTTCCACTCAGAAGGTGGATTTATGGGTATGTAAGTACCATGATGGGCGCCCAATGGCGAGAAATTCTCCCACCCAGGAACATGTTGTCGGGAGGATTACCTGCGTTCGGGAAGGCCGAAGACATTAATGTGGGTGGTCGCTATGTTCCGAAGCGGCCTCCCACGCGATATGTCATGTTGAGAGTGAAGCAAGGTAGAAGTACGATGATTATGGAGTCACTGTTCTCCAACGGGGCTGATAGCTATGCAACCTGTTGCCGTGTACAACTCTTAGGCAGCTTTAACAACTCTTACTGGAAACATTCAGACAACTGCCATAGTGCCAGCTCTGGAGGTTGAACGACGAAAAATGATACTAACCTCAACGCTTGTAGGTTCATCGGAATGTTGGAGTTGTCAGACCTGGTGTTAGTGCTATGTGCCGAAGAGCCTCCTAGCCGTGGAGGTCACGGCTACTACGATCATAGTACGATGCATCCCCAACACACCTCGCCAAGACCTCCGCTACCTAAATCATTGCGCTATCCCACCCACCTACTGCATCTGTAGCGACGCCGCCTACCTAAAAGCGTTCGTGTAGCCTCTGATTCGACGTTTGCTCCGAGACAAGACTTATGCCAAGGTAAACCATCCAACAGGGTACTCAATGCCAAGACCGCTCGTGGCGCTCAGTGTGAAGCAACGGCAAGCCCAGAGACAAATGGATACCGAAGAATTCTTCGTGGCATCCTTGTGGGGGGCTGCCTTGCCCCATCACGGTACATGCGTTCCACTCCGCTGACACGACGAAAAGCTTGAACGAAGTCGATATATCAAGGGCCTGAGCTGATATCACTTGAACAGCTTTTACATCCGTCGGTTCGCTCGTTAAACATATCCGGTAGACCCTGAACATTCATTCAGCCATGCGCTCCACCCTCTCTGCTGCAGTCCTACTGCTTGCGGGCTCTGCCGCTGCGCAAACACCCACCGTCACTGTCACTCAAGCTGGCGCGACTACCACCGTCTTCACTACCGGAACTCCGTCTATCACGGCTGTGTCATCATGCCATCCCCATAACACTGTTCTGTATGTGTGCCCGTTTTCAACTTCGGTTGGTAGAGTTTAGCGCTAACTCACAACAGCTATTGCATGTTTGGCTCAGATGAGTACCAGGTAGTCGGACCCACTGCGACAGAAGAGTTCCAAGCAGAGTACACGCAATGTCACAAGCATCAAACCGACACGTAGGCACCACCCATCACGATGTTTGACTGAATGCTGACTTGAGAAGATACTGTGTCGACGATGCCGGCGAAGATGTCCTGCTCATGACGGATGCTGAAGAGTCGACAGAAGGCTCCTCGCATACGGGAGAAGAGTCAGCTACTGAGAGTGAGCCAGCAGGAAGCAAAGGACATTGCCACGACCATGCCGGTGTTGAGCACTGCGTCGGTGGAAGCGAATCCGAAGTCAACTGCGATGCTCCCCAGCGCGACTACAACATCCCCCTACGAGTCGGCCTGCTCTTCGTCATTCTCTTTACCAGTGGACTTGGTGTGTTTACCCCCGTCCTGACCCGGAAGTTCAACCTCGTTGGCGCCAACAACATCGTCTTCGTCGTCCTCAAGCAGTTTGGAACCGGTATCGTCATCTCCACCGCATTCGTCCATCTCTTCACCCACGCCCAGCTCATGTTCGCAAACCAATGTCTGGGTGTTCTGGAATACGAAGCCACCACCGCTGCTATCTTCATGGCTGGTTTGATGCTGTCCTTCCTGGTCGACTACCTCGGTGCGCGCTTTGTCCAGTGGCGCCAGGGAAAACACATTGCTCCCAGCACCGAGGTGGCAGCTAGTGGGGACAAATCCGGAAACAGTTCTCCTTCAGCAGAACCCACCCATGACTTCAACCGCAGTCATGGCATTGCCCACGCCCATGGTCCGATGCGCGAGGCTACCCCCATGGAAGAGAAGATCAACGTAATGAACCTAGAGGCGGGTATCATCTTCCACTCCATCCTCATCGGTATCACGCTTGTCGTCGCAAGCGATGGATTCTTCATCACCCTCTTCATCGTCATCCTCTTCCATCAAATGTTCGAAGGTATCGCTCTTGGAACTTGCATCGCCGAACTCCCCAAGGCTGCTGCTGGTACGGCGCAGAAGCTCCTCATGTGTGGTACTTTTGCGCTTATTACACCTATCGGCATGGCCATCGGTATCGGAACGCTAGACCACTTCAACGGCAACGACCCCAGTACCATCATCGCCATCGGAACACTCGATGCACTTTCCGCTGGTATCTTGACATGGGTTGGACTTGTAGAGATGTTGGCAAGAGACTGGATGCACGGAAAACTGCTCAACGCAGGTGCTGCCAGGACCTTCAGTGCCTTGTTCGCGCTCATTTGCGGTCTTATTCTCATGAGTGTTCTAGGCAAGTGGGCTTAGCCAAGCCGTTCTAGAGGAGTGTAAGACTGTACGATGCTGAAGTAATGACTTTACGGTTCCACGTTGGGATGAGTGTTTGGGCTCTTACTTAGGCCAGATCGTGGTTTGGACTGTCACTTAGCTTATACCCTTAATGCCAATCCTACAAAAGAATGCACCTATTCTACGATAGTGCTCTTCATACTCTGCTTTCCAAAACTATCCCATACCTCTGCTCTCCATCCCTCGGGTGTTGGATCGTGCTCCAATAATATTCGATACGGCTCATCGACGTATAGCGGGCTCATAGCACGATATGCTATGGACTTGGGCACTGCCTCTGTATCCCCATTCTTACTCGTATCCCGCCAAAAGTCCAGCATGTTGATGAGATTGAGCGGCCCATGTACAACAGCATTCCTGTGGCCCTCAACCTCTCGACACCACTCAGGCAGATAGTGTATCTTGTGCGCATTGAATGTCAGCGCTGAGAAGCGAAATAGCGAAGTTGGCGTCTGGCAAAAATCCCTCTGGCGCGTACCAGTCGGCAATTCTTGCTCTTCTGGCTTGGGTAGTGCTTTCATCGGATTCTCAGGTGTAAGCTCACGCTGGAATACCCAATTACGGCGGTCTGTTAATGCAACACCGTGGTCATTTGAGAAGGTCTTCTCAACACCCACGAGTAGCATTTCTCCTCCATTCTTCAACGTCTTGGGCTCAGCACTCAGCAGTTTCGTCGTCTCTTTGACCTCCTGGCCCACTCTCAGCAGTGCGTTCCTGTCTTGCGCCCACGTCAACTCGCCGCCAGCCCACATCCGCCTAGTGAATGGAATCAGCGGGTTCACAGTGCGATCTGTGCCATCAAGTCCCAGTTCGGCTTCGATGATCGAGGGGGTGAAGTAGACTAGGTGGTAGCCGGGTGGAATCGGCGTACCGGTTGGTGGCGGATTGAAAGAGGATGGTGTACGGTTGAGTGTTATGGAGAGCAATTGAAGTTGATTTGCATCAAGAAGCTGTTTACGGATCGAGACGGGCCCCCTTTGGAATCGTGTGAGGAGTTCACTACATGCTTCCGTTGCGGAGGCTTGGCGGTGGGAGGGGCCTGTAGAGAACAGGCGGCGGGCCACGGATGTCATGATACAGCTATTTTCCTAGCACCCTGGAGCATCTAGGAACTGCTCACAACGAGTTTGATGATGCGAGATGGACAGTCAGTGATGGTCGATAACAAGAAAGGTGGAGGAAGATGCCGAAGGATAGCCGATATCGATAACGTCACCCTCCACGGACAATTTTGGTAACCGACTTCGGCGTCTTCCAAATCAAAGCAAACGTCGAGCTTCGGCAACATGTCCGAGCCACCACGGAAACGCGCAAAGTTGGCGTGTGTGACTTGCAACGCGCGACGCGTCAAGTGCGATGTCACGGATCGCCATCCTTGTAGCAACTGCGCAGCCGGCAACGTCGAGTGCGAAACGCGTGAATCGAGGCGCGGAAAGCACGTCCGGAAGCCGCGGGCCGAGACTGAGGTCCGCAGCAGAACGTGAGTTATGTCCACTTGGAGTGCTCTGTGGCAGTTACTAATCCCGAAAAGCCCACCAAGTACATCGGCTCTGAGCCCGCAGCGACACGAGGATGAGGTGGCGGCGTCACATGTCCTCGCGTCGCTATCGTCGAACTTCCACAGCCCCGTCAACCACACGCCAGCTTCCGGAAGCCAATACCAACTTCACACTCCGGCAGTGTCAGCAGAACAGCAGAGTAACCCACCTACAACAGGATCTGTCCACCAAGATGACGCCGTTTTCCTTGGTGAAAGCAGCTCTTTGCGCTATGTGACGACGAGCGAGGCTGGTGAGCCATCAGAAGCAGCAGCTCATCGCCGACAGTCCTGTTTTCGTCATGCCGTTCCAAGCGCTGCAAGAGCAGAATCGTTCGTGCCAGAGTGGGAATCTGAAAGACGTCTTGCGCGCAAGAAGATCCTACAAGCAGAGGGAGCCTTTTCGTTTCCTCCCGCCGAAGTCCGGCTCGAGCTCCTTCAGGCGTACTTCAAATGGTTCCATCCACACTTTGCAATCATAGACGAAGAAGACTTCTGGGCCTCGTACCAAGACTTTACGTTCTCCGCGTTGTCTTTACAAGCTATGATGTTCATTGGCGTTATCCACTGCGAAGAGTCTACCCTCAAGGCTCTTGGGTGGGGAAACCGTCATCGAGCGAAATGGTTCTTTTATATCAGGGCAAAGGACCTATACGACTCTACATACGAGACTGACAAGGTAAAAGTCATACAAGCTCTGTTTCTGATGAGCTTTTGGCGAGCCGGTGCGCTATTGGAGAAGGACGCGCGACATTGGCTAGGCACAGCTATTAGTCTCTCGCAAACAAGAGCACTACATCGTTCCGGGGGCGATACTGATGAGGGACGCGCGAGGGTCAAGAGGAGGCTTTGGTGGGCTATCTATGTGCGCGAGCGACAATGCGCATCAGCTCTGGGGCTACCGTGCCGCATACGCGACAAAGATTGCGATAT
>Ga0265780_10007566_pt1 | contig 13317 bp, 13 predicted proteins | sample P1T30metagenome_FD_192432 | JGI IMG/M metagenome (GOLD analysis project Ga0265780, IMG submission 192432) | Plant litter microbial communities from East Loma Ridge, Irvine, California - P1 T30 | ecosystem: Environmental > Terrestrial > Plant litter > Unclassified | place: USA: California...
TGCTCGCCGACGCGCTCGGCGGGAGCACGCTCGAGCTGGCCGCCGCCGCATGAGCACGCCAGTCCGCGACGGCGACCGCGACGGCGACGGTCGGCACGATGGCGCGAGCGCCCGCCCCCGCCCCGGCACGCGAGCGCGAGACCGAGTCCGCGCGCGAGCCCGAGCCCGAGCTCGCGTCGCCGCGGTCCGGGGCGTGTGGGAGGCGCGCTCGGCCCGGACCCGCCACGACCGCTGGTATCGCGCCTACGTGATCGTCGCGCTCGGCCTCGTCGTCGTCGCTCCGGTCGCGCGGCTCGTCTGGACGACCGCCGTCAGCGCCGAGGGCGTCGCCGCGCTGACCTCGGCCCAGGCGCCGGGAGCCGCCGGGATCGTCGTCGCGTCGCTGATCGGCGCGGCCCTCGTGCTCGGCCGCGAGCGGGGCCCGGTCTCGTCGACACCGCTCCTCGTGTTCGCCCTGGCGACCGCCGACCTGCCGCGGCTCGCGGCCTTCCGGCGCCCTCTCGTCCGGGCCGGCGCGGCCCTCGTGGTCTCGGGCGCCGGTGCGGCCGCCGTCATCGGAGCGACGCTGGTGCGGGCCGGTGCTGCGTCACCCGGGGCCGCGCTGCTCTTCGTCGTCGCCGGGGCGCTCGTCGGCGTCGTGATCCTCGTGTCGTGGCTGGTGGGGCAGGCCGCCCCCTGCGCCGCCGGCTGGCTGGCGGCGGGTGCGGTCGCGACCGCGGTCGTGGGCCGGCTCGTGCCCGCCGCCTCGGTCGCGACGCCGGGTGGCTGGGTCGAGCGGGCGTATCCGGTCGGCGGCATCGCGCCTCCGGAGATCGCAGCCGTGCTCTCGCTCGTCGCCTCGGTCGCCGCTGCGCTCGCCGTGACGCCGTGGCTTCTGGCGCGCCTCCGGCCGCACGATCTGCTGGCGCAGGCGTCGCGGTGGGAGGCGGCGTCGAGTCTCGTGTCGGGCGTCGACCTCGCCGGGGCGACCGCGATCTACCGGTCGCGACCCCGGGTCGGTCGTCGATTCGCGGCGGTGCGACCGTCGCGGTGGAGGGCGTGGACCTTCGTGCGGCGCGACGCGATCGGTGCGGCCCGCACGCCGGTCCGGCTCGCACTCGGCGTCATGGCGCTGGCCGGGGGCGGGGTCCTGCTCGGCGCGGCGACGTCGACCGGTGCGGCGTCGTCCGCCGTCGACTCGACCGTGCTGCTCGGCACCGCCGCCGGACTCGTCGTGTTCGCCGGTCTCGGCCCGATCACCGACGGCCTCCGTCATGCGGCCGCCGTCGCGGGCGACGTCACCCTCTACGGGGTGGGCGACCCGCACCTCCTCGGGTTGCACGCTCTGTTCCCCCTGGTGCTGACCGTCGTCGTGCTCGTGACCGCGGGCGCCGTGACGGCGGGCCTCGTGGGGCCGACGGCAGGAGGTGCGGTGCCCCTCGCCTCGGCGGCCGCCGCGGTGCTGTCGCTGGGCGTCCGGGCGACCGGCGCGCTCAAGGGGCCGATGCCGCCCGCGCTGCTGCTGCCGGTGTCGTCGCCGGCCGGTGACCCGATGGCCCTGGTGCGCGTGATCTGGGCGGTCGACGGACTCGTGCTCGCCGGTCTGGTCGGCGGCTCCGCGGCGCTCGCGGCGGCGACGCCCGTGCCTCTGGTCGTGTCCGCGACGCTGCTCGGCGTGGTCGGGGCGGCTCGGTGGCGCTGGCGGGCGTGAGGTGCGGCAGCGGGCCGGGTGGGTCGCGCCTCCGCTCCCTGCCCGTGAGAAGCTCGACGATCAGAGGTGCGACCCGCCGATCCATCAGCTGGTCGGCACCCTGCGACCGTACGCTCGCGGAGGCCGATCCTCAACGTGAAAATGCCTGATGAACGAGCATTTCTGCCTAGTCGCTCTAGCTACTCGGCCCGACCTGCGCTTTTCCCCTCCGGCCTCGACGGGCGGCCGATCGGGCTCTGGCCGATTAACGAGTCGGGGCGCGTGACGCCGTGCGGTCGCTCCCGGTCCTCTCAGCGCGCCTGACGCTCGAGCACCTCGCGGATCAGCCCCGCCACGAGCTCCGGACGCTCGAGACCCGGGAGGTGCGCCACACCGGGCAGGACGCGGCCCGGCCCCTGACCGACCCGCCGGGCGGTCTCGACGAGGAACGGCAGATCGCACGGCAGGTCGAGGTCGCCCCAGGCGCACAGGACCGGAACCGTCACCTCGCCGAGACGCGACCAGGCGTCGACGTCGCCGCCCCCGGCCCCGCCGGGCGCCCCGAGCTCGATGATGCGGCGGTTCATGGCGCCGAACAGGTCGCGCGCGGGGCCGGCGACCCGCTCGGCGGGTGCGGTGGGCCCGTCGAGCCAGAGGTGGGCCAGGGCATCGATGCGGTCGTCGACACTCGCCTCGGGGTCGTCGGAGGCCGCGATCAACGGCTCGGACGCCGCGTCCGGCTGCCAGTCGAAGGGGGTGTCGTCGTCGGTCATGCCCGACACCGCCGATCCGATGACGACGACCCGGCTGACCCTCTCGGGGTGGAGCAGCGCGGTGTCGAACGCCAGGGCGCCGCCGCGGGAGTTGCCGACGAGCACGGCCTCCCGGATGTCGAGGGCGTCGAGCACCGTGATCAGGTCGTCGACGTGGGTGAACGTCGAGTCGGGGGCCGCGGCGGGGCTGTCGCCGAAGCCGCGACGGTCGTAGGCGACGAGGTCGAGATCGTGGTCGGCGCGCAGGTCGAGGGCGACGCCCTCCCAGGCTCGCCGATCGGCGACGCCGGCGTGGAGGAGCACGACGGCGGGGCCGCCGCCCGGCCGTCGCGTCGTCGCGAGTGATCCGCCGTCGGGGGTCGGGATGGTGATCTGCTGGGCATCCATGGGGCCACGGTAGCGGCCGAGAGGGCGGAGGTGAGGGGCACCGTCGTGGCCAGGCCGCCGACGATGCCCCTCGTGCCGATGTTGTCGCAGTTGAGCTTCACGGGCAGGGATGCGAGCAACACCGGCCAGAGAAGACGAAAGAAACGCCTTCGACCTGTGAGACGCTACGCGGTCTCCGAGCGGGCGCTCGCAGGTTCGCCCAGGTCCGGCCCTCTGAGCGAGGGATGCGGCCCGGTCAGGGTGCCGTCGGCAGCACCGCGGCCCACAGATGGAACAGGGCGTAGGCCCGCCACGGCGACCACGCGGCACCGGCGGCCTCCGCCTGTCTCGTGGTCAGACCGCCGAGCACCCGGCGGAGCACCAGGTCGCCGGCGGGCCAGGCGTCCCGGTCGCCGAGGGCGCGGACGGCGAGGTAGTCGGTCGTCCAGGGGCCGATGCCGGGAACGGCCAGCAGCCGCCGACGGACGTCGACGAGATCGCCGCCGGGTGCGATCACGAGTCCGTCGGCCACGGTGCGGGCGAGGGCCTGGACGGTCCGGGCACGACTGTTCGTGATGCCGACGGCTGCGCGGAGGCCGTCGACGTCGGCGGCGGCCAGCACCTCGGCCCGCGGGAACCTCGTGAGACCCGTGCCGTCGAGAGGCTCGCCGTACGCTGCGACGAGCCGCCCGCTGAAGGTGCGTGCGGCAGCCAGCGACACCTGCTGCCCGAGCACGGTCACGACGGCTGTCTCGAAGCCTTCCGGGTTGCCGGTGACGCGGATGCCGGGGCGGGCCGCGACGAGGGGGCCCAGCACCGGGTCGGCGGCGAAGGCGTCGCGCACCGCGTCGGTGTCGGCGTCCAGGTCGAGCCAGCGGCGGACGATCGTCTCGATCTCGCCGAGCGTCCCGCGATCGGTCGCAGCCACGTCGACGACGACGCCCTCGTCGCCCGCGAACGACAGATCGACCCGGTAGGAGGCGCGCGCGGGTCCGTCGCCCGCCTCGACCAGCCGCGAGTGCGACCCCGCGCCCAGATCGGTCGCCTCGGCACCGGGGATGCTGTGAGCGGCGAGCAGACCGAGCGCGTGGGCCCGGTCGTACGCGCCGACCGGCCGGACGACGAGGCGGGTCATGAGCCGGACCCGGTCGAGGCGGTCCGCAGCGGGGACGCGATCGCCGCAGCCGGCCCGGGCACGGGCTCGGCCCAGACGCCTGACGAGCCTCGGCGATGACTGCCGACCAGATGCGTGTCGACGATGCCGACGGCCTCCATCAGGGCGTGCATGGTCGTCGGGCCGACGAAGGTGAAGCCGTGACTCTTGAGCGACTTCGAGAGGGCGAGCGACTCGGGCGAGGTCGTGGGGACGTCGGCCATCGTCTCGGGGCGAGGAGTCTCGCCGGGGCGGAACGACCAGATGAGATCGACGAGCCCGCCGTCGTCGCGGAGCCCCACGACGGCCCGGGCGTTCTGGATCGTCGCGTCGATCTTCGACCGGTTGCGGACGATGCCGGCGTCGGCCAGGAGGCGGGCGCGGTCGTCGTCGTCGAAGAGCGCGACTCGGTCGGGGTCGAAGTCGGCGAAGGCCTCGCGGAACGCCGGTCGCTTGCGGAGGATGGTCGCCCACGACAGCCCCGATTGGAAGGCCTCGAGACTCAGCCGCTCGAAGAGGCCGCGTTCGTCGCGGACGGGCATGCCCCACTCGGTGTCGTAGTACTCGCGCATCAGCGGATCACGAGAGGCCCAGAGCGGACGCGCGAGCCCGTCGTCGCCGACGATCACGGACGGGTCGGCCCCCGCGTCGACCGATGGACCGTCGCCGTCGCCGCCGCCGGTCACGAGGCGGCCTCGAGGTCGAGGAGGATCTGCTTCGCGGCCATCCCCCCACGGTAGCGACCGGGGGTGCCGTCGCTCCGCACGACCCGGTGGCAGGGCACGACGACCGGCAGGGGATTGGTCGCGCAGGCGGTGCCCACGGCACGGACGGCCCGGGGACTGCCGGCGGCGCGGGCGACCGCGGCGTACGACTCGGTGCCGCCGTAGGCGATGTCGGGCAGATGCTCGAGGACGATGCGTTGGAAGCCCTTCGACAGGCGACGATCGAGCGGCAGATCGAACGAACGGCGCTCGCCGCGGAAGTACTCGTCGAGCTGGGCCGCGGCGTCGTCGAGGGCGGCGGGGGCCTCGACGATGCGGGGGCTGATCGCGGCGGCGAGCCGCTCGAGCACGCCGTCGAGGCCCTCGACGTCGAATGCGACGCGGACGACGCCGACGGTCGTCGCGCAGACGAGCAGGCGGCCGACGGGGGAGTCGAGCGTCCGGTACGACACGTCGATCGCCTCGGCGTCCGACGCCGATCGCACGAAGCGGGCGCGCAGAGCCGCGAGACGATCGTCGCCCGGAGCGAAGTCGTCCAGCAGGCGGCGCAGACGGGCGTCGTCGTCGTCGGCCGGCACGGGATCGGTCGGTCCGGTCATGGAGTCCTCCGTGGGGGCGAGGGGTCGGCTGCGGTGAGGATGCTGCGGAGTCGGGCGATGCCGTCCGACGAGGCGCGCCGAGCGGCGGCGGGGCTGACCCCGGTCAGCTCGGCGGCCTCGGCATGCGACAGCCCGAGGAGGTGGTGGTGCACGACGGCACGGCGCTGGCCGGGCGGAAGCTGCTCGAGCGCCCGGACCAGCTCGTCTCGGCGGGTCAGGGCCTCGTCCGCCGGAGGCGCGGGTCTGCTCTCGGGCACGACCTCGACCGGGCGGGGCCGCCGCGTCCTGGCCCGTGCGACGTCGATCGCCTTGCGATGGGCGATGGTCACCAGCCAGGCCCCGACGTCGGCGGTCTCGGGCAGCGACGGATACGCGATCAGGGCGGCGACGAAGGTCTCGGACCACGCGTCGTCGGTGTCGTGCTCGTCGAGGACGGCTCGACAGACACGCCAGACGGTCGTGCCGTGCCTCTCGACGACGCGGTCGAACGGGAGCACGTCAGAACAGTCGACCCGAGGAGGCGCTCTCGGGCTCTTCCAGATCGAGCAGCCAGCGCTTGCGCTCGAGCCCGCCGGCGTAGCCCACCAGGGCGCCGCCGGCCCCGACGACGCGGTGGCAGGGCACGATGATGCTGAGGGGGTTGAGGCCGTTGGCCGCGCCGACCGCACGGGCCAGACCCACGTCGCCGAGCTCCCGGGCCAGCTGGCCGTAGCTGCGGGTCTCGCCGAAGGGGATGTCGCGCAGCAGGGCCCAGACCCGGCGGCGGAACTCGTTGCCCCGCGGCGCCAGGGGCAGATCGAAGACGCGGCGCCCGCCTTCGAGGTACTCGCCGAGCTGCCGCTCGACCTCGGCGAAGTCCGTCGCCCCGACGCCCGTCGTCGAGACCCGGCCGAACCCCGCCGGGTCGGGCAGGTTGCGGTGATCCGGGAAGAAGAGCCCGGACAGGCCCTCCGTCGATCCGACGAGGGTGAGATCGCCCAGCGGGGTCGCCACCGTCGTGTGCACGCTCGGCGGCTCGACGGTCTCGGTCATCTCGGTCGTCACGGACGGCTCCTCACACTCGGCGATGCTACTCACCCTGTAGACGCCGGCCGGGGCCCGGATGTGAGGTCCGGATCCGGATCGCGAGATGCCGAGGCGCGAGCCTCAGCGACGGGTGGTGAACGCCGTCTCGCCGACCGGGTCGATCTCGGTCACCTCGACCGACTCGACGGTCGCGCCCGAGGGGCCCTCCTGCAGCCATTCGAGCAGCAGGGCCACACGGTCGGGGCGGCCCTCGACCTCGACCTCGACGTCGCCGCCGGGCAGATTGCGCACGAATCCGCCGACCTCGATGCGGTCGGCCTCACCCTCGGTCGAGAAACGGAATCCGACCCCCTGCACGCTGCCGTGCACGAGAGCCCTTCGTCTGATCACGTCGTCCATCGGTCGACCGTACCCGCGCCTCCTCGGCCGCGCCGCGCCCGGCCCGCCGCTACCGGTCGACCGTCGACATGTCGGCGTAGCGGTCGCCCTTCGGCTTCGCGACGTCGTCGAGCTGGTGCAGCTGGTCCTCGTCGAGCACGACGTCGTCGGCCGCGACGTTCTCGTCGAGGTAGGCGCGGCGCTTGGTGCCGGGGATCGGCACGATGCCCTCGCCCTGGGCGAGCAGCCACGCGAGCGCGACCTGCCCGGGCTTGGCGCCGACGGCGCGGGCGACCTCGTCGACCTGCTGCACGATGCGGACGTTCGCCTCGAGGTTGTCACCCGAGAAGCGGGGGGCGAAGCGCCGGAAGTCGTCGGGGGCCAGCTCGTCGACCGACCGGATCGTGCCGGTCAGGAACCCGCGGCCGAGCGGCGAGTACGGCACGAAGCCGATGCCGAGCTCGCGCACCGTCGGCAGGATCTCCGCCTCGGGCTCGCGGCTCCAGAGCGACCACTCGGTCTGCAGCGCCGTGATCGGGTGGGTGGCGTGGGCGCGACGGATCGTCTCGGGCGCCGCCTCCGACAGCCCGAGGAACCGCACCTTGCCCGCCGTGACGAGCTCGCCCATGGCGCCGACCGTCTCCTCGATCGGCACCTGCGGGTCGACGCGGTGCTGGTAGTAGAGGTCGATGTGGTCGATGCCGAGACGCTGGAGCGACCCGTCGACCGACTTGCGCACGTACTCGGGGCGCCCGTCGACGGTCCGCTCGGCCCGCGCCTCGGGGTCGGTGACGTTGCCGAACTTGGTCGCGACGACCGCCTGGTCGCGGCGGCCCTTCAGAGCGCGACCGAGCAGCTGCTCGTTGGTGTGCGGGCCGTACATGTCGGCGGTGTCGAGCAGGGTCACTCCGACGTCGAGGGCGCGGTGGATCACGCGCACCGACTCGGCGTCGTCCGTGCTGTTGCCGGTGTAGAAAGCGGACATGCCCATCAGGCCGAGGCCCAGGCGTCCGACGTCGAGGCCGCCGTCGACCTGGCCGAGTGTCGTGTTCTTCATGGCGTCAGTCAACACCCGCCGGCCCGCCGCGCATTCCCGACGGGGCGGTCTCGCCGGGGCGCGTCGTCACCGACCGCGATGTGGAGGGAGCGTCGGCGGATCAGGCGGCGCTCCGCGCACGCGGTGGTGTCCGAGTCGGGCCGGGGACGGCAGGAGGCGCGGTGCAGGGGGTCCCGCACCGCGCCTCCTCGGGTCACTCGGTCCGGTCGGCGGCCGCGTGTCGGCGGTGGCCGCGGACGGCCGCTCCCGTCGCCAGCACGAGACCCAGGACGAGCAGGCCGGCGCCGAAACCGAGGGGCGCGGCGGCGTCGGCGCCCGTGTAGGCGAGCGAGGGGCCGACGCCCGGGAGCGCCCCGGCGAAGGGCGGCGCGTCGGGCGCGGCGTCGCGGGCGAGGACGACGGTGCCCAGCGCGAGGTCGGTCGAGCCGGTCGTGACGGTCGCGATGGTCTGGCCGGCGACGACGACGCGGTAGGTCGTCTCGGCGACGAGCCCTGCAGCGGCGAAGCGGCCCGCGTCGTCGGTCGTGGTGGCCGCGACGACGTCACCCGGGGCGGGCGATGTCGGGTCGGCCGGGTCCGCCGCGGACTCCTCCAGGACGACGGCCACGGGTGCGCCGACGACCGGTGCCCCGTCGAGGTCGATCACCGTTCCGCTGATCGAGACGGTGTCGGGGGCGGGCTCGGGGGTCGGCGCCGGCGGCACGGGCGTCGGGTCCGGCGTGGGCTCCGGGCTGGGCTCGGGCTCCGGGTCGGGGTCGACGGGTGCGGCGGGCTGTTCGAGTTCGAGGGGCGGGTTGGGGGCGCCGGCTGCGGGCGTGGTGAACTCGATGGGTCGGTCGGTGTCGCCGTCGACGATGATCGTGTAGTCGGTCTCGGGGGTGAGGCCGGGGGCTTCGAAGGCGCCGGTGTCGTCGGTGGTGGTCTCGACGACGGGGTCGGTGGTGTCGGTCTCGACGATGACGATCGGGGTGTCGGTGACGGGTTCGCCCTGTTCGTCGGTGATGGTGCCGACGACGTCGACGGTGACCGGGTCGGGGTCGACGGGCGGGGTCGTCGTCGTCGTGAAGTCGAAGTCGAGGTCGGCGCGATCGCCGGCCTCGAGCGAGAACGTCCGCGTCGTCGCGCCGTCGGCGCCGTCCGGCGGGGTGATCGTGACGGTGTATCCGGGGGTCGCCGTGAGGGCGGGCACCGTGTACCGGCCGTCGGCGTCGGTGGTGACCTGGGCGACGATGCGTCCGGTGGCGTCGGTCACGGTCACCGCGCCTCCTGAGTAGGGAGCCGCCGCGCCGTCGACCGTGCTGAGGGCGACGCCGGACGCCGCGAAGGTCTTCGTCGCGAACCAGGTCTGGTAGATCGGGCGACCCGAGCGCTGCTGGAACGCGATGGTGAGGCTCGACAGCGAGACCGTGGGGCTGAACCAGCCGGTCGCGCCCTGCGTGTCGGCGGCGGCCGCGTTGCCGGTCAGGGTGGAGGTCGCCGGGTCCCAGCTCGGGACGTCGCCGGTGCCGCCGCCGGGGCACGACGGGCTGCCCGCGAGACCGCACGAGTTGTAGACGCCCGCGAAGCCGAGCTCGGCGCTCGAGACCGGTGCGCCGGCGGCATCGGTCGCCGTGATGGTGGCCTGGTCGGCGTCGATGTCGCCGAGCACGAACGACCACCCCGACGCCGGGGTGCCGCCGTCGAAGGAGTACGTCGTGGTCGAGGCGGCCTCGGGCGTCGGAGAGTTCCGGAGGGCCGTCAGATTGAGGTACGTCGTGCCCCGGCTGCTGCCGTACTGCAGCCCGGGAGGCGTGTTCGGGCCCTGCCAGCCGCTGGCGCCGCTCGGCACGGTGGCCTGCGACGCGTCGGTGGTGAAGGTGGTCGCGGGGAAGCCGCCGCCGAGCGTCATGGTGCCGACGGATCCGGTTCCCGACGGGGTCCGCTCGGCCGTGAAGACGCCCCAGTCGCCGCCCTGCGCCGCGGTGGCCGTCGTCACGCCGCCGAGCACCATGGCGGCCGCGGCGAGCGAGGCCACGCCGGCCGCGGCGATGCGGCGGCCGGTGGAGCGGAGCGTCGAGCGCGAGCCGAGGAGGCGCGGGTCGAGTCGTGCGGAGGCGGTCTGGTCGAGGCGCATGGGACTCCCGGTGGGCGACCCCCCGGCCGCCCGGTTCGCGACGCGCCCTGATGCGCGCTGCGAAGACGACGTTAGTTCAATTCCTCGATCCGCGTTCGTGATCCGTCCCGGCGGCGTCCCGGCGGACGGCGACGACGGTCACGTCATCGGGGTGATGCCCCTGGGACGCGAGGCGCGTGATGCTCAGGACGGCCTCCGCGGCGGTCGGATCCGCCCCGGCAGCGGTGTCGGCCGCCCGCGCCAGCGCCTCGAGGCTGCCGTCGAAGAGGTCGAGGACCCCGTCGCTGCAGATCAGCAGGAGGTCGCCCGGATCGAGGTGGGTCGTGCTCGTCGCCCAGGTCTGGGTTCCGAAGGCGCCGAGCGGGAGGTTGAGCGAGGGGATGACGTCGCGGCTGCCGTCGGCGCGGCAGACGACTCCGAGACCGTGACCGGCGTCGACGGCGACGATCTCGCCGCTCTCCGCGTCGAGCTGCAGGTGGAGCAGCGTGACGAAGGCGTCGTTGGCCTCGAGATCGGGTTCGACGGCGCGATCGACGACGGACATCGTGTGACGAGGGCCTTCGGACGGGGAGGCGGCACGCAGCGACGCGCGGACCGTCGCCGCGATCATGGCCGCGCCCACGCCCTTGCCCATGACGTCGGCGAGGGTGACCGCGAGCCCCCTGGGGGTGCGCTGCCAGTCGAAGAAGTCGCCGCTGACGGCGCCGCTCGGCACGCAGGCGCCGGCGACGTCGTAGCCGGGGAGGTCGGGGACGGACTGCGGCAGGAGACGGCGCTGCACGCTGCCCCCGTCGAGGAGCTCCTGACGGGAGCGGGCCGCTCGGGCGGCGAGCACCTTCGCGGTCTGCTCGCCGCTCAGCGACGCCATGCTGAATGACACGACGGTGAGCAGGGCGAGGGTGATCAGGGTCGTGGACGGCGTTCCGAACCACGAGACGAACAGGTCGCTCCGCGGACCCGACGCCAGGAAGGCGACGAAGCGGCCGAGGTAGTAGACGCCCAGGGCGCCGGACGTCAGGATGAGCGGCCACCGCGTGCGGGAGAGTCCGGCGTCGAGGACGATGATCTCGCGGGTCGAGAGGATGATGAGGCCGCCTGTCAGGGCGAGGAAGAGCGGCCCTCCGGACCAGTCGTTGGTCGCGGGGGAGTCGAAGCTCGACACGGCGGTCACGAGCGCCGCAGGCCCGACCACGAGCCACCAGGGGCTGGGGCGGAGGCGCAGCGACCGGCTGGCCATCCAGACCGAGGCGGCGCCGGCGACGATCAGGCCGTTGCCGAGCGGGTTCGCCCAGGCCTGATTCGCGGTGCCGTCCTGGAGATAGGCGAGCGTCCCGCCCATGAACAGGACGAGAGCGGCGCACCACCAGAAGCTGAAGGCGGACCTCGTGCTGCGGTACGTCACGAAGGCGAACAGCAGGAAGAGGATGAGGGTGATGACGCCGAGAGTGACGCGGAGCGTTGTCGAATCGAGCACGGGCTCTTCCTGGTTCTTCCTTCGCGGGTGACCCGGTGGATCCGCCTCCCGGGGGAGCGCGGGCGTCTCGACCGCTGTCATCCCCGACGCAATCTAAACATCGGGCGTCGTCGACGGCCAACCCCCCAAGGGAGGTGGCTCGCGCCACCGGCCTCCGGGGGTCGGCCCGTTCGCGGGGTGCCTCAGTGACGGACACTCGCGTAGCGTGATGGAGAGGATCCGAGCAGAAGGGGGACGCCGTGCACGAGACGACGGCCGTTCGACCCGAGGCGCGAGAGCGTCTGCGGCTCGCGGCGCTCGACGACCTGGGCATCATGGGCACCGGCGCCGAGGAGCGGTTCGATCGGATAACGCGGATGGCCCGGCAGCTGTTCGGGGTGCCCATCGCCGAGATCAACTTCATCGATCAGGACCACCAGTTCACGAAGTCCCCTCAGGCGTCCGGTGGGCCGACGTTCGGACCTCGAGCGGACTCGTTCTGCGACGTCGTCGTCCAGCAGCCCGACATCGTCGTGGTCCCCGACGCTCTCGAGGACGACCGTTTCGCGCACCGTGGATCCGTCACGGGCGAGCCGCACATCCGCTTCTACGCAGGACGGCCCCTGAGCGTCTCCGACGGCGCCCGGGTGGGGACGATCTGCCTCGTCGACACGGCGCCCCGGGGCCTCACCGACGAGGACCAGGCCCTCCTCGACGAGCTCGGCGAATGGGTCGAACGCGAGCTGCGGCATGTCCACGCCGCCGACCACGCCCGCCGCACCCAGCAGCGGATGCTCCCGGCTCCCCTCGCTCAGGGCGACGGATTCACCGTCGCCGGCTTCACGCAGCCGTACTCCGAGGTCGCGGGGGACTACTTCGCGTCGATCTCCTCGCCCGGGCGGGTCGACGTGACCCTCACCGACGTCATGGGCAAGGGCTACTCCGCGGCCATCATCGCCGCGATGGTGCGATCGGCGTTCCAGGCTCGGCCCGGCTGGCAGCCCGCCGAGGCCGTCTCCGCGGTCAACGAGCAGCTGCTCGGCGATCTCTCGGCGACCGGCACCTTCGCCACCGTCTTCCATGCGGCCCTCGACACCCGCACCGGTCTGCTCCGATACGCCGACGCCGGGCACGGCCTGTCGGTCGTCATCCGCGCCGACGGCACCCTCGAGCGGCTCGCCTCGGCGGATCTGCCGATCGGGATCGCCGATGGCGACGCATGGACGACTCGTGAGACCACCCTCGCGCCCGGTGAGGTCCTGTTCTCCTGCTCCGACGGGGCGCTCGACCTGTACGACGGCACGATCAGCGCCCTCGATGAGCTGGCGGAGCTGGTCCGGCGGTCCGCCGACGACGAGGGCCTCTTCGCCGAGCTGTCCGATGTCATCGGCGCTCTCCGCCCGGACGACGACGTCACGATGCTCGTCGTCCGTCGCGACGAGAAGAAGGAGTCCGACCGGTGATCGTGTCCCTGACCTACATGAGCACAGCGTCGACGCCGTTCGACTCGGAGCGGATGGCGGGTCTGCTGCAGCAGAGCCGGGAGAACAACGAGCGCCGCGGCCTCACCGGGATGCTCCTCTACAAGAACGGCCGGTTCATGCAGGTGCTCGAAGGCGCCGAGAAGGACGTCCGCGAGAGGTACGCGGTGATCGCCGCCGACCCCCGTCACACGGATCTCACGACCCTGGTCGACGAGTCCATCGAGCGGCGCCGATTCCCGCAGTGGTCCATGGGCGTCCCCGAGCCCCTCGACGCCGATCTGCGCGAAGCCCCCGGGTACGACTCGTTCTTCGAGACGCCCTCCCGCCGCTTCGACATCAGGGAGGACTCCTCCCGTGCCCAGCTCCTCCTCGAATGGTTCCGACGCCGGGCCTAGTCGGTCCGCCGTCGGCCGGCGTTGGTAACAGGCCGATAACGAAGCGTGTTCGTCCCAATCTCTTTCGACACCGGTGGCGAATCCTTTTCATCCCCACCGGGAATCACAGAAAAGGACCTGATCATG
>Ga0265780_10007568_pt1 | contig 13316 bp, 13 predicted proteins | sample P1T30metagenome_FD_192432 | JGI IMG/M metagenome (GOLD analysis project Ga0265780, IMG submission 192432) | Plant litter microbial communities from East Loma Ridge, Irvine, California - P1 T30 | ecosystem: Environmental > Terrestrial > Plant litter > Unclassified | place: USA: California...
CAAAGCTTTTTATTAGAAAAGCCCCGGCTCTATATTGAGTCGGGGCTTTCACATTAGTAGGCTGGTCGCATTGAGAGGACGGATTGCTTCGCTGCGCTCGCAATGACACTACCTTACGCAATACCTTACTTAGCCAGCGGCAGCACCACGCCATCAATAACGTGAGTCACGCCGTTGCTCGAAATAACGTCGGGAATTTGCACGATGGCGGGGGCATCCTTGCCATTGCCGACCATCACTTTGCCATCTTTAATGGAGATGTGTAGCTTCTCACCGTTCACGGTGGTGATTTCCTGACCGTCTTTCAAGTCAGCGGCAACGAGGCGGCCGGGGATGACGTGGTAGGTGAGCAAACCTTTCAGGTTTTCCTTGCTGGCAGGGTCCATTAGCCCCGCCATGAAACCTTTCGGCCGTTTGTCGAAGGCCGCATTGGTGGGGGCAAATACGGTGAAAGGCCCCTCACCCTTCAGGGTTTCTACCAAACCAGCTGCTTCCGCCGCCGATACCAACGTGCTCATGCTTTTGGCTTCCTTGGCGTTTTCCACGATGTCTTTGTCGGCGGTCATGGCCACGCCGTCCACCATCACGCCACCGGGCTTGGCCATACGGGCGGAATCGCCGGCCAGCGCGGCAAGAGAATCGGCCGGGTTGGCAGTGCTGACGGTTTCGGTGGTAGCAGGTTTGTCGTTGCCACAGCTGGCCAGCATGAGCGAAGTTGCCAGAGCAGCCAACAGAGGAGCGAAGTGCTTTTTCATGAAAATGGTGTTATGAAAAAAGTTTAGAAGGGATAAGCCGATGCGGCCGTTGGGCTTACGAAGAAACAGCGCACTCCGGACGTTTCTCACATCGGCGGGGTTCTTACCTTCGCCTCACGAAAGTCGTTTGGCTTCGCAAATTCCAATTAATTTAATCAGCCAAAATCCCCACATCCGTGAAAACCGCCGAAATCCACACCAAAAAGGGCATCATGAAGGTTGAGTTCTACGAGCAGGACGCTCCTGGAACTGTCAAAAACTTCACTGACTTGGCCCAAAAGGGCTTTTACGATGGCCTGAAATTTCACCGCGTTATCCCTGGCTTTATGATTCAGGGTGGTTGCCCGAATTCTCGCGATGGGGCAAAAGGCCAGCCCGGCACCGGTGGCCCCGGCTATACCATTAAAGACGAGGTTAATGGCAACAACCAGTACCACGACCGGGGAGTGTTGTCGATGGCGAAGTCGCAGGCGCCCAATAGCGGCGGCTCCCAGTTTTTTATTGTCCACAACCGCGAGTCTACCAAACACCTCGACCGTGTGCACACCGTGTTTGGCAAAGTAGTGGAAGGCGTGGACGTGATTGACCAGATTCAGGCCAACGACGAGATTGAGAAAATTGTGGTGAAGGAGGAATAGTCCCAACTTTTGGCCTAGTCCTGCTGAACGCCGTGAAGGACCTTGCCACGTCAGAACCTAATCGTTCGAGCGCGGCAAGGTCCTTCACGGTATTTAGCAGGACAGGATGTTACTTCTTCCCTTCCGTCGGATTCTCAATTTCCTTCACCAACTCGCCGTACCAGCCTTCGCCGTACTTCCGAATCAACGGTTCTTTCAAGAACTGATACACTTTCACGCCCAGCTTGCCCCCAGATTCACAAGCCGGGTTGCAGATGCCCCACCGGTCATAATTCAGCGCATCAAAGCCGTCGTATTTCGTGATACGAATGGGGTATAAGTGGCAGCTAATCGGTTTTTTAAACGTAGTAGCGCCCGCCAGATAAGCCTGCTCAATGCCGCATTTCAGAATGCCGCGCTCGTCGTAGAGGGCGTAAGCGCACTCTTTATCGTCAATTGTGGTTGTGCTGAAGTCACCTTCCCAATCCTTAATGTACAGGCCTTGGGCTTCGATGGCGGCCTGGCCTACTTCGGTGAGGAAGGGCTTAATGTTGGCATATTCCTGCTCCAGAATCTTCAGTTCCGGTTCTTCGAGGGGCGCGCCAAGGTCACCCTCCACACAGCAAGCACCTTTGCAGGCTTCGAGGTTGCAGACAAAAAAGTTATCGGCGATGTCGTCCGAAATGACCGTTTCTTGGATAATAATCATACAACAAAGTTAACCCCGGCAGCGGGGGTAGAAATTCCTTTCGCCCCCCGCCCGACGGGCAGTACCTTTGTCAACCCGCTCAAAAGGCGGCTTATTTAGCTGATGGCACTAGATTATCTTTCCCTCCTGAATCCGTCGCAGGGCGCTGCGGTGATGCAAACCGATGGCCCGTGCATGATTATCGCCGGCGCTGGCTCGGGCAAAACCCGGGTGCTCACCTACCGCATCGCCCACCTGCTCGAAAAAGGCGTCGACCCATTCAATATCCTCGCCCTCACCTTTACCAATAAGGCCGCCAAGGAAATGCGCGCCCGCGTCGAGAAGGTAGTTGGCCCGGCTGCGCGTAGCCTCTGGATGGGCACCTTTCACTCCGTATTTGCCAAAATTCTGCGCTCCGAAGCTGATAAAATTGGCTTCCCTCGCAGCTTTACTATTTACGACACGCAGGATTCTAAAACCCTGATTGGCCAAATTGTGAAAGAGTTGGAGCTTGATGACAAGCTTTACAAGCCCAGCTTGGTGCTAGGCCGCATTTCAGCCGCCAAAAACAAGCTGATTTCGCATAATCAGTACCTCAACGATGCCTCGATTAAGGCCGATGATGAGGCCGCCTTGCGTCCCAAAATCGGCGTCATCTACCAGCAATACTACCAGCGCTGCTTCAAAGCCGGCGCCATGGATTTTGATGACCTGCTCTTCAACACGAACGTATTATTCCGCGACCACGCCGATGTTCTGAATAAATACCAGAACATGTTCCGGTTTGTGATGGTAGACGAGTATCAGGACACCAACTATTCGCAGTATTTAATTACGCGCAAGCTGGCGGCTAAAGAACGGAATATCTGTGTAGTAGGTGATGATGCCCAGAGTATTTATGCTTTCCGGGGTGCGGATATTTCAAATATTCTCAATTTTGAGAAAGACTATCCTGAATTACAGGTATTTAAATTGGAGCAGAATTACCGCTCCACGAAAAATATCGTGTGGGCTGCTAATTCGGTAATTAAAAACAACCAGGCGCAATTGCGCAAGGATGTTTTTTCGGAGAATGAAGACGGAACGCTAATTGAGGTAATTAAAGCCGCTTCGGACAACGAAGAAGGCAAGTTGGTCGCCTCATCCATCTTCGAGGACAAGATGAATGGCCACCTTTCGTACGACAATTTCGCCATTCTGTACCGCACCAACGCGCAAAGCCGGGCGATGGAAGAAGCGTTGCGGAAATTGAATATTAAATATAAAATTGTTGGGGGCCTGTCGTTTTATCAGCGCAAGGAAATCAAGGATTTGGTGGCCTATTTGCGTTTGACTGTCAATCAGAACGATGAGCAGGCCATTCGGCGGGTAATTAATTATCCGAAGCGTGGCATTGGTGATACCACCATCAGCAAATTGATTACTACCGCCGATGAGGCCAACCATACGCTGTGGGAGGTGGTGGCCAATGCCGACCAGTTTCTACCAGCCAGGGTTTCAAATCCCGTGGTAGGCTTTGCAGAGAAAATCAAGAGCTACATGGTTGTTGCGGAGAAGGAGGATGCTTTCGAGGCCGCCAAATTCATCGCCAAGAATTCGGGGATGCTGGAGGAATTGTACGCCGATAAAAGCATCGAAGGCCTCTCCCGCTACGAAAACATCCAGGAATTGCTCAACGGCATCAAGGAATACGTTGACGACCCCGAGCGCGAAGACAAAAGCCTGGGAGCTTTTTTGCAAGACATTGCACTGGTCACTGATTCAGACCTGAAGGATGCCGCGCAAGAAGGCGAAGCCGTCACGCTGATGACCATTCACTCGGCTAAAGGCCTGGAATTCCGCAATGTGTATATCGTCGGCATGGAGGAAAACCTGTTTCCGAGCCAGATGATGATTACCTCGCGGGCTGATTTGGAGGAAGAGCGCCGGTTGTTTTATGTGGCCATCACGCGGGCCGAGAAGAAGCTGACGCTGAGCTACGCTACCTCACGTTACCAGTGGGGAAACCTGCGCAGCTGTGAGAAAAGCCGCTTTCTGGACGAAATTGACCCGCAGTACATCAACTTTAAATTTGCCCCCGGTCCTGGTCCGGCCGGCGAATCAACGTTTCAGCACGTTTTTGAGCGCCGCTCGAACCTGATTCCAACGGTGCCCCGGAAGGTGCAGGCCACGAAATACATAGCACCGGCCGATTTCAAACCTTCGGATACTTCCAACCTCCAAACCGGGCAGCGCGTAGAGCACGCCAAGTTCGGTTTTGGGGTGGTAAATGCCCTAGAAAACCAGCAGGGCACCACCAAGGCGACTATTCTTTTCGAGGAAGTGGGCGAGAAGGTGCTGCTGCTAAGCTTCGCCAAGCTGCGGGTGCATTAGGTAATGTTTCTAACCTAACCCTGCCCTTGGTTCCTATCTTTGACCGGAGCCTTGCCTCTGGCACCTCTCTCCTGCTTCTATGACCGATATTAATTCCTTGCCCTTCCACCTGCAACTATTGGTGCGTGAATACGGGCACAGTACTTACCAACTCATTCAGGGCCTCAAAAACATTGAGGACATGGCCGAGCGCACCAAACGGGCCAGCCAGATTGTGCAGCTGATGCTGCGTCTGCAGCCCACTCTGCGCGATTTGCCCGAAATCCAAACGCGCCTCTGGAACCACCTGCACGCGCTGGCGGGCGAAGAAGTAGCCCTAGAGGCGCCCGTGCCACTGCGCAGCCTTACGGTACGAACCGAAAAGCCTGCCCGCGTCCCCTACCCTCGCACCGCGCCCAAACTGCGGGCCTACGGCGCAGCCATCGAAGCCCTAATTGCCAAAGCCCTGACCTTGGAAGACGCTACCGAGCGTGAGCAAGCCACCGTACAGATTGGCCGAACGATGAAATTCCTCTACCGACAGCACAATAAAGAAAATGCCAAGGATGTAACCATCCTGCGGCACTTAAGCGAGCTGTCCGGTGGCCAACTCAAGCTCGACCCGGCTGTGGTCGACGCCGAAAATCTGTTTGAGATGGCAACAGGCACGGGCCGTACTCCCGCTTTCATCGTGCCCCAGCCTCAGCAGCGCGACCGGCGCGATGGCCGCGACAACCGGGAAGGCCGAAACAATGGCTTCGGCAATAAGAATGGCAAGAAGCGTAAGAAGGGCCGCAATCAGGAACCTCAACAGCCGCCCCAATAATTTATGTCGAACGTCATGCTGAGCTTGCCGAAGCGTCTCTACCGCGATACTATTAATTAGTTAGGCAGTAGAGACGCTTCGGCAAGCTCAGCATGACGTTCTTTTTACCAGAACACCTGTAACTGACAACCAAACGAATGGCAGCATTTGAAGTACGCGGCGGCAAAGCGCTACGCGGCGAAATCACGCCCCAGGGCGCCAAAAACGAAGCTCTCCAGATTCTCTGCGCAGTATTGCTCACCCCGGAGCCCGTCACCATCAGCAATATTCCCGACATCCGCGACGTCAACAAGCTCATCGAGCTGCTGCGCGACATGGGTGTGAAAGTGGGCAAGCTAGCCTCCGACACTTACCGCTTCCAGGCCGAAAATGTCAACTTGGATTACATGGATTCGCCAGAATTTGTGGCGCAGGCCGGTGCTTTGCGTGGGTCGGTGATGATTCTGGGGCCGATGCTGGGACGCTACGGCCGCTGCCAGCTGCCCAAGCCTGGCGGCGACAAAATTGGCCGCCGGCCCATGGATACGCACTTTTTAGGTCTCGAAAAGCTGGGCGGCAAGCTCACGCTGGAAGGCACCGATTTCTATCGCATTAAAGTGGATGGTAAGCTGCAAGGCACCTACATGCTGCTGGATGAGGCCTCCGTAACCGGCACCGCCAATATCTTGATGGCTGCCGTGCTGGCTGAAGGCACTACCACCATCTACAACGCTGCCTGTGAGCCCTACTTGCAGCAGCTATGTCGCATGTTGGTGCGCATGGGCGCTAACATCCAAGGCATTGGCTCCAACCTACTCACCATCCAGGGCGTGGAAAGCCTCGGCGGCACCGAACACCGCATGCTGCCCGACATGATTGAAATCGGCTCCTTTATCGGCCTCGCAGCCATGACAGGTTCCGAAATCACCATCAAGGACTGCCAGATTCCGGAGCTGGGTCTGATTCCGGACACCTTCCGCAAGCTGGGCATTCAACTAGAATTCCGGGGCGACGACATTTTTATTCCCGCTCAGGAGCACTATGAGATTGCCACTTACCTGGACGGCTCCATTCTCACAGTTTCGGACCACACTTGGCCAGGATTTACGCCTGATTTGCTGAGCATTGTGCTGGTGGTAGCCTGCCAGGCTAAAGGCACGGTACTCATCCACCAGAAGATGTTCGAAAGCCGCTTGTTCTTCGTGGACAAGCTGATTGACATGGGCGCTCAGATTATTCTCTGCGACCCACATCGTGCCACCGTTATCGGCCTCGACAAGCAAAAGCAGTTGCACGGCATCACCATGACTTCGCCGGATATCCGGGCGGGTGTGGCCCTGCTCATCGCCGCTTTGAGCGCCGAGGGCAAGAGCACCATCCTCAACGTGGAGCAGATTGACCGCGGATACCAGCACATTGACGAGCGTTTGACCACACTGGGCGCTGACATTCGTCGGGTTTGATTACCAGCTAGTTTGCTGCTTATTCGGCGGTATTTGAACAGCCCGGTCTCTACAGGCTGGGCTGTTTTTTTTGAGGTTTTGGGTTACCCGAATACAGAAGTCGGATAAAGGGTTAGCTGCGCCGCTGTTTGTTTTCACTTTCAGCTTTCCCAAAATCTTCCGATGAAATACCTGATTTTTCCCGTCCTGCTCGGACTGGGGCTGGTAGGTTGCAGCCAATCCAAAGAGGAAGCAACTGTTGCCGACCTTCAGACGACGGCCGCCCCCACCGATTCGGTCAACGCGCCTGTTGCCATAGGTTCCCAATCCCCGGAGTTGCAACCGCCCGCTCAACCCAATCCCGTTGCCCACACCGTGGTGTACGAAGGCAAGTTGGACCTTGCGGTAAATAACTTCGAGAAGGCCAATCCAAAAATTGATAGCCTGGTCAGCCTGCACGGCGCCTATCTGGCCACCGCCCACGAAACCCGGGCCGACGGTTTGCTCCGTCAGGATATGACCATCAAAGTGCCCCCTACTAGGTTTGTGGCGCTGGTAGCCGCACTGGGCCGGCTGGGCCACATCGAGAGCAAAGACGTAGCTTCAGCCGATGTGACGGCTGATATCCTGTCGGCCAGCAATACCCTCGACGAACAGCAAGCCGCTCAGCGCAAGTACCAGCAGCTGCTAGCCAAGACCACCAACCCAACGGAAGTGCAGCGCCTCGTTGGACAAGAACGTCGAGCCAAAGAAGAAATTGCCACGGCCCAAACCCGCCTGCAACAGTTTGGTGCGCAACGTAAATGGGCCACCCTCACGCTGCATGTACGCCAGCTCCTACCCACTCCGGAGCCCAATGAGCCGCTGCCAGCATTTGCGCCGCAGTTTCTGGAGGCTTTTAATCGGGGCTGGTCGGTGGTGCTGAGTGTGCTGGTGCTACTCACCAACCTGTGGCCGCTGCTACTGGTAGGCACTGTCGGAGCCTGGGGCCTACGCTGGTGGCGTTTGCGCCATCCCACGCAGGGCTAATCATAATTGCCCTTTTGCAAGCGACTATATGGATAAGTACCTATTGCACGTTGGCTTGCAGCGGGCACTGTTGCCTCGGTTTTGGAATTCACCTTACAACTAAAAATCATGAAGTACCCTTTGTGTTTTGCGTTTGGGCTGGCCGTGCTGTTAGGAGGATGCAGTCGTTCGGAGAATAAAATGGAAGCCGTAGCCGACGTTGCTCAACAAGAGCCAATGGCTGCACCTGTTGCCTCCTCTGAAGAATTAGCAAATGCCACTGCTGAAGTTAGTGCCGGCCCCAAGCCTGGTGCCGAACCCATCGTTGCCCCTTCCCGGCTGCTCATCTACCACGCCGACTTACGCCTGAAAGTGGATAACCTACCCCGCGCCAGCACCAGCCTCGATAGCCTAGTGCATCGCAACGGTGGCTACCTGAGCGCCTCTACCGAAGTACGGGCCGACGGTGAGTGGCGTCAGGAGATGACCATTCGGGTAGCGCCAACTCGGTTTCAGCCTCTAATGGCTGCCTTGAGTGGAGTGGGGACGGTGGAGGAAAAAAAGCTAACCACTGACGATGTAACGGCTCAACATGCCGACGTAGCCGCCCGCCTCGCCACCAAGCGCGCCGTCGAAAAACGCTACATCGACTTACTGGCCAGGGCAAAGAAAATAAGCGAGGTACTGGAAATTGAAGGGAAAATTGGCGAAGTGCGCGAGGAAATTGAAAGCACCGAAAGCCGCCTCAAAACCCTGAACGATGAGGTAGCCTACTCCACCATTTCCCTTACCTGTTACCAGCCTCTGGCTCAGAATGTGCCCGAGGCCCCGGTAGTGTCATTCGCCAGTCGGGTAGTCGAATCCTTCTACACAGGCTGGACGATTATCACCAGTCTCGTCATCGGTCTCGTTGCTCTGTGGCCTTTCTTGCTGCTCACGCCAGTTGTTTGGTGGGCCTTACGCCGCTGGCGCCACCGTCGGCAGTCACCGGCTTAGCCCAAGACTATTTGCGCCTGCCACAGGTTCCACACGCAATAAAAAGGCCTCCTACATTCGCAGGAGGCCTTTTTATTGCGTGTGAAACTAAGTGCTAGCTAATCTATTACTAAATCCACCACCGCATTTACCACAGATAAGGCCAAACTGAAAAGCAGTGCGTTCAAAAGACCATGCACATTGAAGCTGTCCATCAAAACATCGGCCAGCTTCACGATAATGACGTTGATAACCAGCAGGAATAATCCCAAAGTGAGTACCGTGATGGGAAAGCCTAAAATTTTCAGAATAGGCTTCACTACGCCATTCAGAATGGCCAGCACCACAACCAAGATGGCCGCGCTATCGAGTCCTGCCAACGACACCCCCGGCAGCACCATGCTAAGGCCATATACTAGCACGGCCGTAAGAATAAATTTGAGAATAAAACCGACCATCGGAACAGGAGGTTGAAGTGGAAAATGTTATTCCGTCGCCATGCCTTTTGCAGTGAGACGGTTTTGAGATACGGCCATCCAGTTGCAAAGTTGGTAAAGCAGACGGGCCCCCACGATGGCATTCCACTCGGTATCGCCGGGAGCTACCTCGTTCAGGTCACAACCAATGATTTGGATGCCTTCGCGCACAATGGCGCGGAGTAAATAGGTCGCTTCTTCAAACTCCAGGCCGCCGGGCACTGGCGTGCCGGTGCCGGGGCACAGCTTAGGGTCGAGGCCGTCGATGTCGAAGCTGATGTAAACCTTTTTCGGCAGTTGGGCGATGATTTTGCCGCAGACCTTCTTCCAGGATTTTTTTGCATACTTTTCGTCGCTCAAAAACCGCTGGCTGAATAACGCCACCCGGCCGTTCGACTGGTCGATAAAGTCGGCTTCCTGCTGGCAGAAATCCCGGATACCTACTTGTACCAGCTTCTTCACCTGCGGCAGCTCCAAGGCATTGTACATAATGCTGGCGTGCGAATACTTAAAGCCTTCGTAGGCAGGGCGCAGGTCGCAATGCGCATCAAACTGCAAAATGGCAAATTCCTCGTGGCGCTCAGCTAGCGCGTGGAGGTAGCCTAACGGCGTACTGTGGTCGCCACCCAGCACTACCACGCCTTTGCCAGCGTCAAGCAGCGCCCCCGTTTTATTCTTTAGCCATTTCAGCATCTTTTCACCTTCTGCGGTGACTTGAGCAGGTACGGTTTCGAACTTCTTGCTGCCATTTGCGGGCCGACCTTCTTCCAGCCAAGTAATGTAATCAGCGGCCAGGGGACGGAACTCGCGGCTGGTAGCGGCAATGGTTTCGTCCTCTTCCTCCATCGCCAAGCCCAGCTTCCAGGCATTGGGCACGTCAGAATCGTATAAATCCACCTGCAACGACGCTTCGTGGATGGCAGCCGGACCTTCGGCAGTGCCTGCGCGGTAGCTCACCGTTACCTCCCATGGCACGGGCACGACCACTACCTGCGCTTCTTCGGGCGTGAACGGCAGGCCGAAAAGGCCACCTTCGGCATCACCAGGAGCATTAGGGTCAAAAGAAGCTATTTTTTTGGCAAGAGCGTCGGCTTTAGACATTGGTATTTCTAGTGAATTTGGAATTGACAAAAGAACGTCATGCTGAGTTTGCTAAAGCATCTTAATCGCGGAAGTAGCAATTACTCTCGCGATTAGGATTCTCCGACAAACTCAGCATGACGTGCTGACTCAAGCGAGTTGGAAGTGACTGGCTGGTACGTAACTGCTAAGCCGACATCTGGCTACCGAGAAAATCGTAGCTGCGAATAATGTCTAGAATTTTCACAAACGTTACCCGGTCAAAAAATAGCATCAGCGGCAATTCTACGGTATTATCGCGGTCGGAGAATTGGGTGATAACAGAGAAGATAAGCGGTTGTAGCTGCTGGGCAGGCAGCAGGCTTTGCATGTTTTCGGCAATGTCGCCCCGCGGCGCAACCGGCGGCGCACCGTAGATATTAGCCTTGAGAATGTTGGCCAACTGAGTGACCAAAGCCCCTGTAATGATGTTGCTAATTTCGAGTAACAGCGATTCCTGCAGTTCATTCACCTCCAGCGTTTCCGGCGTTTGCATGCGCAAGCATACCCGCGACAGTCGCTGCACGTGCTGGCCCGAGAAAAACATGAGCGTAGTTCCATTAAAATCACCCCGAATGTCGGACTGAATGGGCACGTGCCGTGCCTGATATTCGCGCACCTTGCGTAGAATGTCATCACTCACCAACAGGTCGATGTTCGGCACTTCCAGCAGCACTCGTTCCTGGGCAATTACGGCAAATGAATCGGCGGCACGAGCCAGACCAATATTCAAAATCTCGCGGATTATATCACGCTCTAAATCGGTCATCGATAAATCCATAACGTCAAATATAGGGAAAGTGCAGCGGCGAGGACTGGGGTGAAAGAAAGGGAAAGTTACGGGCGTTTGGTAATAAAGAGACGGGTGAGCGCGGGTACATCAAGTACCAGGCAAACCTGTCCACTGCCCAGCAGGGTAACGCCGCCAAACAAGTCGATGGTATCGAGCGGCTTGCTTAGCGGTTTGATGACAATGTTTTGCTGCCGGATGAAGCGGTCGACGACCAGCCCCAACCGACGGTTGTTATAGTTGACAATCAGCACTTGCTGAATGCCCTGAACGTCGTCGCGGATGGCAAGGGGCAAGGGTTCGTCGCCTTCATCGTTCAGCAACAGACGCAATGGCACCAGCGGCACCGTCTGCCCTTGAAAATGCGTAATTAGCACGCCCCCTACTATTGACACCTGTTCGGGTTGCAGGGCCAATACGGTATCCGTGTGCATTAGTGGCACAGCGTAGGGCCGGTCCTCTACTTCTACCAGCAGCGCACCTTTTACAGCAATGGAAGTAGGCAAGACCAATGTGAAAGTGGTGCCTACCCCCAACTCCGATTCCACACGCAGTTGGCCACCCAGCGAATCCAGGGCCAGCTTCACCACATCCAGGCCTACGCCCCGGCCAGAGATGTCCGTGATTTTAGCAGCCATTGAGAAGCCGGGTTCAAACAGAAACGCCCACACAGCCTGCTCATCAAGCGTAGCTGCAGCCTGAGCAGTGATAAGACCTCTTTCCACAGCTTTGCGGCGTACCGCTTCGGTATCAATCCCCCGGCCATCATCGCGCACTTGAATGAGCACGTCATCGCGCTCCGTGAGAGCCGATAGCGTCAGGCGACCAACCAGCGGCTTGCCGGCCTGCTGGCGCTGGGCCTTCGTTTCGAGGCCGTGGCTGACAGCATTGCGCACCAAGTGCAGCAGGGCATCGGTGATGATTTGCAGGATGTTGCGGTCAATTTGCACATCCTGACCACTTAGGGTCAGCTCTACTTCTTTGTCCTCGGCAGTGGCTACGTCGCGCACCACGCGGGGGAACTTGTTCAGCAACACGCCCACTCCTACCAAGCGAGCATCCATCACACTGTATTGGAGGTCGTCGGAAATTCGGAATAAGTGCTGCGCTGTAGCTAATAATGCGGGGTTGTCGAGCTCCTGGGCCAGGGTCATAATCCGGTCCCGGTCAATGACAAGCTCACCGACCAGATTCAGCAGATTGTCAAGCTTTTTAACCTGGATATACACCAGGTCTGAAAGCTCCATCTTCTTACCGGCTTCTTCATCAGTTTCCGCTATTTCTTCCCCTTCAAAAACAGGCTCTTCGCCACGCACCAGCCGGTCCAGGTTTTCGATGAGGGCTTGCGCATCGGGCAAGGGCTGATTCGCACCAATCGCCCGAATCATCGTGCCCATGGTATCGACTCCCGTGAAGACTACCCGCGTCAGGGCACCGTTAAAGGTCCGTTGCTTGTCCCGAATCAGACCAAACAGCGTTTCGAGGTGGTGGGCCATCTCACCAAGGTCCGTGAAACCCATGGCGCGGGCATTGGCCTTGAGGTTGTGCATGAGCCGAAACAGCTCGTTGAGCGCGGGCCCCGCATCAGGGTTACGTTCCAGTTCGCTCAAGTGGCGGCTCATGGAGTCATAATACTCCAGGGCTTCGGCCATAAACATTTCCCGGTATTCCTGGTCGCGCGTTTTCATTGGCCGGAATTAGGGAAATGCACCTTATCACTGCCCGGCGCACACATCCACACCCCGTCCTTATCGGCGGGTTTGGCTACTACGACGGGACGTTGTCGAATCACGTTACGCGGTTTGTTCTGCGTCGTTTTGCAGCGCCGCACCCACAATTTCCAAGACTTTCTCTTCCGAGAACGGTTTCACGATATATGCCAGCGCACCATTTTCAATGGCTTCGTTCACAATTACCTCCTGCCCTACCGCGCTGCACATCACTACTTTCGAAGAAGGCTGCACCTGCCGTAGGCTTTTCAGTACATCGAGCCCGGTATTATCGGGTAGGATTACGTCCAAAGTAATTAGGTCGGGTGAGGTAGAGGTTGCCATTTCCACGGCTTGCGCCCCATTGGCGGCTTCGCCCACTACTTCATAGCCGGCATCAGTTAGCATATTCTTAAGCATCGTGCGCATATAAAAAGAGTCGTCGACGATGAGGATGCGCTTATTCATGGAGTTGAGGGAAATTTAATTTCGGTAAGTACCCGATTTGGCGGGCAGGCACGGGTTGTACGGGTGCGCGGCTACTTAGATGCCGTTTTGCCGGGCAGGCGCATCACTTCAC
>Ga0265780_10007569_pt1 | contig 13315 bp, 11 predicted proteins | sample P1T30metagenome_FD_192432 | JGI IMG/M metagenome (GOLD analysis project Ga0265780, IMG submission 192432) | Plant litter microbial communities from East Loma Ridge, Irvine, California - P1 T30 | ecosystem: Environmental > Terrestrial > Plant litter > Unclassified | place: USA: California...
TGATAAAATAAATAACTTTACAAAAAAAATTATGAAAAGAACAATTACTATTTTATTATTATTTATATCATTACAAATATCTGCACAATGCTGGCAAAGTATCAGTGGTGGAGAATATCACTCTTTAGCTATAAAAAATGACGGAACACTTTGGGCTTGGGGTAGAAATCATTTATATCAATTAGGCGATGGTACAGAGGTACACAAAACCATTCCAACACAAATAGGAACAGCAAACAACTGGGTTAAGGTACACGCTGGTTATTCATCTTCATTTGGTATAAAAGCCGATGGCACACTTTGGGGTTGGGGTTATAATTCTGGCGGTAAACTAGGTTATGGACCTGGAACATATGTTGTAACTACTCCTACTCAAATAGGGACCGCTACAAATTGGTTAAGTGTAAGTGACGGTTGGAGCCATACAATCGCCTTAAAAACAGATGGCACACTATGGACTTGGGGGTTAAATGAAAATGGGCAGCTGGGCGATAACACAACTGTGGATAAAATTACGCCAACACAAATTGGTACTGATACATGGCAAACTATAGCAACAGGAACACAACATTCTCTTGCAATAAAAACAGATGGAACGTTGTGGTTTTGGGGATCGAGATTTACTTTATACGGAACTACATCTCAAAACAATATTCCAACACAAATAGGAACAGCCACAAACTGGTTAAAATTAGCTGGAAATCAATGGCACATCGCAGCTATAAAAACTGACGGCACACTTTGGACTATGGGTGAAAATTCCAGCGGACAGCTTGGCGATGGAACAACTGTTTTTAGAACAACACCTATTCAAGTTGGCACTGCTACAGATTGGCGAGATGTATCAGTAGGATATCGTTATACAATTGCCACCAAAAACAATCTTTCATTTTGGAGTTGGGGACGTAATTATTCTGGGCAGTTAGGCAATGGAACATCGGGAAATACAACTGATGCATATATCCCAACGCAAGTTGGCACTTCTTTAGATTCAAACGGAATTTCTGCAGGAGGTTATCACGTATTGGTAAAAAATGCAGATGGCTTTATAAGAGTTACTGGAAGCAATTCTCTTGGTCAACTAGGAGACGGAACTAATGTAGATAAAAACACATTTACTTACATTTCATGCTATCCTTCAACACTTTCTAATGAAGATTTCGCAATAAACGAATTAAAAGTATATCCAAATCCAGTTTTAGATGTATTAAACTTTTCATTTGATAAAGAAATTACTACCGTTTCAATTTACAATTTAATGGGTCAAGAAGTAATTACAAAGTCATTAAATAGTAACGAAGCTTCAATAGATATCGCAAGTTTGTCTGCAGGAACTTATTTGGTAAAAATAACTTCTAATAATGAAGTAAAAACATTGAAAGTTATTAAAAAGTAATTGTAGCCTTGTCTTGTGACCACAGAATCATCGACGGACGCGAGTCAGTTGGTTTCTTGGTGGCCGTGAAAGAAGCGTTAGAAAATCCAGCAGAATTATTGATGGATAACAATCCTAAAAAAGCGTTGGAACTATAGTTTCAAAATTCTTATAAAATAAAAAATCCCGTTCATTGAACGGGATTTTTTTATAGGCTAATTTAAATCTAGTACGTGATGTCAAATGATCCATCAGCGAACGTAACGGTTTCTTCAGTACCAAAGTTTGTCATTGTTCCTGAAAAGTTTCCTTTTAATCGATTGTCACTATTCACTTGAACAACTGAAGACATCGATCCGCTTCTATAAAAAGTGTTGCCCGATGAGTAGTCAAACTCCCAAACAGCATCAGCTCCTACATCTCCAGCGTCTATAGTGAACGTAATGATTTCAGCAGTGCTGTTTCCTATAATTCCGGTAACATACAGCTCAGTATATGTCTCTCCATTGTCGTTTATTGTTTCTTGCTCCACCACAACTTTGTCAAAAGTCTTGCTCACACCATTGATTTTTGCAGTAATCGTTCCTCCTGGAGCTCCTCCATTGTCAGAATTATCATCACTAGAACATGATGTCATAGAAACAGCTAAAGCTGCCGAGGCAATAAATAAGAAAATTTTTTTCATTTGTATAAATATTGGTTAGACCGCAAACATATAACCAAATTTTAGAATCAAACTTTTTTTTATGTTTAAACTTTGTCGTATATTAAAATGTCGCTTTTTCTTATGATCACAGAATCATCGACGGACGCGAGGCAATTGGTTTCTTGGTTGCAGTGAAAGAAGCGTTAGAAAATCCAGTAGAATTGTTGATGGATAACAATCCTAAAAAGCATTGGAACTATAGTTTCAAAATTATTATAAATAAAAAATCCCGTTCAATTGAACGGGATTTTTGTATGCCAAATTATTAAATTAATAAGCAATATTAAAAGCGCCATCAGCAAAATTTACTGTAGTTTCGCCATTAGAGGAATTTAAAATTCCAGAAAAGTTTCCTTTCAGCTTGTTGTCACTGTTAGTTTGAACAACTGTAGTAAACTGTTGATTATATGCACCGTAAGTTGAACCTGCTGATTTATACTCTATTGAATATGAATAAACAGCATCAGCTCCAACATCGCCTTTTTCAACATCGAATTTGAATAACTCATTAGTGCTTGTCCCCATAGTTCCAGTTATTGTCAGAATAGTATAACCTCCATCCTCAGTAAATGTTTCTTGATTAACAACTACATTGTCAAAAGTTTTGCTTACTCCATTAATTTTTGCAGTAATAGTTCCTCCAATAGCACCTGATCCTCCATTAGAATCAGAATTGTCATCGCTAGAACATGAATTCATTGTAACAGCTAAAGCTGCTGTGGCAAGAAATAAGAAAATTTTTTTCATTTTTTTTATAAAATTAGTTAGGCCGCAAACATATAACGATTAATTAAAATGAAAAATTTTTTTATAGCTAAACTTTGTTGTATATTAAATGGTCTCTTTATCAGACAGATAAAAATATTTCCCTTTATAATCAATAACCGCTTTCCCCTTGATCAAAATATCCGCCCCAATAATGCCGTGGACGCGTTTCGCCTTATATTGTTCCAAAGCCAGATTCACATGCGACAGGTCAAAAATAACCAGGGAAAAATCATCGATTTTCCAGCGTCCCAGCTGTAATAGATTATTTGCCGAAAGTTGCGTGTCCATTCCCACAGCGCCAGCTCCGGCCGCTTTGGTAAGCGAATCTTCTGCCACAAGATTAAAGTGCAGAATATCATTAAAATCGACACAGCTGCTAGAAGCGCCGGTGTCTAAAATAAAATTTCCGTCAATTCCGTTAATCTTGGCTTTGATGATCAAGTGATTCGTCTTTGAAACCTTCAACTTGATTTTTTTGTAACCTTGCGATTTTAAACTCGTGTAAAATTCGTCCATTTTGCTGATGCTATGCTCAAAAATAAACTAATTTCATCGAAAAGCGCTTCGAGGAAAACATAATTTTATTATAAAAATAGCTATCATTTGAAGCGAAACTTCAGGCGATTTCAGCCAAGGCAATTCCCGCTTTCTGCAGTAGCTTTTCTCCGTAAACGGAAGAAAAGGCTACTGCCGCCAATCGGGGCTATTTGAGAAACTTTCCGCTTTTTTGTTATCTTTTGGACTCGCCTTTGTCGATTCTGAAAGTTTTAAAAACCTGATAGGCCGAAGACTCAGAATCTGCGTTCCCAAAAAAAAACCGTAATTTTGCCATCTCAAAATAGCACCATGATTTTTACCGATACCCATTCCCACATTTATTCCGAAGAATTTGCCCAAGACAGAACTGCAATGATGCAGCGCGCTTTTGACGCCGGCGTGGAGCGCATTTTTGTTCCGTCGATTGATTCCTCTTACACCGAAAAAATGTATGAAATCGAAAAGCTGTATCCCGAAAATGTCTTTTTGATGATGGGCTTGCATCCCACTTATGTCAAAGAAAATTATGAAGAAGAACTGGCTTTCGTCGAAAAACAATTAGAAGAAAGAAAATTCTACGCTATTGGCGAAATCGGGATTGACTTGTTTTGGGACAAGACCTTTTTAGAACAGCAAAAAATCGCTTTCAAACGACAGATCCAATTAGCTAAAAAATATAAGCTTCCCATCAATATTCATTGTCGCGATGCCTTTGATGAGGTTTTTGCAGTTTTAGAAACAGAAAAATCAGACGAATTATTCGGAATTTTCCATTGTTTTACCGGAACTTATGATCAAGCGCTTCAAGCCATTTCCTATAATTTAAAACTCGGAATCGGCGGTGTAGCGACCTTTAAAAATGGCAAAATCGACCAGTTTTTAAACGAGATTGGTATAGAAAATATCGTTTTAGAAACCGATTCCCCTTATCTGGCTCCGGTTCCTTTTAGAGGCAAAAGAAACGAAAGCAGCTACACAAAATTAGTGGCTGAAAAGTTGGCAACGATCTATAATTTGCCCTTAGATGAAATTGCAAAAATCACGACCGAAAATTCAAAGGCAATTTTTGGTATTTAACAAAGAAATTACGCCAAATTCATAAAATTTTTGTTCATTTGTGGATTGTTAAAAAAACACAGTAAATGTCCAAATTTGATAAAATCAGACCGTTTTATGATGTTGAAGTAAATGAAGCTTTATGCAAAGTTGCCGACCATCCGATGATGAAGGCCATGATGAGCTTCACTTTTCCTGAACTAGAAGAAAAAATCTGGATCGAACAGCTGAAACGAACGCACTCCATCCGAGATTTTCAGTGCAATTTCATCTACAAAGCCGTCATGAAAGTGCTTGAAAACAGCTCTGAAGGATTGTCGACTTCTGGTTTTGATAAATTAGACAAGCACACGCCTTACTTGTTTATCTCAAACCACAGAGATATTATTCTTGACACTTCGCTACTGAACGCCTGCCTTTTTGAAAACGGCTTGGTCATGACTGCTTCCGCCATCGGCGATAACTTGGTTAAAAAAACGTTTCTTTATATTTTATCAAAATTAAATAGAAATTTCTTGGTACAGCGCGGGTTGTCACCAAGAGAATTGCTTCAAAGTTCAAAATTAATGTCAGAATATATCGGGCAGTTGATTTTGAGAGAAAACCGTTCAGTTTGGATCGCACAACGCGAAGGACGCACAAAAGACGGCGACGATGCAACGCATCCTGGGGTCTTGAAGATGCTTTCTATGGCTTCTGAAGAAAATCTGATGGATTATTTCAAGAAATTAAAAATTGTTCCAGTATCAATTTCCTATGAATACGACCCAACAGACGCTTTGAAAATGCCCCAATTGATGGCGGAAGCCAACGATGAGGTTTACATTAAAGATAAAAACGAAGATTTCATGACGCTTTTGAGCGGCATCATGGGTCAGAAAAAAAGGATTCATATTCACGTGGGCGATGTTCTTGACAAAGAATTAGACGCAATTGCGTCTGAATTTGATAATTCAAACAAGCAGATTCAGGCTCTGGCACAGGCTATTGACGATTCGATTCTGGCAAGCTATAAATTATGGCCAACCAATTATATCGCGTATGATCTTTTAAACGACACTTCAAAATACGCGCATTTATATACAGAGAAAGAAAAATCACTTTTCGAAAGACGTCTTGAATTGCGGATTGACGAAAATAATCCGATTGAAAAGCAGGGCTTTTTGGCCATGTATGCCAATCCGGTGGTGAATAAATCTAAATATGAAAATGCTGTCTAGGCCCAAAATACTTTTGATATACACCGGTGGAACCATCGGAATGATGAAAGATTTTGAGACTGGGGCTTTAAAAGCGTTTAATTTCAGCAAATTACTGCAGCGGATTCCGGAATTGAAACAATTGGATTGTGAAATTGAAACCATTTCGTTTGAAAACCCAATTGATTCCTCCAATATGAATCCTGAAAAATGGGTAAAGATAGCTTCGATACTAGAAGAAAATTATGCTTTTTTTGATGGTTTTGTAGTGCTCCACGGATCCGATACCATGTCTTATTCGGCTTCAGCATTGAGTTTTATGTTGGAAAACTTGGCAAAGCCTGTCGTTTTTACCGGATCGCAATTGCCCATAGGAGATTTAAGAACGGATGCAAAAGAGAACTTAATTACGGCCATTCAAATTGCTTCGTTGCAGCAAAAAAACAAACCCGTAATCAATGAAGTCTGCCTTTATTTTGAATATAAATTATACCGGGGCAACCGAACTACAAAAATAAATGCCGAACATTTCAATGCTTTTGTGTCGTCCAATTATCCGCCTTTGGCCGAATCGGGCGTGCATTTGAAAGTCAATCATGAATTGTTTCTGCCAAAGTCAGGTTCTAAAAAATTCAAGGTACACAAAGAATTGGATGACAATGTTGCGGTACTGAAAATGTTTCCGGGAATCAGTGAAAGCGTGCTTTCAGCCATCATCAACATTCCTAATTTAAAAGGAATTGTTTTAGAAACCTATGGCGCGGGTAATGCTCCAACAGACGACTGGTTTATTTCGGTATTAAAAAAAGCCATCAAAAACGGACTGATTATCATCAATGTCACCCAATGTGCCGCCGGAAGTGTGGATATGGGAAAATATGAAACGAGTTCTGCTTTGAAGAAAATAGGCGTGATTTCAGGCAAAGACATTACGACAGAATCAGCGATTACCAAGCTGATGTATTTGCTGGGCCAGAAAATCGCACCCAATGTTTTCAAGACTATCTTTGAAACTTCCCTGCGCGGTGAACTCTCATAATTTTAGCTTATAAATTTTCTATAGTCATATTTTTTGCAGTTATTTGCAACCGAAACTTTTAGAGAGGTGTCCGAGTGGTTGAAGGAGCAAGCCTGGAAAGTTTGTATATGGGTAACTGTATCGTGGGTTCGAATCCCATCCTCTCTGCAAAAAAATTAAAGTCTTTGTAATCAAACGATTGTAAAGACTTTTTTTATTTATAAAGAAATAATTTATTTTTTTCAAGCGACAATTTATTAAAAAAATTACCGTTGTTTCTTACAGTTTCAATCATCACCATCAACAAATGCTTAAAAAAACAATCTTTTTCCTTTTCTTGCTTTGTACTTCTTCGAGCTTTGCACAAGAAAAATTCACGATCAGCGGTACAATTTCTGATCAGACCAGCAATGAAACGCTGATTGGCGTTACGATTTATTTTCCGTCTTTGCAGATGGGAACCACCACAAATGAGTATGGATTTTACTCGATGACGCTTCCAAAAGGCGAACATTTGATGGAAGTGAGTTATGTGGGCTTTGAAACACAATCTGAAACAATTTCATTAGTCCAGAATGTAAAAAAATCACTTTCGCTGCCTGTTTCTAGCAAAAACCTGGAGGAGGTCGTGATCACTGAAAAAACAAAATCCAACATTCGAAAAGCAGAAATGAGTGTCAATAAATTGTCTATTGAAGCCATTAAAAAGATGCCCGTGGTTTTAGGCGAAGTAGACGTTTTAAAAGCAATTCTGCTTCTTCCTGGTGTGACAAATGCTGGCGAAGGTGCTTCAGGATTTAATGTTCGCGGCGGCGGCGCTGACCAAAATCTGATTCTTTTGGATGAAGCCACGATCTATAATTCGTCTCACGTTTTTGGCTTTTTCTCTGTCTTTAATCCAGATGCGATCAAAGATTTGAAATTATACAAAGGAGGAATTCCTTCGAGATATGGAGGCAGAGCTTCGTCAGTTTTAGACATATACCAAAAAGACGGAAATTCAAAAGAGTACCATATGAATGGAGGAATTGGATTGATTTCTAGCCGTCTTTTGGCCGAAGGGCCGATTGTAAAAGACAAAGGTTCGTTTTTAGTAGGAGGACGCGGTTCGTATGCGCATTTGTTTTTAAAGCTTTCCGACAATGACAACACGGCTTATTTTTATGATTTGAATGCCAAATTAAATTATAAATTGAATGAAAACAACAGCTTGTACTTGTCAGGATATTTTGGGCGAGATGTGTTTGGCATTGCCGACAGTTTCGAAAATACCTATGGAAATGCAACGCTAAACCTTCGCTGGAATCACCTTTTTTCAGACAAGTTGTTTTCTAATTTATCGGTAATTTACAGCGACTATTATTATGGATTGAACTTGGATTTAATAGGGTTTGAGTATGAATCTGGAATCAAAAATTATAATATAAAGTATGATTTTAAGCATTATATTTCAGACAAATTCCGCTTGAATTATGGCATCAATGCCATGTATTATGACTTTAATCCGGGAACAATCGAACCAACGGGCGCTTCCGGAATTAATTACAGAAAATTCCAGCACAAATATGCTCTCGAGCCAGCTGCTTATCTGGAAGCGGAACATAAAATTTCAGACAATGTTTCGTTGCTGTATGGAGTGAGGTACAGCCTTTTTTCACGTTTGGGTGAAGCTGATGTCAACGTGTATGCTAATAATGAAGCAGTCGTTTTTAATGAAGCTTTTCAAATCTATGAAAAAGGAACTGCTATCGGAACCCGCCATTATGACCGCAACCAGACTATCGCATCATTTGATAATTTTGAACCGAGAGCAGGAATTTCATACGCTTTAGATAACGGACAATCGATAAAGGCAAGCTATAATCGGATGACGCAATACCTGCAGCTAATTTCAAACACGTCTTCGCCGACGCCGCTAGATCTTTGGACTCCGAGCGATAATTTCATCAAGCCACAAATTGCAGACCAGGTTGCTTTGGGTTATTTCAGAAATTTCTTGAATGATGACTATTCGCTTGAAGTTGAAACCTATTATAAAACCATAAAAAACAGGCTTGATTATATTGACGGAGCCGATCTGATTGCCAATGAATTTATTGAGCAGATTGTCTTGAACGGAAAAATGAGATCTTACGGATTAGAAATTTTGCTTAGAAAAAATACAGGGAAATTTAATGGATGGATTTCGTATACGTTGTCACGTTCTGAACAAAAAACACCTGGAAGAAATGCAAATGAAACCGGAATTAATGGCGGAGAATGGTACCGTTCCGGATATGATAAAACGCATAATTTAGCAATAACTTCTGCTTATAACTTAAATGAAAAATGGACATTTGGCGCTAATTTTGCCTTGCAGTCGGGCCAGCCCGTAACCTATCCGGATGGGCAATATCAATACCAGGGGATTACGATTCCGAACTACGGATTAAGAAATGCAAACCGTTTGCCGGCGTACCACCACTTGGATATCGCTGCAACGTATACGCCAAAACCCGAAAAGAAAAAAGGGTGGCAGGGCGAATGGGTTTTTAGTATTTATAATTTATATGGAAGAGCAAATGCGGCTTCCATAAGCTTCAGGCAGGATGAATTAACCGGAAAAAATGAAGCAGTTCGCCTTTCCATCTTCGGGATAGTGCCGGGAATCAGCTATAATTTCGAGTTTTAATCTCAAGAACATCATGAAAAATCTAAAATACATTTTGCTTACCCTGATTATAATTGCATTTTCAAGCTGTGAAGATGTTGTGGATATTGACTTGAATACTGCAGCACCGCGCCTGGTTATCGACGCATCCATTATCTGGAAAAAAGGGACTTCAGGAAGCGAACAGAAAATTAAATTGACAACTACCACGGGATATTACCAAACTGATGCGCCACCAGTTTCAGGTGCTACTGTTTTTATTACTGACAGCAATAATATCGTTTTTAATTTTACTGAAGACACCGTGACTGGAGAATATATTTGCCTCGATTTCGTACCAGTTTTGAATAGGGATTATGAGCTGACTGTGATTGCTGCCGGACAAACATATAAGGCAAGCGAGACCTTGAAACCCGTTCCGGCAATCGATAAAGTAGAGCAGCGAAATGATGGTGGCTTTACCGGAGAAGATATTGAAATCAAGACATTTATTACTGACAATGGGGCAACTGCAGATTATTATCTTTGGAAATATGAACCAAGTTATGCTGTTATTCCGTTATATGGCGTTGGCGATGACGACTTTGTAAATGGAAATCAGTTCTCTGATCTTTTTTTGAGTGAAGATTTAGAATCCGGACAAAAGCTGGGTATTTCGGTCAGCGGCATTTCAAAAACCTATTATAATTATATGAATATTCTGCTGAGCATTTCAAACGGAGGCGGGCCCTTCTCGACGCCAACTGCCTCTTTGCGGGGCAATATTATCAACCAGACCAATTTTAATAATTATGCTTTGGGATTTTTCAATGTTTCTGAGATGGATTACCGCATGTATGATGTAGAATAGCGATTTAAAAAATCAAGATTTGAGCCAGCCTGTAAAAAAATACATTCGCAGATTGGCTTTTTTTATTACTTTTATTTGTGTAATTTTCAAGTTATGAAGAAGTATCTCGTTTTACTATTATTTTGTTCTCTTGTCCCTGCTTTTGCTCAAGATCCTGTGAGAAACCAGCAAATTAAGGAGGCGCAGGAGAGGGAAGAGCAGGAGCGCATCAAAGAAAGTCTCGAAAATCAAAAAATTTCAGATCAGGTGGAAGCCGATGAGGTGGGCAGACGCAAAGATTCTACTAACGTCACGGTAAAAGTTGTTGATTCTTTATATCGGGAAGACCAATTTTATATCGGATTAACTTATAATTTACTTCAAAACAGGCCAGACGGCTTAAGTCAAAATTCTTTTTCGTCGGGGCTTCATATCGGTTTTTTGCGCGACATGCCTTTGAATAAAAATAGAAATGTGGCCATTGCCGTGGGTCTTGGCTACTCGATGAATGATTTTAGGCAGAATTTAAAAATTACTGAAATAGACGGAAATTTCACTTACCAGCTCGATAATGACTTTGACAAAAATAAATTTGCACTGCATTATGTCGATCTTCCAATTGAATTTCGCTGGCGGACTTCTACCATCCAAAGCCATCGTTTTTGGAGGATTTATACGGGAGTGAAAGTGAGTTATTTGTTTTTAAATAAATCAAAATTTACCAGCTCCACAGAGACATTTAAGTATTTTGGGAACGATGACTTCAATAAATTTCAATATGGCGCTTATATTTCCTTTGGATACAATACTTGGAATTTTCATGCCTATTATGGGCTGAACTCGTTGCTAAAATCCGAAGCCAAATTAGACGGAAAGTCAATCGACATTAATACGCTGAACATCGGGTTGATGTTTTATATCTTATAGCCAGAAGTACAGAAGACTGATTTGCGGCAAGACTCCGGCTATGAATCCGGCGACAAGCTCTTTGCCATCGTGCGCTTTCATTGCTAGCCGCGAGGTTCCAACCAGCCCTGTCAGTACTAAAAAAAATGCTACAAGAAAAATGTGGTTGCTTTGCGTGTGAAGGCTGAACCCGATGATGAAAACGGTCAGAGCGCTGATGCCGACCATGTGGATGCTGGCTTTCAGCTTTACGAAAATCAATAAAAAAGTCAAAATCGTGCTTGCCATCGCTCCAAAAAAGAAATAATAAAGTTCTGGAATTATTTCTACCCTTATGCTCTGCGTAATCAAAAGATACAGCAATATGGCATTGATAAATAACGGAATCTTTCGCTGTGAAATCTCAGAAAGCATGAGCGAATTTGCTCTCCCCAAAGACATTAAAAAGTAAAAAATCGATATTGGAATCAAGATCGTAAGTATCAAAACCTGAACCATGATCAAAAATAATTCTTGGTAGGAATGATAGCGATCCGTCAAGAAAAAATACATCATGACAGCATAAACCGAGATAAACATCGGATGGAAAACATAAGAAAAAAGAGAAAGGAATTTTTTCATTTTTTTAAGCCAAAAGAAATTAGCCAAGAGCCAATAGATTATGTGTTCTTGAGATAATCATCTAATTACCCTTATTCTCAAATTTTCTCATTGAATTACATCTTCTTTCTCATTCTCGCTACCGGAATATCCAGCTGTTCTCTATATTTTGCAATAGTTCTTCGAGCAATTGGGTATCCTTTTTCTTTTAAAATATCAGCCAATTGGTCATCCGGAAGTGGTTTGTGCTTGTCTTCTTCCTCAATAACATTCTGCAAAATTTTCTTGATTTCGAGCGTAGAAACATCTTCGCCTTGGTCATTTTTCATAGCTTCGGAAAAGAATTCCTTGATTAATTTTGTTCCGTAAGGCGTTTCCACATATTTGCTGTTTGCCACGCGGGAAACGGTTGAAATATCGAGACCCACCAAATCAGCAATGTCTTTTAAAATCATCGGCTTCAATTTGGTTTCATCACCGTCTAAGAAAAATTCTTCCTGATAATGCATGATGGCATTCATCGTCACAAACAAAGTTTCTTGTCTTTGGCGGATTGCATCGATGAACCATTTGGCAGAATCCAGCTTTTGTTTGATGAACTGAACCGCTTCTTTTTGCTGGTTTGATTTATCGCGAGATGCCTTATATGTCTGCATCATTTCTTGGTAATCTTTCGAAATATGAAGTTCTGGAGCATTTCTTCCGTTTAGGGAAAGTTCTAATTCGCCTTCGACAATCCGTATGGTAAAATCAGGAACAACATGCTCCACCATTTTGTTATTTCCGGTAAAAGCACCTCCTGGTTTTGGGTTTAACTTCTCAATTTCATCAATCGCTTTTTTCAATTGGTCTTGAGAAACGCCATATTTCTGGAGTAATTTATCGTAATGTTTCTTCGTAAAAGATTCAAATTGGTGCTCTAAAATGTCAATTGCCAAATCGACAGCTTCTGTTGGCGTTTTGTGTTTCAATTGCAACAAAAGGCATTCCTGCAAATCTCTTGCGCCAACTCCCGAAGGTTCTAATTCGTGAATGACGTGCAAGATTTTTTCTACGTTTTTTTCATCTGTATAAATGCCTTGCGTGAACGCCATATCGTCCACAATATCAGGAATACTTCTTCGGATGTAACCCATATCATCAATGCTTCCAACCAAAAATTCAGCAATTTCACGCTCTTCATCGTTTAAGATAAAAGTGTTCAATTGGTTAATCAAATCTTGGTGAAAACTCACGGGCGCGGCGAACGGCATGCTTCTGTCTTCGTCGTCATCACTATAATTATTCGCCTGAAGTTTGTAATCTGGCGTTTCGTCATTGCTTAAATATTCATCGATATTGATATCTTCAGCATCGATTCTGTCGTTTTCGAATTCATCATAGTCGTCATATTCTTCGTTTTCGAATTCGTCTTTTTCATATTCATCTTCCTCTTTGCCTGATTCCAAAGCAGGATTTTCGACCATTTCTTCTTTTAAACGCTGTTCAAAAGCTTGCGTCGGCAATTGAATTAACTTCATCAGCTGGATTTGCTGCGGCGATAATTTCTGAGATAATTTAAGTTGTAAAAATTGCTTGAGCATTCTATGAAATTATTTGGAATTTACCTTTCAAATTTAAGCATTTTCAAACAAAAATGGCACATGTTAAGATAAACTTGTGCCATTTTTG
>Ga0265780_10007572_pt1 | contig 13310 bp, 10 predicted proteins | sample P1T30metagenome_FD_192432 | JGI IMG/M metagenome (GOLD analysis project Ga0265780, IMG submission 192432) | Plant litter microbial communities from East Loma Ridge, Irvine, California - P1 T30 | ecosystem: Environmental > Terrestrial > Plant litter > Unclassified | place: USA: California...
CCCAACACACCAACGACAACTCAACAATCCAATCACGACAAACATAAACATCAAGCATGTCGACCGAACCGCCCAACACAGCTGCCCAAGGCACAGCACCCTCAAAGAAGAAACACTTCATCCCCCTCGGTAAGTCCGCCCACCCACCTCACAACCACCACGGAACCCCCCCAAAACTAACCCCCTCCCAGAAAACAACCCCTCAACAATGACCACCCTCCTCCAAACCCTCGGCCTCTCCCCCGCACTCTCCTTCCACGACGTCTTCAGCATCTCCGACCCAGACCTCCTCGCCTTCGTCCCCCGCCCCGCCCACGCCCTGCTCCTCGTCTTCCCCATAACCCGCACCTACGAAACCTTCCGCCAAAACGAAGACGCCTCCAAACCCGATTACAACCCCCCAAAACCGTCCGAAGAAGAAGTTATATGGTACAAGCAGACGATCGGCAACGCGTGCGGTTTGATCGGCCTGCTGCATGGCGTGAGCAACGGAGCCGCGCGGAAATTCGTAACGCAAGGCTCAGAATTGGATAACTTCATCAAAGCCGCAGAGCACCTCGGGCCAGCGGACCGGGCGCGTTTGATCGAAGAGTCGGAAGCGCTGGAGCAGGCTCATCAGGCGGCTGCGAGCGGCGGGGAGACGGCGGCGCCGCAGGCGGGGGAGGATGTGGATTTGCATTATGTCTGCTTTGTGAAGAGCGAGCGGGATGGTGGGAATCTGTGGGAGTTGGATGGGAGGAGGAAGGGGCCGCTTTGTCGGGGGCAGTTGGGGGATGGGGAGGATGTTTTGAGCGAGAGGGCGTTGGATTTGGGGGTTCGGGCTTTTTTGAAGAGGGAGGAGGAGGCTGGGGGTGGGGATTTGAGGTTTGGGTTGATTGTGCTGGCGGAGAGTTTGGATTGATGATTTTTTGGGAGTGGGTTGGTTTGGGTTGGTTGATGAGTGAAACGAACGGAATATGACCTTGACGCTACGACGAATAGAGACTAAGTGTATTGGCATGGTGGAAATGATGAGAATGCCGAAGGGGGCCTTGTGTGCATCGTTCCATCTTGTTCTCCGGCACTGTTTTTAGAGGCCTAAGGTCCGGCCTGGAATTGTCCGAAGAAGCTAGGAACATGAGCGTGAACGATAGATGAGGTGCATCGCCGAGCCGATCGACCGGTTGGGCATGCCTCCTCGAGTACCTGGTCCAGGACGTACACTGTACAGATAGCTATTTGCGCTTGAGCCAGTCTACGACGAACTATTCATTGCTTTCTCTTCATCATGCTGCGCCCTGGTTTTCCCGACACGGTGCTCTGGACCACCATCGGCCACGAAGCCTCGTGCAAGGATCGGTCCCTCAGCGCCTTCTGTTTGTTCCTGCCAGCCTTCCTTCATGGACATAAAAGCGACCATCGGCGGGAGTATTCGCGTTTGTCCGTAAAGCAGCCGACCTTTCTCTGCCAGCCAACGTCCAGCACACCGGGCCCAAAATGCAACACGATGGTGATGCCAACCCATGAGCATGAAGGCCAGAGCTGTACCCAGCCCAACGGCGACAACGTTACGCATGATGAAGGCCAGAGACATCTGTTGCTCGCTGCCATTGTGAGGAAGTTCTCTGATGTTGATAGTGAAGAATGTCGAAAGGAACAACAGTGGAAGGAAGATGACGGTGACCGTGGTGAGGACCGTGAGCGTGAGGCTCGCCTCGGCGGTGTTCGATGACTGTGTGCGAGCGTAACGAGCTTCGATGGCACTGGCGTGTGTCTGCTTGTGGCCGAGCAAATCCGTGATCGACTTGTAGACAGTGTCGATTTGCCTCACCAGGGTTTTTAACTCACTCTCCTGTTGCGTCAACGAGAGATGTTGCTCTGCCAACATGCTCGCGGTTTTCTGCTGTTCAGAAGGGTGCCATCCTATTTTCGGTGCTGGAGTAAAGGTCTCTGAGATCTCAGCGTGCACGAGTCGTTGATCTTCTGTCAGCTGTAGAAGGATGCCTAGTTCACGCCGAATGTGTTTTGCTTCTATGAGAAGATTCGTCTCATGCTGCATGTCCAGTAGGTCTTCCACAAAGCGTGGTTCGTCGGTAGTTCCGTGCCTCCCCGTCTTCCTGTACTTGGAAGAGACAGACCCCAATTCTTCTTCATAAATCTTTTCGGCTTTCTTCCTCCTTTCCGAGTCGTCCACACTGTTGTGCAGCAAAGATCGTTTCACCCAGTCTGATGCGCTGACGCTGGCTTTCTCGAAGCGACTGAACAGATCGACTTCGTCGTTGATAGCATTTTCCACTGAATCACTGAACATGTCGAGAACGCTCGCCTTGTGACTCTGATACAAAGCGCGATCACAACTTGAGATGCATTGACCGGCAATGCAAGCGGCCAGCTCATAGGTACTCTGGACTGAACCTTCGGTGCGTGGGTCTATTCTTTCGAGGACACTGATGAGTAGATCGGGCAGTTCTCTCCGAGATTGCTGCCATTTTTGTGGAAAGCTCGTCACGACCAGCTCTGGTCCCAACACCCAGATCCACAGCTGATCGACCGTGAGAACATTGAGGTCCTGACCAGACTCACCCGGGGCGTCGATCATCTCATCAGAGCCTCCCCGCGCTTGTGCATCAAGTTTCTCTTTTTGTAGATAACGCAGCACAACTTGGTCATCATCACGTTGACGTGCGTCGAAATTCCTGTAAAGGAGCTGGTTGAGAGTGCGACGAACGTGGAGAGCGTAATCATTCGATTTCCATTCAGAGTAAGCTTGATGAAGTCGGATGTCCCGATCCCCTAGAGTAGCGCTCAGGCTCCTAGAGGATGCGACAGGGTTGCCTGTTGCTTTAGGAGAAATTGACAGTGATCTGTTATGCATAGCGTTGACGTTCGTTCTCGACTCAAGGGCTAGATATGGCAAGTACACGAAGGCTCTGGAAGGGTCGCCTGCGGTGCCGTCAAACTCCTTCTGGGACTTCGTCTTGGGCGCCGAACACGTGGGGCGCATGCATTGGAGATGCGTCTTTCTCCCGCGGTACTGCTGTTGGCTGAGCGATCTTTCTAGGTCTTTGAAGTCGTCGACATCCTCAGAGCCCCCCTCTATGAAGTGCTTCGTGAGGAGAGTGTGGCACCAATGGAGATTGTTGGCGGGCAGATGGATCCACCGGAAGCCTCCTTTGTTTGCAGGATCAGGTCGTGTGCTCACGTGCTTCCTGCTTATAGCTCCGGACTGGAAGGGGGATTTGTAGAGTAAATCGAAAACTGATATCTTGTGCCTGCGTGGCCCTGCACCCGCAGCGTCCCCAGAATCAATGACGTTCGCATCAAAGTCCCGCGCGCTCTGTTTCACGTTTTCGGGTAGCGCTTCAATGCTTCGCTCAGTCCAGGGAGCCAACATTGGGAGAATCTGGGCGCGTTTTCCGGATCTAGCCGCGTCGAATAGAGGTGTGTTGCCGCGGCTGTCCTTTGCCGCGAATTGGATATCTTTCTGCGCCAATAGCAATTTAACGATCCCCACGTGTCCGAACTCGGCAGCAAGGTGCAAGGCTGTTCGGGAGGTTTGCGATCTTGCGTTGACATCAGAACCTGCTAAGAGTAGTGCTTTTACGATAGCGAGATAGGCTTGTTCCTGCGCACCCGCCGTCGGATGATTAGAAGGGAAGCGTTCAGCGACATGTCTGCCGCACGCAAGGTGCAAAGCGGTCCAGCCTCCGTGGGACTGTGCGTTGGTATTTGTGAAGCGCGACGTCGCAAGAAGAGCTTTGACAATGTCAAGGTGTCCGTGGACTGCGGCGATGTGCAGCGGCGTCATGTTGTCTTCTGTCCGAGCGTTCAACTGTGTTTCAGCTTCTTCGGTCAAGAGTGTGTTCACTGCTTCAACGTTTTCGAAATCACATCCGCATGCGAGGTGCAAAGGGATGAAACTGCCATTGGAGAGCGCAGTCCTCTCAGCGCCATGGTCAATCAGTAGTTGAATGATAGTACTCTTCCCGTACTTCGCGGCAAAGTGCAAAGCTGTCCTGGATTCGTGGAGCTCGATTGCATCCACTATCGCTCTCTTGCTCTCCAGAAGCACCTTTGCTATGGCGAAATTGCCGAATATAGCACATTTGTGGAGCGGAGTATGCCCTTGAGCATCAGCCTCATCAACGCCCGCATCCTTCTCGCTGATGTTGAGGATCAGCTTGATGATATTTCCATCCAAGATGTTATTGTTCATTGCAACGTGGTGCCAGATGTTTCGACCTCGCCTGTCTCTCATTTTGGCGATGCTTTTGTCTTGGAGCAATGCCTCCACCACGCCGACTCGACCTCTCCAGATAGCGTTCATGAGAGTCGTGCGGTGCTCATTGTCCACAGTGCGAATGTCGGCACCATGCTTAATGAGAATCAGAGAAACTGCCGATTCGCAATCTCGTATTATGGCCGACATTAACGCGTCGTTCCCATGTTGATCTTTCTGGCTAAGAGCTTCCTGGAGCTTGGGTCCAAATGGTACGGCCAGCAAAAGTTCGATAACGTCGCCACTCGTGATGTGAGAGAGGACATTGTTTCCGTCATGGCCGCGCGCCGCGAGCGAAGCACCATGTTCCAGTAGTGACACAGTTGATTGTGCGCGGTCCGAGCGGTTCGACTCTTGAAAAAAGTGGACCGCTGCTATCAGTGGAAGGTTGTACTTGATCTGCGTGCACTTCGATGGCAGGTCTGGTAGAGCTCCTTCTTGGGCGAGGAGATGGTGAGTAATTTCGTGGCAACCTTTCTCACAACTGATGGCTAAGGCATCCGCAAGCACGTCGTCGCGCTCCCGCGTCTGGCTTTGACTTTCAATGATTTTGCGCAACTTGCCGATGTCTCTGCTGTCAAAATGGATGACTTGGGCGAGTTGCTCGTATTGGAAATCTGTCCCACCATCTTGCACCTTGGCGACTTTTTCAGTCGGCTCTCCTGAGTCTAGTGCGGCGGACTTGTCTTGCTGTATAGGTGAAGCGTCTTGGAATAGTTGTTCAGTAGGCTCTCGAAACTCTCGGCGCCAGACGGCTTGCTCAGCGGCATCTGCGGCGCTGTCAATTAGGTCGCTGATACAGTAAGCGGTACTCTCAAGAGCCGTGATAGTCGCCTCTAGCCTGTCAAATTTCAATCAGCGGTAGCACAGCTACTGAACAAGCCCACAACGAGCTTACTCGGCATGCTTCTCTGCGTTCTCATCTCGAAGATACTTCCATGAGTTCGCCGGTGAGCCCTCAAAAAATTCTTTTACAGCCCTCACATACGCTCGGCTTTGCCCGACCAGGTCTTCGAGTACTGTTGCGTACTTGGCTCGGATTGACTCGGGCTGCGCAGAGAAAAGCGACGAATCTCCTGGAACGACATCGTCGACGCTCCAGTACTTGGATCGCAAACTGATCTCGTTGAACCTCCATACATGGCCGGTGTCCGTCAATTCTTGTCGCGTGGTTGTAAGTGCATCATCCAGCTCCGATGTCAGCAACTGTATGCTCTCATGCAACCCATCGGCACCGCTTGTGTTCCTTGATGATTCTCCGGACTGCTCGAACGGTAACGATGCCATTTCTGCTCTGAATCGCAGACGATCATATATACCCCATCTTGTGAAGAAGGAAGCATCGCAAGAGTGTAAGGAAAGCTCGGTGATGGTTGCTGCAGGTGACCAAGGCTGCATATCAGCGGGGCTGGATGTACGCCTTTTGCACAGGATCAGGCGATATCACCTCGCAGTGAACGGGCTGCATCTTGGCTGTGTCGAGGCTGAAGCTATTCTAGACGCTTTTCAGCAGTGACAGCTCACCCTCACTGTCGTTGTTGTCGTTGTTCAGTCGAGCAACATGGGTGAAGCTTTGGCGTTGGGATTTGCAGTCCCGGGGGTGCTTGGGCTGTCAGCCGGCATCGTCGGCTTCGTGGTCGGCACCATCGAGAAGTCGGTCACCGCGTACGACATCGTCAACAACCATGCTTCGGTCCTTCGCATATACCACTCCCAACTTCGCTCCCTGGAAATCCGCCTGCAGGCTTGGAACGCGTTATGGTTAGGCGATGCCACAAAGTCGGCTCAGGCGTCTGAAGACAGCCTTGTACTCCTTTGGGGACCACTAGGCGTACAACAGATCAAGGAGACGAAGCGCTGGATAGACGAAGAGGTGCGACGTATCTACAAGCTGCTTAAATCTCCCTATACAGCTTCGACGGACGGCAAGCGAGTCTATGGCGAATGGGCAACATGGCAAACGTTCTTGGAGCACAACGCAGCGAAGCTGAAGGAAGGCACCCGTCACAACGAGTTATTGCAAGTGGCCGAGAATGTCTCCTTGGGTCGAAAGCTGGCGATGCCCTTGGGCAAAGCTAGTCTCCTCAAAATGCATTTGGATGCCCTAACGACGCACGTCCAATATATCGAGCGCCAGGCGATCGACAATTATATGAAGGCCCGTGGGACAGTCATGGATAGTAATAGCAAAGTCACTGCTGAAGAGCGCGAGAAGCTTGAGCGGACCGAGAAAAGGACACTCGAGTTATGGACTACCATGGCGAAATTGCACAAAGAGAAGTTGGATTCCACGAAGACCTGGGCAATCATGTTCACCAATCTCTCCGAACCCCACAAGAGGGATTTTGCGCTGGATGACAGACTGGACATCAACTTCTTTCACATGGACACCTCCCAAGGCCACCAAGACGGACATCGTGTCCCAGCAATCTACGAACTAGACAGCGACGAAGATGACGATGCAGGGCTGGGCGCGTCCCTCACAAGTGCTCTTCGAGACAAAACTACACTAGACGAGGGGACCTTTGGCGAGAATTTAAAAAAGATCTTTCACAGTTTCGGAGAGCTGCCATCGATCGAACAGCAGCAGTGCCAGACCAACATGAAGTACCAATTCGCAAAAGCGGCCTTGTACACTGCCACGTGGTCTACTTTGCTCTGGGACTCACGTTGGGTTGATGAATTGTGCACTTGTCGCCTCCATCAAGTGCATCTCCTTGCAGGAGACCAGATAATGGCATATCAGCAAAAGACTGCACATGTGACTGGACAGTGCCGAGCTTTGCCAGGACTGCACGTCCACCTGGGACTTGTTCTTGCGGAGTTGGCGCTTGGGTGTTCGGTGTACCTTAGGAAGCTGGGGAGCCTACACAAGTTCGAAGTATCAAGCGGTGCACAAGTGGAAGCCCTCAATCAGGATGAATTGCTGTCACGGGTTCAGCGAAAGACAAACGGCAGACTCTATCGTGATGCGGTTCGATTCTGCTTCAACCATGCAGTCAGCTCGCCCTTGCGAAGGGCAGACACTGTGCGGAAGTTCACGGATGGGGTGATACGTCCGCTCTATCTCCACCTGAGGAAGGTTCAACGACAACATGACAACAACACCGAAATCTATGCCGAGAGTGCAAGTTTGCTTCAACAAAGGCTTCATGGCAGTAGGCAATCGTGCGACGATGTTGTCGCGGAGAAGGAGGTGCCAATATCGAACAGTACATCGAAGACCAGTCGGCCAATGGACCACATCACTGCGCAGTCGACGCTGGAAAATGACAGCGTCACCATGGCGGAGCGTTGCAGCTCGGCGAAGCCGCAGCCAATCGGTAACACACTCCAGCGAAGAAGGGAGGCATCCATCCATCCTCTTCAGAATGTCACAGAGCCACAGCGCCGACCTGAGACACGAACGAAGACTACAACCCCCGATGTGGTCAGAGGTGAGAGCAGCGTCAACTCCGGTTGGCGGAACAAATTCCACTGGCCAAAAATTCCGAAAGGCGGATTTCAGCGGATGGAAGTCCAAGAAGCTGCAGCGCGTCGGGAGAATGGACAACACGACGAGGACATTCCGTCTGAAGCACTCCTGGCTTAAAAAGTCATGTGGTCCCAATTTGAATGCCTGCCTTTACGTTGTAGTAACTCTCTAAGTTAGATCGATCTTTACCTAGCACAGCGACTCATGTCTTGTGCCTCGCCTTGCGCAAATACATTGGAAAGCTCTTCTGGCGTTATTTTGTTGTTTTTGAGGCTGCATAGGAACAGCACACGAAGCATTTTTGTACCGCATGTTTGATTCCAAGCGAGTGATTCTCAACGGACTGGATCGAAACCCTGGGCTTTGGCCGGCGTAACCGTCAAAAGCGTGTCTCCAAAGCACGGTATCTTAACTCTGCCACCACTCCCCACCCACCCACCCACCTAGACCTGAAAAATTCAAGGCCCTGCTGATGTGGTGCACAAAAGCAAAAGATATGTTGATGAGAGTGGGATTTGAACCCACGCCCTTTCGGACCAGCGATTGTATTGATGAACCACGAATGGTATCACCTTAAGCTGGCGCCTTAGACCGCTCGGCCATCTCACCGTGGAATCGAGATGATTCGATGTTGGTGATGTCGTGCAGTGGCTTTAACACCGCTGCACATTTTCTTGCACCCACCCCTCATGCCAGTGCGACCGGACACGCTTCGCAGAGAATCCTGCCTCGACTTTCAGTCGGAAGTGTTCGCTCCAGCTCAGTAGTAGTATTCGAGTGAAATGCGTCCAGTCCAGGCGAAAGATTGTTCGAGAAATTGGTGACGAATGGACAAGGATCAAAAGACCAGACCATCCACATGGAGCCGATCGATATTGGCCGCGAGGAACCGCCCGAGCGCCGACATCATTGTGCATATCCATTGGAAAATCTGATTGTCGAATCAACGTCTGAACGATGGATCAATGGGGGCTGGATGAGTGTTGCCGAGACCTCAGTGGTGAGGACAATGCATGCGCTTCTAATTTTAACGGTCATACCCCCAAACATATCAGCAATTCATGTCAATGACAGGAATGGTATAGCAAAGACCGAAGAGGCTCCCAACCAAGTAGAGACTAGTCTGAGTCAGGTCATGTGCCCCAGGAAAACAGAGGACGGTCCAGGCGCACGAGCACATAATGGCCGGCCATACCTCTCAAAGGGCCGTAATGACGTGAACTTTTTCATCATCACCGTCCCGTCGTCACAGTGTTGCTGGTGGTTCAGATCCCGAAAAAAGAAGAAACAGCCTAAAGCAAACCAAGCCAAACTCCGACGCGCGCGGCAACTGCGAACTGCACAGTGTGTCACGACTCTTGACCGCTCCTATCCGGGCCACAAAATACCTTACCATCTCACGATATCCATGTATTCTATCACCGAAGAATCAGACAAGCCGGAACAGCACAAAGTCCCCAAGCGCCTCGCAGCCAAGAAAGGTCCTGGCCTCAACATTCGAATGACGACTCTCACTCTCTTTGGACCCATTGCGAGACAGAGAGTCAACGACAAGCAGCCGCCCAAGAATGGCGACGACCTGGACATAGACCGATGCGCCGCCCTGCACAACACCCTCCTCCTCTACGGATGGGTATGCAGTGGCAAGCGCATCCCGCAGATGGAGAAGAAATCCTGGTGGAGCAGGCACGGCAACGACGACCTGAAAAATCTCTTACGGCCTTCGGTGGTGCGGTACCTGTCAAAGGTCTTTGACGTCCCAGGCCACAACTTCTTCTACCACGTCTCCGGACTCGCCAGCCCCAAGGATGTCTTGCAACTCGGCGAAGTGCTTGAAGATGCAGAACGCAGCCCTTCAAAGGACGAGAAGCACCGGTACATTGTGCTCTACAGCACCTCGCGCGACCATGTGACCCACCCCGCCGGCATCGTCTACGACCAACAAGAGCACCGCGCGATCTTCATGCCCACTTACAATCACGTCTTCAACTTCAAAGACACCTCGCTCCCCTGGCAGCCCCTGGAAAGCATCCTGAGCGCTTACATCGACATGGTCGAAGCCGAGAAGGCAATCGCACTCCACGACAGCGTCGGCCAAGCCGCCGAAGGCCCCGCCACCGAGATCAAAATGGGCAACGACCGCGTGCAGTTCAAGTCACGGCCCTGGGTGCTGCAAGCCTACACCAAAGGCGACCTGGAAGCATGTCTCAACACGTGGCTCAAACTCGTGGAAGCGATCGAGAAGCGCGCCGACCCAATGAATTTGAAGCGCTCAGACGAAGACGACGCCGAACCGCTGGCCTCGCGCACAGCGCTGACCGTTGCCGGCATCCCGCGCGGCTTCGCATACGACCTGCTCTCGCACGCAAACTACTCGCACGTCTGGTACGTGGCGCCCGGCGTGCGGCTACCAAAGGTCGAGGAATTCCTGAACCAGCCCTTCAAAAAGATCCTACAGCAATACCCCAAGGAGACCGAAGGCATGAAGATGCCGTTCCTGTTCTTGCGCGCCGAAGGCACAGTCTCGGCCAAAGAGGCGAAGTTCCGCTGGCCCTTCTCGACGATCGAATCCGTTCCTTGCGGCTTGTACTTGGACGCTTTCCCCAATGCGCAGAACCCTTTCGAAGACGCGTGCCGTTTCGTGTTGCCGATCAAGCTGGGTGGGAACAGGTATGCGAGGACGGCGGATTTCAAGCCCATCATCCGCTCGCACAGTGATTTGTATCAGACTGGTATCAATCCGTTTGTGATGAGGCATGGGCCGAAATTGGTGGCGATCTTGGAGAATTGGCTGGAGCATATCGAGAGGGGCCATTGGCAGGTCAACGAGAAGGGTGTCATGGGTGGTATTGATGGTAAGTCGAACCGCCCGTTGTAAGACTTGACTGTCCACGAGCTAACGATTTTTTTGCGCAGTTTGGAAAGAGGCCGACACTCGACAAAATTGGTGGAGATACCAGGGAAAGCATCTTTTGATCTAGGCTGCCAGTTTGGTTGGAATTCCATGTGGCTTTCTTCTAGGGTTTGAGCAGGATAACATCTCATCTCTTTTTCTTTTTAGTTCGGGCGTCAGTTGAGCGGAGGACGAGTTTCCAGAGTCGCCATTATTCCAACCGAGCTTTTCCAGAGTTCGAGACGAAAGTTGATTCGACAGTATTGTTACGACGACGTATATGCATAGCATCTGGGCGGCAAGGATCTTTCATTTTTTGCATGAACGGAAAGGAAAACAACCAAAAAGCTGTATCATCCGCAAACAGATGCATGCCACAGTGATTGTGATAATCCCACGAGCGTGCTGGAAAGACCCCTACGACTTCACGTCTCGTGACGTTCTTATCGTGTTTCGAATAAACGTGCTGCACCAGATCAGGCGGCAAAGGAGTGGTCACAGAAAGACACGAACCCGAAACGTAAGCGAGGGTTTTTTTTTTCTATTCGCAACACCAGCAAACACACCATTCGAGGGCTGTGTAACGTATACGAAACTGCCTCAGCCCGTCAGCCCGTCAGCCCTTGGTGTCTTGGAAACGACACGACGACAACAACTGCCAATCCTCTTCAGCCCCTTCTCACGTTCACCCTCAACTGCGCGCGCGCCTTCCAATTCGGGCCGCACCGTTTTTTCCTTCTTGACCCTCGAGTCGCCAAACGAAAGGGTCTGAAAAGCGCTCAGCGCTGTAGCCTGTCAGTGGTCAGACCACGCGCGTATCAAAAGGTGTGCGTGGACGACACGAATTGAGTTCACGTTTTGGGGAGAGTCGAGTCATCGGCCTGCTTCCTTCACAGCGCATCCCACTTTTAACTATTGTGATTGCAACGTGTTGAAGCGTCCGCGTCTTGGCTATCGATGATTCCTAATCAATACACGATTGTGAACATTCCGTCAGGTGGTTTGTACCTGTGATCCGAGCAGTGAAACAACTGGAATGCTCTATTCAGAAATCTGGCTCGTAGGTAAGCGATCTGGACCGGTCTGTAGACCCTTCTTGCGCAGGCAGCCAGATTTATCGGTCTATTCGGAACCAAAACTCGCATTCCTTATCAAGCCACTGGTATGGAGAGGCGCAGTGCACGAGGGACCTTGGGAGCTTTGCACAACCTACCACCGTTGCGGCTTTTGAACAAACACGCGCTGCATCCGACCCGAGCACCGAGCTGAGCCCCATCTCCAGGGCAGCAAGTAAGCACAGTCCCCCCTGAGTCACAGGATTTATTGGGGGTATGCTTTGATGCCGTTACAACCTAAGGAAGTGAAAGGTGTGGTTGTACGGTTGTGACAGACTTCAGAAGATGGCGTTGTTTTTGTAGAGGATCATAGATCTTGTCAAGCCACAGACATGGGGGAAGAAAGATCGATCTGTGGCTCAGAGACATCGACATGATCAGCAGCGTGTGGCATGGCGATGACGGGGCCAGACAGCAGGTTTTTGGGGGTGCAGCACTTCCAGATCCCGATCTTGTGCTGCGTCGACAGCCTCGATCGCGATGTGGCGCCAAGGGCGTGCTGAGACACACGTCCTTGTCAGCCACTAGCATAGTGTTTGGCGGACCGCAGCCAGGCAGAACCCTCTTGGGGCCAATCTCGAGCCCCGATCACCCCGAACATCGAGATGTTGCCCTTCTCGATCTCGATGTCCAGCATACAAAACTGGCAAGACGCCCTCTGCGTCTGGCGAGATCGGATTTTTCGCTGCATATCACAACCAAACACTTGCCTGCCCTCTGCCTCTGCCTCCTGACCACCGTCATTCGTCGTAATCCTGAACTTGCGTAGCAGCATGGTCTCTTGCACTTCTACCCAACCTGGCTCGCCTGGCAATCATCTCTCCTACCTGCCCTGTTACTTCACCTACACTCCACCGCGATACGACCACTTCTCCGTGGAGACGCCGTCAGCATCACCGACACCAATCCACAGTCCCGGTCAGCCCGACTGCGACCCGTCACACCCACTCCTCTCATACCGCCCTCCGCAACAAGCCACGAACATGGCATCTTCCGATCTCATGAGGATGCAATCCGCCGCCTCCCACCACGCATCACCCATCAGACCCCGTCCTGTACCACAACAAAACATGCTCCAAGTCACCAGCGACGACTCGCTCGACTCGATCGACTCGTCCTCGTCGTCCAACAGGTCGAGCTCCACCTCGAGCTCCAACTCCAGCTCCAGCTCTAGAACATCTCTTGACATGTTCTCGGCCCCCGAAATCGCCAGGTGCTCGAGGTGTCAAAGCACTTCCAGCGTCGACTTGAGGACCGGCAAGTCCAACATGGTTCAATATGGTTTGAACTTGTGGTACTGCTCGCGATGTGCCGGCATGGTCGGTCTTGTCCAGAGATGAACGACGAAGGCTCGAAGCTGTTGCGACTTTACAGCTGGATCAATATGAACTTATCGACTGGCCAATGGCGGGCACGATCGTGCTCTCATTACAACCACAACGACACAACCAACGATACCGTTGCCAACACTAGCACCAGCCGGAATACCTCCCAACAGGACGTCCATCACGACACTCCTACACAGTGGGACGCATGACCACGGACCACAGTTTATCGTGGCACCTCGGA
>Ga0265780_10007573_pt1 | contig 13310 bp, 8 predicted proteins | sample P1T30metagenome_FD_192432 | JGI IMG/M metagenome (GOLD analysis project Ga0265780, IMG submission 192432) | Plant litter microbial communities from East Loma Ridge, Irvine, California - P1 T30 | ecosystem: Environmental > Terrestrial > Plant litter > Unclassified | place: USA: California...
ACCGGCGCCGGTGCCGTTCAGGTTCAGGTATTGCAGGTCGAGCATGTGGATGTCAGGACGCATGTAGTAACGTTTCCCGATCCACGCCGTACCGCCGTTCAGGAAATCGAGGCCCTTGGCTTCGACATAGGCTTTCGCCAGCTGCACCGACGCATCGCCGAAATCGGAATTGGCCTTGTAAGCCGTACCCCACAGCGTACCGGTGTAGGTGACGCCGTCGACGGTGGCGAAATCATGCGTGTAGCCGCCTTCGAAGTAGGCGTCGCACTCGTTGCCCAGACGGTATTTCATGGTGTTGCCGCCCAGGCCGAAGCAGCTTTGCGGACCGTGGGTGGAGCTGGTACCGGCGCCGACACGGGCGTAGCCGTGGAAGCCTTCGGTATCGACGGCCGGATCGGCCATGGCGGTGCCGAACGCGAGCGCCAGCGCCAGGGCTACGGGCAGTTTTTTGTAATTGGATTGCATCTTCGTCTCCTTGTTTTATTGGAATAGCGCGGTGCCGGCACCGCTTGTTATCTGAGCTTGCAACTCAGATCCTTGCCCGGTCCCTCTGTGCGAGGGCGCCCGGTTGCCATTGCTGGCGAAATCCTGCGATCCGCCCTCCTGGCGCATCGGTGTTAAACCGCGGTCACAAACCCGCGTGAAGCCTGCGGTATGCGGGACGCAGCACGGGTCAGACCAGTAATTACAATCCGCATCCCATCGGACCCCTGATACGGCTGAGTTCGGACGGCCGCACGTTCGTGTCGCCATGCCCACCGATTCCTTGGTAACATCCCCGCCGTCGGCAGCGAACGCTTTAGCCTTCAAGCAATAATTAACGAATACTAATGGAACGCCCTGATGACTTCCCAATCAATTTTTCTTATTGATCCATACCGATTCGGGTATCTCTCCCCATGAAACGGCGATTGGGTGTGGTATATCCGACACAGTTTTCGTCGTATGTTTCTTTTTTGAAACAGAAGGTACGCATCAATTAATATTGATTTAGATATCAACTGATATCAAAATGTGATTAGCAATTTCGGGTGTGTAGCTTTTACTATTGCCAGCAGCGTGCCCTGCCTGCATGCGTTGCGATGCAGGCCTCGGTGCTTTCCTGGCGGATGCCTATAAGAACTATTTTGGAGACGATGCATGAATAAGAGGAAACTGTTGGTTGTCCTGCTGGCTGCCGGCGCATTTGGCGCCAGCGCCACCGTGATGGCACAAGACAAGGGCCAGATCGGCATCTCGATGCCAACCAAGGCCTCGGCCCGCTGGATCGACGACGGCAACAATATGGTCAATGTGTTCAAGGCCAAGGGTTACAAAACCGACCTGCAATACGCCGACGACGATATCCCGAACCAGCTGGCGCAGATCGAAAACATGATCACCAAGGGCGTCAAGGTCCTGGTCATCGCCGCCATCGACGGCACCACGCTGTCGGATGCGCTGCAAAAAGCCCATGACAAGGGCATCAAGATCATTTCGTACGACCGCCTGATCCGCAATTCGAAGAACGTCGATTACTACGCCACGTTCGACAACTTCCAGGTCGGCGTACTGCAAGCATCGTCGATCGAGAAGTCGCTCGACCTGAAATCGGGCAAAGGTCCATTCAATATCGAGCTGTTCGGCGGTTCGGCCGACGACAACAACGCGTTCTTCTTCTACAACGGCGCGATGTCCGTGCTCAAGCCGTACATGGACAAGGGCAAGCTGGTCGTGCGCAGCAAGCAGCTGGGCATGGAGAAAGTCGCGACCCTGCGCTGGGACGGCGCCGTCGCCCAGTCGCGCATGGACAACCTGCTCAGCGCCAATTACGGCACGGCCCGCGTGGATGCGGTGCTCTCCCCTTACGACGGCTTGTCGATCGGCATCCTGTCCTCGCTGAAAGGTGTCGGCTACGGCACGCCGAAACTGCCGATGCCGGTGGTGACGGGCCAGGACGCGGAAGTCGCATCGGTCAAGTCGATCCTGCGCGGCGAGCAGCGCTCGACCATCTTCAAGGACACGCGCGAGCTGGCCAAGGTCACGGCGAACATGGTCGATGCCATGATGAGCGGCAAGCAAGTGCCTGTGAACGACACCAAGACCTATAACAATGGCGTCAAGGTGGTACCGGCTTACCTGCTGAAACCGATCGTGGTCGACATCTCGAACTGGAAAAAAGTCCTGGTGACGGATAGCGGCTACTACAAGGAAACGCAGTTCAAGTAAGCACGCAGTTTTTTGACATTTGCCGGCCCGGCCGCGTCATGCGCGTCCGGGCCGGTAGCGCTGAGCGTGCGTGATTGCAGCTTCACGCGCGCGTAACAAAGATGAGGTTCACATGAGCGATACCATCCTGGAAATGCGGGGGATCAGGAAGACTTTCCCGGGCGTCGTTGCGCTCGATAACGTCAATTTGAAAGTACGCAGCGGCGAAATCCACGCCGTCGTCGGCGAGAACGGCGCCGGCAAATCCACGCTGATGAAGGTGCTCAGCGGCGTCTATCCGCACGGCAGCTACAGCGGCGAGATCCATTACAAGGACGAAGAACGCCACTTCAAGAACATCAGCGACAGCGAAAAGACCGGCATCATCATCATCCACCAGGAACTGGCCCTGGTGCCGCTGCTGTCGATTGCAGAGAATATTTTCCTGGGCAATGAGCTCAGCAGCAAGGGCGTGATCGACTGGCACCAGGCTTACGCGCGCACGCGCGAGCTGCTGCGCAAGGTCGGCCTGACCGAATCCCCGGACACCATCGTCAGCAAGCTCGGCGTGGGCAAGCAGCAGCTGGTGGAAATTGCCAAGGCGCTGTCGAAGGAAGTCAAACTGCTGATCCTCGACGAGCCGACGGCCAGCCTGAACGAGAGCGACAGCGACGCCCTCCTCAACCTGCTGCTGGGCCTGAAGGCGCAGGGCATTGCATCGATCCTCATTTCGCACAAGCTCAACGAGATCGCCAAGGTGGCCGACTCGATCACCGTGCTGCGCGACGGGAACACGGTCGACACCTTCGACTGCCGCACCGAGGCCATCAGCGAGGACAAGATCATCGCCAACATGGTCGGCCGCGAAATGGCCGACCGCTATCCGCCCCGTGAACCACACGTCGGCCCGACCATTTTCGAAGTACGCGACTGGCGCGTGTTCCACCCGGACGACAGCGAGCGCGCCGTCATCAAGGGCATCGACTTTCATGTCGGCAAGGGCGAAGTGGTGGGCATTGCCGGCCTGATGGGCGCCGGCCGCACCGAACTGGCCATGAGCCTGTTCGGCCGGGCGTACGGTCGCAAGATCAGCGGGAAGGTACTGAAAAACGGCGCCGAGATCGACGTCAGCACCGTGCAGAAAGCCATCAAGCACGGCATCGCGTATGTCACCGAGGACCGCAAGGCACTGGGCCTGGTGCTGGAAGAGGACATCAAGAAAAACACCAGCATGGCCAATTTGAAGGGTGTATCCAACCACCTGGTCATCGACGAGCAGCGCGAAGCGGCGGTGGCGTCCGATTTCCGCAGCAAGCTTCGGATCCGCTGTTCGGGCGTGCTGCAGAAGGTCGTCAACCTGTCCGGTGGCAACCAGCAAAAAGTGGTGCTGGCCAAATGGCTGTTTTCGAAGCCCGACCTGCTGATCCTGGACGAACCGAGCCGCGGCATCGACGTTGGCGCCAAGTATGAGATCTACAGCATCATCAATGAGCTCGCCGCCGAAGGCAAAGGCATCCTGATGATTTCGTCGGAAATGCCGGAACTGCTGGGCATGTGCGACCGCATCTACGTCATGAATGAAGGCAAGTGGGTCGCGCAATTCACGCGCGAGGAAGCGACCCAGGAAAAAATTATGCGAGCAATCGTCAAGAATGGAGAAATGCATCATGGGTAACACGAGTGAACCGGGCCTGCGCGCTGGCGCAGCCACCATCGAACCGGCAATGAGCCCCCAGCCGCAGACGCCTGAAGCGCCGCGCAAGAGCAGCGCGAGCTTCCTCAAGGGCCACCTGCGCGACTACGGCATGCTGCTGTCGCTGCTGGTCATCATGGGCTTTTTCCAGTACATGACCGACGGCACGCTGATGCAGCCGCTGAACCTGACCAACCTGATCCTGCAGAACAGCTACGTCGTCATCATGGCGCTGGGCATGCTGATGGTGATCGTGGCGGGGCACATCGACCTGTCGGTGGGCTCCGTGGTCGGCTTCATCGGTGCGCTGGCGGCCGTGCTGATCGTCAATTTCGAGATGAATTTCATCGGCGCCGGCCTGATCTGCCTGGCGGCAGGCGCGCTGATCGGCGGAGCGCAAGGCTATTTCGTCGCCTTCTTCAAGATTCCCTCCTTCATCGTCACGCTGGCCGGCATGCTGGTGTTCAAGGGCCTGACGCTGGCGCTGCTGCAGGGCCAGTCGGTGGGGCCGTTCCCGTCCGGTTTCCAGCGCCTCAGTTCCGGCTTCATTCCCGATCCGATCAGTGCCGGCGACATCCGCTACACGTCGCTGCTGATCGGCGTCGTGCTGGTCGCCGCCTTCATTTTCGTCAACGTGCGCAGCCGCGCCAAGCAGGTGAAACACGGCATGGCGGACGAACCACTGGCAATTTTCGTCGCCAAGAACGTCATCCTCGCCGGCGCGATCGTCTACCTGAGCTACCTGCTGGCGTCCTACCGCGGCATGCCGAACGTGCTGATCGTCATGGCCGTCCTGATCGTCGCCTACAGCTTCGTTGCCAACCGCACCGTCATCGGCCGGCGCGTGTACGCGGTGGGCGGCAATGAGAAGGCCAGCAAACTGTCGGGCATCAAGACCGAACGCGTGAGCTTCTACACGTTTGTGAACATGGGCGTGCTGGCGGCGCTGGCCGGCCTGATCTTCGCGGCGCGCCTCAATACCGCCACCCCGAAAGCCGGCACCGGCTTCGAGCTGGACGTGATTGCCGCCTGCTTCATCGGCGGCGCGTCGGCGTCGGGTGGCGTGGGCAAGGTGATGGGCGCGGTGATTGGCGCCTTCATCATGGGCGTGATGAACAACGGCATGTCGATCATGGGCATCGGGATCGATTACCAGCAGGTCATCAAGGGCCTGGTGCTGCTGGCGGCGGTGTTCCTGGACGTGTACAACAAAAACAAATAAGCGCTGCAATCATGAAAAAGGCCACGTGGATGCGTGGCCTTTTTTACGTTCCGACATCACGTTTTTTTCGGCGCCCCGCCACCACCCGGCATCGTCAAACGAAAAAAAGCCCGCATCGCTGCGGGCTTTTTTTCGACGTACCGATCGTGCGTACCAAATTCTGGCTCCCCGACCTGGACTCGAACCAGGGACCTGCGGATTAACAGTCCGTCGCTCTACCAACTGAGCTATCAGGGAATTGAGGCAACATTATAGCTGGGACGGCGCGATTTGCCTAGGGCGGCAATGGCGGTGTGGAAAAGTAATCATCCGGGTCCCGGCGCTCCTGTCGACCGCCGCGGAACGATCGTCGCCGTGCCCATGCCGCTCCTCATTCCCGGCGATCTGAACTTCTGTTTTTAAGCGAAGTCAAAACTGGACTGAGCGTCGTCCAGACTGTCGGAGGTGCCGTGTTTGCCCTTGACTTGAAAAAGTTGCCCCTTCTCACCGTATCGGCAGACGGCGCTGTGCTGGGTTGGAACGCCGCGTGGGACGCATCCCTTGGCAAGGCCGACTGGTCGGCCCTGCGGCTGCCCCTGGACGCGCTGGGCGGTCCCGAAGGGCCGGTGGCGGACGACATCGCCTTCGACCTGTATCCCGTCGCGGCCGGCCAGCGCCATGCCTTGTTTCAGCCGGTCTTCTCGGCCAATGGCGCCCTGCTCCAGTGGCTGGCGTATCTGCTGCCGTTGCCATCAGGTCCCGGCACCAACGGCACAAACGGCAGGCGCAGCGACAGCGAGATCGTGGGCAACTTGCCCCTGCATACCTTGATGGGCTTTGGCAGCAACCATTTCTTCGTTGCAGACGACATGGGCAAGCTCGTCCTCTGGAACCAGCAGGTGGAAAACGCGTCAGGCTGCGCGCCGGACGCGCTGGCGCAATCGTCCATCCCCGATCTGTTTGCGCCTTCCGAGCGGACCAGGATCAACGACAGCCTGGGCCAGGCATTGCGGAACGAAACCGAAATCCAGATCGAGGCGAACCTGCGCACGCGCGACGGTCCCGTGCCCTACCTGTTCTGGGCGTCGCGGTTCATCTGGGAAGGGAAACACTACGTCGTGTCGATCGGCATCAACATCGCCCAGAGGCGCCGCAACGAAGAAGCGCTGCGCCTGCGCGAGCGGGCGCTGCACGCCACGACCAACGGCATCGTCATCACGCGCTGCCTCGGGGCCGACAATCCCATCGAGTATGTCAATCCGGCGTTCGAAACCATCACCGGGTACAGCGCCGAAGAAGTGCTTGGGCGCGATTCCCGTTTCATGGGCGTGCCGGGCGTGGACGATGCCCAGCGCGACCAGTTGCGCGACGCCATCCGCGAACGCCGGCAGCTGGGCGTGGTGATGCGCAACCGGCGCAAGAATGGCGAGATTTTCTGGAATGCGCTCGATATCACGCCGGTTGCCGATGACCGCGGCGTGATCACGCACTATGTCGGCGTGATCAACGACGTCACCGCCAGCAAGCAGCGCACGTCCCACCTCGAGCACGAGGTCAACCACGATGCACTGACCGGCCTGGCCAACCGCACGCTGTTATGGGACCGCCTCGAGCTGGCGCTGTCCGTGGCCCAGCGCAACAAGACGCTCGTGGCGACCCTGCTGCTGGACCTGAATAAATTCAAGCAGATCAACGACACCCTCGGTCACGAAGCAGGCGACGAAGTGCTCAAGGTCGTCGCCAGGCGCCTGCAGGCGTCGGTCCGCGAAAGCGACACCGTGGCCCGCCTGAGCGGCGACGAGTTCGTCCTGGTGCTGGCGAACCAGCCCTCGCTCCGCTTCACCCTGCGCATGGTCCAGCGCATCCGCAGCGACATGGCGAAACCCGTTATTTTCGACAGCAAGGAAATAGCGGTTGCCGGCAGCATCGGCGTCAGCGTCTATCCGCACGACGGCGCCACCGCTTTCGACCTGGTCCGCGCCGCCGATACCGCCATGTACCACGCCAAGGCAAGCGGCGGAAAGGAAGTCCACTTTTTTTCGCCCGCGATGAAATCGGCCACTGAAGCCAAGCAGAAGCTCGAAGCCGGGCTGCGCCGCGCGATCGACCATGACGAACTGTTCCTCATGTACCAGCCGCGCATGTGCCTGCGCACCGGCAACATCATCGGCATCGACGCACTGCTGCGCTGGCGTCATCCGGAACACGGGGTGCTGCTGCCCTCGGCGTTCCTGACCGATGCGGAGGAAAGCGGCCTCATCATTCCGGTGGGCCAGTGGGTGCTGGAACAGGTCTGTCTCACGCTGAGCCAGACCAAATTACTGGGTTTGCCGCAACTTCCCGTGTCGATGAAAGCCGCCTACCGCGAGTTCATGCAGGAGAATTTCCTGACAACGATCGGCGATCGCCTGCTTGCGCTGGACGTGGCACCGTCGAGCTTCGAACTCGACGTGCGCGAATCGCAGATCATGCGCAATCCTCACGCGGCGCGGGAATTGGCCAGCCAGATCGCCGAGATGGGCATCTGCATGGGCATCGACGATGTCGGCGACGGCGATTCGAACCTCAGCTTCCTCCATCATCTGCAGCTCCACCATATCAAGATGTCTAAAACACCGGTCCACGAAATTTGCCCGGGAACGGGCCAGGGCCCTTTTGCCAAAAGCATCATCGACCTGGCCCATAATCTGGGCATCCGCGTGATTGCCAAGGGGGTGGAAACACCGGAACAAAGCCGCTTCCTCGCGGCACAAGGCTGCGACGAACTGCAGGGCCATTATTTCAGCGTCCCGGTGCAGCAGGATGTGCTCGAGCGCATGCTGGCGGAACATTACTCGCTGCACGCGGAGCACGGATGAGCGTGCGCCCTGCCCCTCGGCAAGCGGCTGCGCATCGTGGCCGCCGAGCGCGCCGCATAAAGAAAAAAGGGTTGCAAGCCGAAGCATGCAACCCTTTTCTTTACAGCTGAATTCTGGCTCCCCGACCTGGACTCGAACCAGGGACCTGCGGATTAACAGTCCGTCGCTCTACCAACTGAGCTATCAGGGAATTGTCTTCAGTGCTGTTTGCACATCACCGAAGAAGCAAGATTTTAGAGGACTTTTGCGATGGCGTCAACGACCCGGTCAATATTTTTGGAATTCAACGCGGCCACGCAGATACGGCCCGTGTCCACCGCATAGATCGACTCGGCACGCAGCGCGGCGACCTGCTCCTTGGTGAGGCCGGAATAGGAAAACATGCCCACTTGCTGGCGCACGAAATCGAAGCTGCGGCCCGGCGCTTTTTCCGCCAGCTTGGCCACCAGGCTTTCACGCATGGCGCGGATGCGCACGCGCATGCCGGCCAGCTCCTCTTCCCACAGCTGGCGCAGTGCCGGCGTGGACAGGACCGTGGCGACCACTTTGCCGCCGTGCATGGGCGGGTTCGAGTAGTTGGTGCGTACCACGCGTTTCAGTTGCGACAGCAGGCGGGCCGCTTCTTCGGCGCTTTCGGCCACGACCGACAAGGCGCCCACGCGCTCGCCGTACAGCGAGAACGATTTCGAGAACGAGTTCGACACCAGCAGCGCGCCGCCGGCGGCAGCAAAGCGGCGCACGACGGCGCCGTCTTCGGCGATGCCCTTGGCAAAGCCCTGGTAAGCCATGTCGAGGAACGGCACCAGGCCGCTCTGGCGCACCACCTGGATGACTTCATCCCATTGCGCATCGGTCAGGTCGGCGCCGGTGGGATTGTGGCAGCAGGCGTGCAGCACGACGATGGCTCCGGCCGGCATGACTTTCAGCGAAGCGAGCATGCCGTCGAAGTTCACGCCGTGCGTAGCCGGATCGTAATACGTGTAATTGTGGACCGTGAAACCGGCGCCTTCGAACAGCGCGCGATGGTTTTCCCAGCTCGGGTCGCTGATGTAGACATCCGACGACGGCGAAAAGCGCTTGAGGAAATCGGCGCCGACTTTCAGGGCGCCGGTGCCGCCGATGGCTTGCACCGTCACCGCACGCTTCTCTTGAATAATGGCGCTGTCGGCACCAAATACCAGCTCTTGCACTGCTTTGTCATACGCAGCCAGGCCCTCGATCGGCAGGTAGGTACGCGGCGTCTGCGTTTCGATCAGCGTCGCTTCGGCCTGCTGCACGCAAGCGAGCAGAGGCACTTTGCCATTGTCGTCATAATAGACGCCAACGCCCAGGTTGATTTTCCCTGGATTGGTATCGGCAACAAATGCTTCGGTGATGCCCAGGATCGGGTCGCGCGGGGCCATGTCGATGGCGCCGAAAATGCTGGCAGGTGCAGAGGTATTCATTGGAATAAACTAATCGATGTCGGCGGGGTTCGCTGCGGTTGTATAGACAGCGGCCCAGGGTGCTCAGTTTCATTCAGGGCCGCAGGCGGACTCCCATTCTAGCAAAGGTAGGATTGTATGGCTGATTTATCCATCGCAAATGACCCGGAACCGAATGTCATTACCTTCCCCAACTCGCCGTTCAAATTGCACCAGCCGTTTGACCCTGCCGGCGACCAGCCCACCGCGATCGCCGGCCTGGTCGAAGGCATCGACGACGGCCTGTTCTACCAGACCCTGCTCGGCGTAACGGGTTCGGGCAAGACCTACACGATGGCGAACGTGATCGCGCGGGCGGGACGCCCGGCGATCATCTTCGCACCGAACAAGACCCTGGCGGCGCAGCTGTATTCCGAGTTCCGTGAATTCTTCCCGCAGAACGCGGTCGAGTATTTCGTCAGTTACTACGATTACTACCAGCCCGAAGCCTACGTGCCGCAGCGCGACCTGTTCATCGAGAAGGACTCGTCGATCAACGAGCATATCGAGCAGATGCGCCTGTCATGCACCAAGTCGCTGATGGAACGGCGCGACGTGATCATCGTGGCCACCGTGTCGGCCATTTACGGTATCGGTAATCCGAATGAATACCACCAGATGATTCTCACCTTGCGCGCGAAGGACAAGGTCGCGCAGCGCGACGTGATCGCACGCCTGATCCAGATGCAGTACACGCGCAACGAAGTCGATTTCGGGCGCGGCACGTTCCGCGTGCGCGGCGACACCATCGACATCTTCCCGGCGGAACACGCCGAGCTGGCCATCCGCATCGAGATGTTCGACGACGAGATCGAATCGCTGCAATTGTTCGATCCGCTGACGGGCCGCGTGCGCCAGAAAATCCCGCGCTTTACCGTCTATCCGAGTTCGCATTATGTGACGCCCCGCTCCACCGTGCTGCGGGCGATCGAATCGATCAAGCTGGAACTGCGCGACCGCCTCGAGTTCTTCCGCAAGGAGAACAAGCTGATCGAAGAACAGCGCCTCGAACAGCGCACCCGGTTCGACCTGGAGATGATGGCGGAAATCGGTTTTACCAAAGGCATCGAGAACTATTCGCGCCACCTGTCCGGCGCCATGCCGGGCGAACCGCCGCCGACGCTGGTCGATTACCTGCCCAAGGATGCGATCATGTTCCTCGACGAGTCGCATGTGCTGGTCGGGCAGTTGTCCGCCATGTACAACGGCGACCGTTCGCGCAAGACCAACCTGGTCGACTATGGCTTTCGCCTGCCGTCGGCGCTGGATAACCGGCCACTGAAATTCGAGGAATTCGAAGGCAAGATGCGCCAGACGATCTTTGTCTCGGCCACGCCGGCTGAATACGAAAAGACGCACTCGGACAATGTCGTGGAACAGGTGGTGCGCCCCACCGGCCTGGTCGATCCGCAGATTTTCGTGCGCCCTGCCCGCACCCAGGTCGACGACCTGATGGGAGAAATCACCGATCGCGTCAAGAAGGACGAGCGCGTGCTGGTGACCACGCTGACCAAGCGCATGGCCGAGCAGCTGACGGAATACCTGAGCGACCATGGCATCAAGGTGCGCTACCTGCACAGCGATATCGAAACCGTCGAGCGCGTTGAAATCCTGCGCGATTTACGGCTGGGGACATTTGATGTGCTGGTCGGCATCAACCTGCTGCGCGAGGGCCTGGACTTGCCGGAGGTATCCCTGGTGGCGGTGCTCGACGCCGACAAGGAAGGCTTTCTGCGCTCCGAACGCAGCCTGATCCAGACCATCGGCCGCGCCGCGCGCAACCTGAATGGCGTGGCGATCCTGTACGGCGACAACATCACCGACTCGATGAAACGTGCCATCGACGAGACCGAACGGCGCCGCGCCAAGCAGACCGCGTTCAACCTAGAAAATGGGATCACCGCGCGCGGCGTCAAGAAGGCGATCAAGGAGCTGATCGACGGCGTGTACAGCCCGCAGGCGCAGCGCGACATGCTGGGCGACAACGCCAAGGAAACAGCGAAGGTCGAGGCGATGAGCGAGAAGCAGATCGGCAAGGAGATCAAGCGCCTCGAAAAACTCATGGTCGACCACGCCAAGAACCTGGAGTTCGAAAAGGCGGCGCAGGTGCGCGACCAATTGCACGTGCTCAAGCAGCAGGCTTTCGGCGCACCGGGCGCGGACAACGTGGTGTCGATGCTCGGCAAATAGGCCTGCCATTCCTGAACGCAAAAACGGCCGAGAGGCCGTTTGTTTTTGACTGCTGCAAACCCTTATTTTACGTCGAGCAGTTCGACGTCGAAGATCAGGTCCGAGTTCGGAGGGATCGGGCCGACGCCGCGGGCGCCATAGCCCAGCGCCGCCGGGATGATCAGCGTGCGCTTGCCGCCTACCTTCATGCCGGCCACACCCTGGTCCCAGCCCTGGATGACCTGGCCGCCACCGAGTGGGAACGAAAACGGTGCGCGGCCCACCGAGCTGTCGAATTGCTCGCCGTGCTTCTTCGGCGCTTTCGGCACATACAGCCACCCGGTGTAGTTGACCGTGACTTCCTTGCCGGCTTCGGCAACTTTGCCTTTACCCACGACGGTGTCGATTTTCTGCAGGCCCATGGTGACGTGCGGTTTCGGCGGGGCCACGGCGGTGGCGGCGGATGCGCCAGCGGCGGACAGCAGGTTGGCGGACAGGAAGGCGGCGGTGGCGATGAATTTCATTGTCGGTCTTTTCAAATGAACAGCCAATGGCTGGGATGGCGAGAGTATGCCTTTCACCTGCACGAAAGGCAAACTAGAGCGTCTTGACGAACGCCCTGACCCCGCTCAGCAGCATCTCGACCGACATCGCCGTCAGAATCAGCCCCATCAGGCGTTCGAACGCGGTCATCACTTGCGGGCCAAGCGCATTCTGCAGGCGCTCGGCACCGAGGAACACCGCCAGCCACACGACCCCGACCGCCGCCAGGGCGGCCACATGCACCATCACGTCGTTCAGGCTGTTCGACGAGAACAGCAGCACGGTCGCCAGCGCCGACGGGCCGGCCAGCGCGGGAATGGCCAGCGGCACGATGAATGGCTCGCCATGCTCGCTGTGGCCGAGCACGCCGTCGGGATGCGGGAACACCATGCGGATGGCGATCATCAGCAGGATCACGCCACCGCCCAGGCGCAGCGACACTTCGGACAGCTGCAGCGCGGTGAGGAAGTGGCGCCCGAAAAACATGAACACCAGTAGCAGCACAAAGGCAATCGCGCACTCCCGGATGACGATGCGGGGCCGGCGCTTGGGCGGCACCTCCTTGAGCGCGGTGACGAACAGGGGCACGTTGCCGAAGGGATCGGTCACGAGCAGCAGGAGGATGAAGGTCTGGAAGAAGCTTTGGGTCATGTCCGCCATGGTAGCGGAAAGGTCTTGAAGGAAATATCAGAACAGCGGCATATTTGAACAGAAAGGCGCTGTACTCGTTAAATAAGGAAGAGTGAATTATTTCGTGCGGCTGAGGTCCAACCCGGGCCGCATACGGCCGGAGATGATCATGGACGCCTGTACGTTCGATGCCTTTCTGAATCAAATCGCCGATTTTTCGAGCGTGCAATGCGCACGCATGCTGTCGGTGCTCACATCGCGCGTTGCCAACGCAAGGACCGCCGATATCCTCCAGGCGGCAGTGGCGGCGAAGCTGAGCTGCCCACGCTGCGAAGGCAAAGATTTGTACCGGCACGGCGAGGCCAATGGGTTGCAACGCTTTCGCTGTCGCGCCTGTGGCCGGACGTTCAATTGCCTGACCGACACGCCGCTGGCACGCCTGCGTCTCAAGGACAAATGGCTTGATTACGCCCAGTGCATCCTCGAATCTCACGCCGTGCGCAAAGCCGCGCGATTGCTCGATGTCGATAAAAACACCACCATGCGCTGGCGCCATCGTTTTCTGG
>Ga0265780_10007575_pt1 | contig 13308 bp, 12 predicted proteins | sample P1T30metagenome_FD_192432 | JGI IMG/M metagenome (GOLD analysis project Ga0265780, IMG submission 192432) | Plant litter microbial communities from East Loma Ridge, Irvine, California - P1 T30 | ecosystem: Environmental > Terrestrial > Plant litter > Unclassified | place: USA: California...
GTCTTGGGTAGTTTCGTCAGGCAGCATGATGAAACATTCATGGTCATTGACTCTCCGAAGCGTGCCAAGGTCAAATGTCGACTCGTTGCGGGTATCAAATTGCGAAAGACCAATGAGTAGGGAGTCGAAGGGCGAACTTAGACCAATGTACCTGCTATGTTGGCGGCGTTGCAGGCCTAATGTCTCGCCCAGCTGTGGGAGATGGATGTTGGCCAATGGTGGCTGTCTTGGTGGGGGGCTTGGCGCAGTCGCAGTGATGGTCGGTGTGGACAGCGCTAGTGGAGGAGGCTCTGTGTCGACTGACCTACAAGACGATTAGCGCAGGTACTTGGGACATGATGCATCACGCGACGACGATGTTCGTAAATGTGGTGCTAAAGTTCGAAGCACAGATGCCGACACGTCAAGGAGGCTGGTACGGTTACACGTGGACACGTGACGCGCTAGACAGTACGAAAAGGGAATAGCAGTACCACCTCTACTTGACCTGTGGAAGCGAGATTCAAGCACACGGCCTGGCGTACAGTAGTGGAAAGCCTAAACGTACCTCTTCTTCGTAGTGCTAGGTGAATCTTTCTTGTCGCCGTCGACGACCTTCCTCTTGCGGGGCAACGGGCTCTGCACAAAGGTACACTCTTGCTTGTGGAACTCACACAAGACACACAGTGCAGCACCCTCGTGTATCACGCAACGGCTCTTTCTTCGCCTGCAGGCGTCACAAGGGCGCTCTCGCCGTGAGCGGATATTAGAGACAGGGCCGTTGGTTGAGGTGGGCTTGCCGACGACCAAGTTCTCTTTGCCCGGCGAAGGCTTCTGGGGTTTGCGAGGGCGGGCGGCGGCAATGGGTACTGGCATTGGGCGTGGCATAGCAGGCTGTATAGCTACGGCTGTCGTCATATCGGTCTCGGGCGCTGACGATGCGCTCCAGAGATAAGGACAGATAGAGAGGGATGGGATGTGCTTAGTTGCAGCTAGGACGACCAGGTATACCGCCAGCTACTGATAAAGTGCGGGCCGTGACTAGTCTGCGGCACGCTGGTGCCGAGAGGTGAGAGCGAAAGCAAGATTGCTGTACTGCACCAGTCACACGACGCCGAGAAAGATAGAGTCCTGGAAGCGGATGTTGGCCAGGGCTTATCGCGTGGGTGCGGGTAGATGCACGGAGATATATTGGGCAAGTCGGGATAAAGTAACTCAAGTCGGATAGTGCTTTGGGAGTGTCAAGACGGATGTCCCAGGTTGCCAGTCACGGCCGCGAGAAGAATGAGGTGGTGGATGGTTCGCGCCGTCATTGAGCGTCTTGGGGATGTAGAGTGCACACGCGACCGGGATTTTGCGGACTTGGGCGTGGAGATGGGGGAGGATGCAAGCTATGACCCAGTGCGGGGCGAGGGCAAAGGCAGCATCGGGGTGGGAGTCGTGTAGAGGCAGGTTATGCTGGCGAGAGCGTTGCGAGAGTCTTTTGAGGTTCGACGCGACACCATGTACGGGAACATCTGCCTGGCATGGCAGCACGGGCCGTCGTTTACGTGATGGGAACTTCGGAGCGCTGAGAGCGGCTAGTCGCTTTGCAATACAGCCAGCGAGCCATCCGGACACCAAGTGATAAGAAGACTACGGAGCCAATGGGACGCTGCTATCCCCCACTGCCCAAAGCTGCGCGTAAAAGTATTATGCCAACTCTGGCTGCTCTATCTCTGCATCATCTCCAAACTGCTATCGCTGCGCATCGTTCCCTGCCACCCAGCCAAGCAGCAATTACTGTTAGGTATTGCTTTCCACATTTAGTATTGGCACTGCCAGATGCACGTCACTTGCGACGTCTTCTCCATGCAACATTATCTACCGCAATCCGGTATGCCTTGTGTAGCGGTTGGAAGCATGTTGCCATGATATGGCCTGACGGTTGCAGAGCTCCCTTCCAGAACGGAAGCGAAGGGCTCATTGTGATGTCAAGATGCCCTGGAAATGCTCGTAAGAATGCAGCGGTAAACGAATCTGGACAATCTTGATTCCCAACTACCATAGTCAAGCCTCCGCACGAGTCCCATCTCCACAACTGGACCCTATCGTGTGCCCAATTTTCCGCTCCGCCCTCCCTTGCCGTCGTCTCACCGCTCGCCCTTCAGGCAAAAGCGCCTCCCGCCCCGACGACCGGCATATCGTTGCGATAACCTCCGCCAATCCTGGTCCCAACAGATAGTCGCATGTCATGTCAGCCTCCTCCAATGTTCCCAGCGCGACTCAGTTGCCCAACCAAGAAACCGTCCTCCTAATGTCGTGCATTTGTACGTAAAATATTGGGCTAGCGACACCGCGATCTGCCAGCAACCTCAGCTTTGGGTGCAGATTCTGAATAATGACGAAACGCCCTCGGTAGCACCGGTTGCGCTGATGTCGCAATTCACTTCCCTCCAAGATGGAGCGGTATGTGATAATCAACGGCCGTACTCTGCAGAGTAGCGCAGCAAGGCCATCCTGTCGCACCTCAACACTCTTCTACCGCCGCCCTGCGCAGTCACTTCCGCTCGCCGCCACTGGCTCGAGTCGAGCCCTGTTCGTGTTCCCAGGGACTTTAGATCCCAAAGCTTCTCGTTGTTGTTACGAAATCTAAACGGTGCGATGCAGATCTCGCATGTGAAACCAAGCGAGCGGATTATCATCGGGCCGAATTTCCCCGGACGATTTCTCCAGACTCCCAGACAGATCAAGCAGCCCTGCACGTGGGCGGTGACGACCCTCGGCCCTATCATAACTGACGCGTATCGAATGCTTGCGTATAATGGGCATTCATGAACCCAAAATGCGTCAGCACCGCCTTTGCATCATTACGCCTCTACATATTGATGCGGGGCTCTGCGTTGCACCGAAGGAAAGATCTACTCCTGAGTACGGCCGTGGGCTCGATACGAGTGCGGAGACATTTTGGACAATGACCTTTCGGCCCTAACATATATGTTCGTGTTGGCATTCTCATGTTGACCGCTTTACCAAAGCCCAACAACGACGTCGAAAATGTTGAGGCGGCATCAAGTGGTACAAGGATTTGTTACCGAAAAGGCAAGTAAATCATCAAATTCGCCGTACCCAGCGATGGAGTATTGGATTTTGAAGGAATCAGTAAAAGATGACCTTAGTACAGCACATAGGTATGCTCTTTCACTACAGATTCAATTTGTTGTGCTGATGCTCCCGTCAGCTGACCAAAATTTCACATGACGTCATCACGCTGCCAAACCATTTCAGCCTCGTTAGTATGCACACGCACCTAGATGACCATTCCGACATGCTCAACGCTGGGGGATTTGATGCGCATACGCACCCGATCTAGATCAGCCAGAATGCGATGGCAAAGGCATAGGTCTTCGAACTATTGCGGCCTCGGTATCGTGAGGAATCAAAAGAGGGACCTCCCCTACATCGCTCTCCGAAAACGACTCCCCTCTGCAACCACGCGCAGATCCCATCACATCCGACAGGTTTTCTGCAGAATGGCGTTATCGGGGGCTGCATTGTCGCCTCTCGATTGGAGTGCAGGGAGAAGCGAGCTGCAACATGAGGCAGTGACAACTCAACAATGATCGCATGTAGCCTCGCGACCCTTATGACCCGATTCCCCTCAGTCGCTCGAACTTCTCGTTTGTCATGTGTCCCTCACTCTCAGTACCTTCTCTTGACAACAACGCTGTGTATTATACAACTGCTTTCCGACACCTCGCACAGATTGCATAATCTTTTGGTCTCAGCCTCATGCATCAATACAGCAACACGAATCGACCAGGGAGCCTTTCACAGTAGAGTAATCGGATCAAGGGCGTTCTAACACGCTCCATTCGTCGCGACAACTTTCACAAAATGGCCGAAGCGATCGGGGCTATCAATTTAGCAAGCTTTTTCACCCGAGCTTCGGAAGCAGCGTTACAAACACAAAAGCTCCTATTACAATCTGAGCTGATCAAGCAGAAGTCTAGTGACAGATGGAGACACGCCGAACTTCGTTTACGGATTTTCAAAATATCTTTAGATAATGCCGCTCGAGCCTATATGGTCCATGATCATCGACATGGCTCATCGCAGTTCAACGATCTGATAGAGTACATACTCAAGGACGCTACAATACTGCTGGATAGTTTTCAAAACATCCTCCAGCGCGCAGTTGATCGAAAGGGTACCCCGAAATACGTATACGTACAAGTGACGAGTTCGGAGATCCGACGTGTTGAGCAGATCATGGACAGGCTAGACATATTTGCTTCTAAGCTGCAAGAATTTGTCCAATTACAGCTCCCAGTTCAATCATCACTACCGGACGAACTCCTTCTACGCAAGCACCAAAATTCTGTTACAGGCGACGTAACGAACCTACCTGAACATGCTGCCACGAGCAAGGTATCAGTCCCACATGAGCAAAATCATCCGCCTGGCTCCCCCGCCCTGCCGGACCGTGAAGCAGCAGACAGCTATCCAGAGCACGCGAGCAACAAACAACAACATTTCTTGGCTAAGATGTCCTTTCGTTCGCAGCCCGATTGTCAACGTTATGTTGGCGTAACCGGGAACAATATTGGCAGCGCAACGGTTTCAGCCATCGCGCCTTTCAAATACGAGTTTTTGAACAAACCCTCGGACACTGACATCGCATTGCCGAACTCAACAAGGTCCTATGAACTGAAGCTGGTTTTGTGCATGACTGGTGACGGTGAACACAATGCTCTGCCATTTGATCAAACGGCTTTTGTCAGGATCGTCAATGCGATACATGTTCCTTTCGAATTCTGCCAATCGATACTGCTAGGCACACCACAATTTGTCCACTATGCGGCCAAAGACGATACGCGGCATGCAGGCTTCGTGCTCCGAACACCGTCGAGCAAGACACAGAACTGGACGCTTGCGATTTCGTGGGATTCCAATTATCGTTACATTCAAGGGTTCATCCATGGATTGCTACCAAATGATCTGGACTCATTGTCGTCACACATTGGCGATAGACAAGAGGATTGTGCACATCCCTTGAACCTTTCGGCGATCTTGTGTGAGATGCTCTTCGAGAGCGATTCGAATGGCGTTGGACTTCACGCATCAAATCTGTACAAGGTTGAAATACAGACGAATTACAGTAACTACATCTTCAGTGAGCCAGTGAACGGAAGCCCGCGGCAATACGAGTCATCGCAGCAGAACTTCGCGGAGATGACCCAGAATCTGAACATAATTACGTCTCGTTTAGCTTTCCACGAGATGCGAATTCACGCGAACATAGTCTTCGTGGACGAGATGGAAGATTGTCTCAAGCAGCGAATCCATCATCCAGACGATAACATAAATCGCAGATTGAAAGAACGACTAGCGCATCTAAGAATACAACAGCGCGGTCTTCTGTTGGCCATCGCCTGCAACCAAAAAATTGCCCAAAGTCAACTGCAAATCGTCTACAGCCTCATCGCGCAGCGCGACAGCAAAGAGAGCCTTAACATGGCTGCAACACAGACCAAGATCGCTACGGCACAAACTGAAATCGCCGAGATACAGACTGGGCTCGCAAAAACTACAAAGGAAGACAGCTTCGCCATGCGCACCATTGCCATCATGACCATTGCATTCTTACCGGGAACATTCATATCGGCCCTCTTCTCCATGGAAATGTTCAACTGGCAAGCTCCCCAGGGCGCATCCGTGGTATCGTCTCGCTTCTGGATATACTGGGCCATTACGGTACCATTGACGCTCTTGGTGTTCTCTATCTGGACGGTATGGATACGTATAAATGATGGCAAAGCGGACCAGTCGACAGCCACAGCAGAGGGAGTTCCAAAAGAAAAGAAGCCGTGGTATCAACGCTGGCTACGCAAGACGAGTGATGCAGACGATGCCGAGAAGCACATTGAAAGTGAAGACGTGCTGCAAGAGGCTCTCGATCAAACAGATACCGGTGATCAAAATGTCAATGAAGGCGCAATGCAGCAGGATTCGAGTCGTCTAGACGCAGTCGCAGAGAGCGCGACTCCCCAGGTGCAGATGGTCAGAAACGATACTTTCCTTCAGGATCCGGTCAGATAGTGTTGCATGAGGGTGGTGTCATGGCTAGGGAGCAGACCTTCAGGTAGCGGCAAAATTCGTGTCCACTCGCTGACTGGCACGATGATGGCAAGACTTTTAAACAAAACAATACTCGACAAGATCTTCAGCAGCATCACCAGCATCACCGCCTGAGTTCGGACCACAGAATATCCCATGCTGAAGCGCAAGCGCCCTGCAGATATTGGCGCGCGCGGCCCCTAGCTCCGTCACACCCCACCCGCTGCCGCCAACCTTGATCTCTAATTTGACTTATGCCCGTCGCGTCGCGTTGCGATATCAGTGTTGGAAGGAGTATCCTCATGCTATTGCCTCCACCTGCGCCAGCGTGGCTACTCTCTGGCGCTGGAGTTTGTTTACTGCCCTATTGGGCTTAGCGTATTACTACATAGCTGAAAACCTCCGAACCTTACCTCGTTACTCAACTTTCATACTTCAACAATCAGAACTCGCAAACATGAACCTTAGTTAAGAGGCTCACCCCTAGCTTAGTAACACGACCTTCGATATCTGCTTGCGTTTGCTAAGCTAGCAATCTGCTCCGCCCGCCTTCGTCCAGCCTGTTTTGTTTGCTCTGCCTTTTCAGGCTCTGTGGCCTCGAGTCTATCGTTTATTTCGCCTACTCTTGCACCTATAAGCATCAGCATGGCCTCTGCCAACGTAATCAGCAACTTTGCGCGAGGCCCACGGGGCTCGTTGAAGCATCGATGCGCTCACTGCGGCACTGGAGACACGCACAAACCTCTTCTCATATGCACTGGCTGCAAAGCCGTGCGCTACTGTACCAAGGACCACCAAATCGAGCACAGGGCACGGCACAAGTGTGCCTGCCGTGAAATCAATAAGTGTCGCAAGAGGCTTGAGGCCGAAGAGGACGGTGTCCGCAACTCAACGGATCCCATGTGGCCTGGCAACCTGTTCGAGCGGAGTTCCGGGCGCTTCTGGGGCGTGCTCCCCACCCGACCATACATGAGAGCTCGATTCGCCTTGTTGAACTCGCTGCGAAAAATGGGAACCTTTGACGCCGTCAAAGAGGGTCATTCTCATCTGATGGACATGATGCGCCTCTGTCGGAGTGACAACTTGGGCCTCCGACAAATGATACCAGCCGTGTTGCTTCAGCTGGATCAAGATCAGGAGTGCTACGACTTCATCAAATGGTATGCTACGGCGGGCCAGGATTCGCACTACGACTGGGGCAACATGGACCTGCCATTCCTGGACGTGAAGAACGCCAATGTCTACGAAGACCCAAGCTACGTCACGGGCAAATATGGAGACCCTCATCACATTACCGCGCTAGTACTGCTTAAGCTCAAGCTCATTCAAGACACCATCAATGTCAGGCTCGTGCGAAAGGTCATTGCGGCTGCGTCTAAACATCTACCTCGAGAGCTTCAGATTCGCATCGAAACTGCTGTGGTCCGCAGCCCATTGTCGAACCACCTTTACAAGCAGAGCTCCGTCGACTTGTTGGCCATGGAACTCAAAATCGCCCGCCACGTCAAAATTCTTGGGGCAAAGCTCACAGAAGCCAACCCCTACGTAATCTCTGGAGTTCTCCGACCGGACGAGTGGCTCGATGACCTCCCCGAGTATACTTCAGCCGGCTCCGCGGAAGAGATGCAGCTTGTCCTTCACTACGGCTATCAGGCGTGGTGGCAGACACAGGGAGCTCTTGAGTTGCTCGAAAATGCTCGGAAGAACGCAGAAAAGGATTCGGCGGATGAGATCGAAGACACACTGAAACATATACGCCTGCAAGGTGATACAAGGACAGGCGCAGAGCTTCTCGACGACATGAGTCTCAATCGCATCTGGGGCTACTTCGATTGGGCAGTTGAGGACGCGGTCAGTCTAGCGTCTGAACGGCCGTCGGACATACATCGCAGGACCAACAAGGAGATGTGGGACGCAGCTGTGAAGGAGGAGGAGGATATGTTCGGCGACAGCGAAGACGATAGTGGGGAGGACGAGGAGGATGCGTTGCACACGAGGGCGATCTTCGCATAACGTGCAAGACTGAACCGCTACTATCTTAAGGTTCACGTGGCTTACTTGCCCTCTTGGTTCGTCTAGATACAGCGCCACCGACTCGGCTCTCCAAGGTTGGCCACGTTTCGTCAGCGATTATAATGTCGCTGCCCGTGCGCTACATAAACTTAGAGTTTTACGTATGTACGCGGATCGTCGGTACCCAGCTCTATATCACAATTAAGCGCAGACTGAATCCCATCAACATCGACAGCACCAAACATCCAAGAAACGGCAAGAAGTGCATCGGAGCGGAAGTGAATATGACTCTAGCTTTGTAATAAATTAGGGCGTTAAGAACCTTCTCTAGAGATGTAATGCTAGCCGTGACATCGCGTCCAGTAACGAGGGTGAAGTCAATGGGGGTGCTTCTTAGAGTGAGGCTTTGCATGCTGTTCTTGCAGAAACTAGCGTATTAGGACATTAGTAGGACTGCGTAAGAAGAACAATATCGCGTCGTAACGCTTCTCAACAGGACTGTGGCGCAGAGGGTATTTTTACTCATTATCGTGCGTTGCGCCGGCGTGGATTGCATAGTGCGGGCTGTGTCGACTGCTGTTGCGCTGGTGACTAGCCGCCTGCAGCGTCCGCAAATAGACCACACGTAACCTCTCTCCGCAGGGCAACACGGTCAGCCGCACATTGGTTATAAAGCCTTGCATCTCCTCCCGTACAGCCTGCTCCGTCCCCTATCGAGAATATCTACCCACGAGCACCACCGCACTACACAGTAAACGGGCACGGAGAGCTCAAAAGCTACCACATACATGATGGCCTAGAATGCGCCCCTCCCAGAGCCTCCAGCGCCATACCAGCAGCCTCACGGATGCTGTGCGCGAAGTAAATCGAAAAGCCTTTAGGTGCGCATTGATAACTTTAGAAAGGAAAACTTGGGGTGTACTCTGTGCTGTAAGACATTTTCCCTTAGTTCTGCGAAAAGAATCAAACGTAGCTAGGCTACCTCTTCATTTCTCCTCGTTCGGCGAAGGCGGACGGGGAGTTTGCGAGGGCCTTGTGAGGCTCAGACCCGCAACAGGTTGTGATCGAGAGGCATTTCATTGAGTGGTATTGCTAGCGACGATAAACCATGAGGTGACAAGACCTCCTACTTCAGCTGTACATATCTCAGACCCGGTCACCTCATTCAGCATCTCGCGCCCAAATACCACAACCACAATAAATGTCCTGTTTCGACTACCCAAAAAAACATACAGCACACCAGAACATTTAACAAAACACTAAGATCTCACACATGCACGCACCCCACCACCTCACTCCCCATCCCGCACAGGATAAACATCCACGCAATTCGTCATGAGCGCGGGCACACTCGCAATCAGCGAACTATGCAATATCAACCCACCAAAAACCCCGCCCTGCAGCTTCCGCAGCATGTGCTGCCCCTCGTCACTCTCCTTGTCCTCGTCGGGCACAACGCCAAAGTACAGTCTATTCCGGCTCGATGCGTCGAAGCGCTTGCGGAAGAACGACGGGCAGGTCGGCACGCCGCTCGCTGATGGGTAGGCGGGGCACTTGTCGGGCTTGGGCGGGCCGCCGTCGTCGCTGGGTACTGTGAAGTTTGGGGAGCGAAGTTGCGATAGTGATGGGCGAGGGCCTTCGCCGCTTTGTCGCGGGTCGTTCATTGCGGATTGCTTGCGGCGGAGTTTTTTCGGGGGCTCGGGGCGCTGCGGGGGATCGGTGAGGTCCATGAAGCTCATTGGGGCGGTGGTGTTGCTATGAGGGCTCTTCATTTCGGTGCTGTCGTGTTCGTCCGTCTTCTTGAACTTCTTCCTGTCCGATGAGGACTCTAAGTCAGACTTGGAGTGGTTGTGGCCCGCTTTCTTATCAACCTGCTCGAAGACCGAAGGCATCACTTTTCGACAGGACTTTAGCAGGAGCGTCCATCCGGAGAACAGTGTGCCATCGAGTGACAACCTGTGACTATCTTGGAGATGTTGTCGGAAGCTTTGGCCGGAGAAGTACAGCGTCTGGTTGCATGCGCGAAAGTTATGGCGGGCCATGTGGTCCTTCAATGTTGCGCCGTTGATTTTGCCCTCGGAACTCCTGGCTAGAGGGTCGTTACAATAGCAGCAGACTACTTCTCGGCGGGCTCGTGACTTGTCTGGAAACATGGTGAATTGTAAGCTTGGCAGGAAGCTGCATGACCACATGGTGCAGCCTGGATGGAGCTCTTGTGCTGCTGCAAGGCTTTTGAATGTGCGTTCGCAGTATACACATTTATGCGGCAGTTTTCTGCTCACAGTTAGTGCTACTTGTTGATAAGAACCGGGGTGCTCACGGATTCGACGATTTGCCACTGTCAGGTTGACGCTTCTCATGGCTAATTCGATCTTTCCACCAACACATCATATCCAATCCACCCGCAAAGTGGTGGGCTACATGATCAGACCGATCCTGGTACGTCGCGAAATTCTGTCCGCAAAAGCCGCAATGAAGTGCTCGATGTCCTATCTCGAGCGGCAATGGCTGGCGCCAGGCATTTTCCAACTCGGTCAAACGAGCTGGCTTTTGTTCCGGGCTTATTCGATGCACCTGGGATATGTGCTGCAGGAACTGGTCTTTACGATGGAACGTTCGCTCCGACAGAGGTTTCTGTTGACAAGATAGATAGTTGTGGTCGGCGAGATGCGAGGGGCTAGGGTGATTTTTCTCGCAGAAGGGACATCCTGAGGGGAAGTCCCCAGTCCTTGGACAGCACACCCAGAGTTCCTCAGGTATGTGTACGGTTTGCTCATGGCCGAGCCATTCCGCGCGATCGTGGAAGCCCTTCTGACAGAACGTGCAGTAAAAGCTAGGTCCCTTAGGAGCTAGACGCTCGACGACAATGTCAGGGTTTCGCTGGTGTGCTTGGAATTCGCTGTTCAGAGCGCCAGAAGACTTGTTGGTTCGTGGGGACCTCAAGTGAGATACTTTGGGACTACCTCCGATGCTCCTGGAACCAACGGGCATATCGGTATTGGCCCGATGAGCCGGCTTAGGTCTGATAACGCCTGCAGTGTTTACGGCTTCGTCGCCCAATATCCAAGCCAACTTGGGGTTTGCAATTATCCTTGCTCGTGCCGCCTTTTGTGAGATGTGCGGACTGTTATTGTTCTGTGCCTTGCGCACCGCCATGAATTGTTGCATCATGAATTCGAGTTCTTTGGCTTTCTCCTGGATTTCTTGAATTTCCTTATCCATCCCTGAACATTCTGCAGCACCACTTTCTACTGAAGCTGGCGGCAGAAACATCTCTGCTCTTTCTTTCCATTCTCTTGCTATCAAAACAGGCCCAGCGTTACCGCTTGTGGCAGGTCTGCGGAGCGAAGCCACTTCGGCCTGATCCATTTCGAGCCATCGAGCCTCAGAAAGACTAATGCCGTCGATGTTATCCATTGCGTGGTGGAGTCTTGTCCGAGAATTGGCAGAGTACGATGTGTCTACCGTATCAGGCACGCTTGCCGTGGTGAAGAAGGTGGGCTTTCCGTCCGATTGGAGGTCCTCCGATATATCCCGCGAGTGTAGGAGAGTGGCCGCACTCGCCATCCAGCCAAGAGGTACTTGTCTGCGTATGGCATCATCGATAGCTGGTACGCTCGCAGCCTCATCGGATAACGGGGCACTTAGATATCGCTCAATAGACATCCTATTGTCCATGGCTGGCCTGCCAATTTTGGTGAAGGTTTCGGCTTTGGGAACCTTTGACAGTCGTCTTCGGATCGGGCTTTCAGTTGAGGTGAACTGATGATTTTGTGGAGTTGAATCTGCATGGCTATTAGCGTGAGAACAGATGGAAGGGGATGACTGACCTGATCTCTGGAAACGCAATCTATGGCTGTGTAACCACGCTTTCATCATGGATTAATCAATCGCTATGTGCACGGCGTCCTTTCTACCCACAGAGGTGTAGACTTCTCATGTACAAATGATGGAAGCTGACATGTGCATTTTTGGGCCAGATGTTTGGCGAAGGAGAGAGAATAAGTAAACACAGATATTTAGGCGGCGACGGAAAGATGAATTCAGGGACTGATACCCGCATCAGGCATACAGGGAAGTGCGCTGGATGGCCCAAGGCGGGATCTCCATAGTACCCGCAAAAGGTCACGGACCATCAAAGGGTTAAGTTTGACTGGCCTGGAAGGCCACGGACCTCGAGATGGTATGCTCGCGACACGCATTGACGGCAACGAGTTGAATATGATCGCTGGGCAATAGTATAGTATATCAGGAACACGATGCTGAACATATTTGGAGTGAACTTCCCGTGTTGCTCAAGTTGCAAACATGATCCGAACAAAGTAGGCGCACATAGTAGCTGCGAAGCGTGCACATGCGGTACGCTAGAACCATGGACGCTTTGGTATTACTGTTGGACCTGACTGGCGAAACTCTATTGCGTATGGATTGGGCCACGGCCATAAGTAACAGTAGGTTCTGCGCGGACGGTGTCGCAGATATAGTTCAACGTCCCGAAGCGCATGGACTGATAGTACGCGACACTCAAGGTGATCCTTAATAAATCAGCCCATACGTCAGTGACCAGAAACGGCAGCGGCAGAAGATCAAATGATGGATGAGGTGGTCAGATCAGTGAGAGCTTGGTACGACGATTTTATCCAGATTGAAGACATGTGAGATCAATGCGGGAAGCGACGGGTGATGGATGTGTGGGGTCAGCCAATCAGGAAAGCGACCATGACTAGCGCCTTAGCGTGTAAATGCAATGCACTGCGCTCAGCTCATCTCTCCTGCTTCGAATCTTCCGGAAGCTTGAGGAAGTATAGACTTCATGCGTTTGTTGTCTCTGTTGCCCGGGGCTTCCATCTTGGCGGACACAGTCCCCATACGAGAGTTGGCAGAGGGATTGCTTGCCGTGCAGTCTGTATCTGAAAGAAACCGAGCGAGCGTGGTAGTAAATGTCACGCGATCATCTTGTGCTTCGATGCGATAGAGTCAATGACGCAAGAGACACATGCCCGATGAGCATGATTTTGCATTAATATCTTTCTGGAAGGAGTCTATGAGCCCGGGCATAACGTTTCGTACCTAGCAGCTGCAGCGACTCTGGCGACAGTCGTATGTACAAACGTGGGCTTCAAGGCCGTCCTAGCAGGCGTCTTCGTCCGGCGTCTCGGCACCAGCCACGCGGCTCTGGAGTCGGCAAGTTCTCTGTGCAAACCATTATCATATCGT
>Ga0265780_10007576_pt1 | contig 13307 bp, 14 predicted proteins | sample P1T30metagenome_FD_192432 | JGI IMG/M metagenome (GOLD analysis project Ga0265780, IMG submission 192432) | Plant litter microbial communities from East Loma Ridge, Irvine, California - P1 T30 | ecosystem: Environmental > Terrestrial > Plant litter > Unclassified | place: USA: California...
CGGCTCAACCTGGACGGGGCTATGTTGTGGATGCAGTATCTGTCACGTAACATTTACTCCAACGAGGGCGACAACTACGGCGTATCGGTCGCTTTTTACAACAACAACTGGCGCGGCTTTTTCAACGACGGGCTGCTGAACTACCAGCGAATCATTACGCTATCGCAGCCGGGCGGGCGCTATCAGAACACCAACTACGAAGGCATTGGGCTGGTGATGCGTACCTGGGTATATTCCGTTCTCACTGATGTATACGGGTCCATTCCCTATTCCGAAGCGCTGAAAGGCACGGCCGAATCGCCCATTTATACGCCCAATTATGACTCGATGGAAACGGTCTACGCCGGGATGCTGGCCGATCTGAAAACGGCCAACGAGAAGCTGTCCGTTAGTGGCCCGGCTGTAGCGGGCGACATTCTATACAACGGCGATATTCTGAAATGGAAGAAGTTTGCCAATTCCCTGCGGCTGCGGCTCGCCAACCGCCAGGCAGCTAAGAAACCAGCCGAATCACGGGCCATCATGGCCGAGATTCTGGGCAATTCGACCACCTACCCCATTTTCACGAGTAACGCCGACAATGCCGTGCTGAAAAATACGGCTACGCGCCCCAGTAACAACGAGTGGAACGAAGTATTTGTGTACCAGAGCCGGACGGACTGGAACATCAGCAAAACACTGTCGGATAAGCTCACGGCCCTGAACGACGCCCGCCTTCGGGTCTACGCCCAGCCGAACGCACAGGGTCAGTACGTTGGTCATGCCAATGGCTTACCCGATGCCATTGCCACTACGTATCTGGCCAGTAGCTCCGTAATCGGTACGTATTTCTCGCAGCTGACGACTCCCAGCGTCCTGATGACCTTTGCTGAACTGAATCTGACCCTGGCTGAAGCGGCCGTCGATGGGGATATTTCGGGCAGCGCCCAGACGTACTTCGAGCGGGGCATTACCACTTCCTTTGATCAATATGGACTTCAGGTGACCAGTACGTATCTGACCGGTATCGGTGCGGCCACAAAGGCGAAGGTAATGGAACAGAAATGGATTGCGCTCTTTGGTCAGGGTGTCGAATCCTGGATCGAGTACCGGCGAACGGGCCTTCCAGTCCTGCCCGCTAAAGACCCCCGTTCCGTCTTCGAAAACAATGGCGTTCTACCTACCCGCTTGCAGTACCCCACCTCCGAGTATTCACTGAACGAAGCCAACCTGCGTAAGGGTATCACCCAGAACGGTGGGGATGATAACATGCGGACCAAGCTTTGGTGGGCCGAAAACTGATTATCAGCTAATCTCAACAAACTAAGTCAATACGTCTACAGGTAATTTTTTGTTAGCTAAAAACTAATAAATTAAGAATTTATGTCTAAACTATTATCGATTATCGTAATTTTGTTTGCTTCAACCATAACGGGTTGCATGAAAGTTGATGATCCTTTTGTTGATCGGGTTGTGGCGCCTGTACTGGTGCTGATCGACAACTCTACCGGCGACGGTGGTGGATTGACGGCCGAACCGGTCGTTTCGCAGAAAGTAGCCGGTCCGGTCACGCTGGCCGTCCGGATCTACGAACTGGACAAAAGCGGCATTCTCGACTACCGGGTCGGTATCGACTCGATTCCGGTAACGGCGCAGGCCATCCGCCTGACAACCCGTACCGGAACGTCGCTGGGGACGCTCACAACCGATGCCAGCGGACGGGCCAGCATATCAAAAACCTGGACCGAGCTTGGGGTAGCCACTCCGCAGGCAGGCAGCAGTGTCCTGCTAACCTGGTCGGGCGAGTATAAAGGCCAGGCGTTTTCGCGCCTGTCGCGGGTGCAGGCTATTAATTAACGCATTGAATTTACCTTACTTAATACGCACTAACTAGATCGCTTTTCAACTCTTTACTAACTCGTCTATGTCTCTCAATCGTCGTGACTGGCTCCGTGCCAGCGTATTATCTGGCCTGGGTCTGGCGGCTGCACCGTCAGCTTTCTGCGAACCAGAACAACTCATACCGGCTGGCTACAACCCACCCAAAGGTGGTGTCATCAAAGCCAGACTATCGGCGAATGAAAACCCGTACGGCCCATCGCCCAAAGCGCTGAAAACGATCACCGAAGCAGCTCCGGATGGGTTTCTGTACGCAGGCGAGTACACCAAGAAATTCCGGAAGCAGATTGCCGACGAAGAAGGCGTTCCCGAAGAATACATTTTGCTGGGCGCCGGCTCGGGCGAGTTGCTGACGGCGGCTTCCCTGTGGGCGGCTTACCGCGCTAATGCAGGCCGGACCATCGTAGCACCCGATCCAACGTTTGATGCACTGCCTCGTGCAGCCGTGCGACATGGTATCACGATGGAGCGCGTACCCCTCGTGGCAGCCGATGGCTATGATATTAACCTGAACAAGCTGAACGACCGGATTGGCAGCCAGACGGGTATGGTGTACCTGTGTAACCCCAACAACCCAACGGCCATCATCGTTGACCCAGCCAAACTGCGGGCTTTCTGCGAATCGGTTGGGTCGAAAACGCCGATTCTGGTTGACGAAGCCTACATCGACTACACGCCTGACCCAAAAGCCTATTCAATGGTCGATATGGTGAAGAAGGGCCATAACATCATCGTCACTAAAACGTTCTCCAAAGTCCACGGCTTTGCCGGTCTGCGGACGGGTTACATGGTGGCGAAACCTGAACTGCTGGAAGAAATCGCCAAATTCTCGACCAACGGTGGGTGTCTGAGCATGACGACGGTACGGGCGGCTTCGGCCAGTCTTCAGGACAAAGATTTCATCAAATTCTCGCTGGGCAAAACGCAGGAGTCGAAAGATTTTCTACATACGGCCCTGAAACAGCACGGTTACGAGCCACTGCCATCGGGCGCGAACTTCGTCATGTTCCCAATCCGGATGAAGGGCGAGGATTTCGTTGGCCGGATGATGGAGCAGGGTGTCAGCATCCGCCAGTGGAAGTTTGACGGCCAGTACTGGTGCCGCGTGAGCCTTGGTACGATGGACCAGATGAAAGCCTTCACGGACGGCCTGAAAGTAATTTCGTAGGTATCGATACGGTTCAGTTGTATTAGCCCCGGTCAGCAACCATACTGATCGGGGCTTTTTTTCGTAACAGTCCGCTTGATGAACGTATTGGTCAGGCATTCACAACCGTATCTTTGCCCCATGTCGACCGTAACCATTGCCCCCCTTGCCGAAAGCCTGTCTGCTTTCCTGGCCCAGTCCGATTTCTCGGCCATCGCCGTCGTTGTCGATAACCATACGTATCGATTCTGTTATCCGGAGTTGAAGGCGCTGCTGCCAAAACACACCCTGATCCGGATTAAGGCTGGCGAAGAACAAAAGCACCTGGCCACCTGTGAGCTGATCTGGGATGCCCTGACCCGCGCTAACTTCGACCGCCACGCGCTGGTGCTGAATCTGGGCGGGGGCGTTATCGGCGACATGGGCGGTTTTTGTGCCGCTACGTACAAGCGGGGCATTTCGTTCGTGCAGGCACCTACTACCCTCCTATCGCAGGTCGATGCGAGCGTCGGCGGAAAACTGGGCATCGATTTTCGCGGGTTTAAAAACCACATCGGCGTTTTCCAGCTGCCCGATACGGTCCTCATCGACCCTACCTTTTTACAGACACTACCCGAACGCGAGTTACGGTCTGGCTTTGCGGAGGTGATCAAGCACTGCCTTATTGCCGATGCGACCCAGTGGAACGACATTCGTCGGCGCGACCTGGACGAGCAGGACTGGCCAGCGCTGATCGCGCACTCGGTGGCAGTAAAGCAACGTATCGTTGAGCAGGACCCCACGGAAAAAGGCATACGTAAAATTCTAAACTTCGGCCACACCATCGGTCACGCCGTTGAAACGTACTTCCTCACGCAACCCCGCAAACGGCTCCTGCACGGAGAAGCCATTGCTGTTGGTATGGTAGCCGAAGCGTTTATTGCCTTCCAGAAGAAGATGATCGACGAAACGCTGCTGACCCAGATCGAAGAGTATCTATTTGCCATCTACGGCAAGGTCAAGCTCACCAACGACGACATTGCCCCTATTCTGGCCCTGACGTTACAGGACAAAAAGAACCGGGGGAGCCAGGTGCTGATGTCATTGCTCGATGGGCCCGGCAGTTGTGCGTTCGATGTACCGGTAACGTCGGCAGATATGCGCGCGAGCCTGGTGTTTTATACCGGCAACGTCTAGCCCGTAAGCTTACTTTTTTGCGTACTAAATCGACGCGGCAATCTGAACGGTAATCTGTTCCAGCTTGCCGCGTCGATTTATGCAACGAGTCACGTTAAGGACCACCAACCAGCCCGCTGAACTCCCTGGTAGCGCTATCAGGAGACAGCCCCTGTGGCATTTTACTACTCAGTAGAAATTAGTGATTTATACGCTTCAATCCGTTCAGTAGGCACCCAAACCGTACGGGATTGATTTTTGGCAAAAATCGGCAGAACCTATTAATCAGAATATAAAGCAAAATTTGTCGATACATGATTGTGTGCCAAACATTTGCGTCTATATTTGACTTAATCCCAGACAAGTGTATAACTAATTTTAATCAGGCGTATTTATTAACAACTTTACTAATTCTAGTATGAAAACAATCATTGGGGCGTTGGTTGTATTCGCTGTCATCGGCTTATCGGCCTGCTCGTCGAGCAAGTTGTTTGTCGAACACGATTACAGCTACGAGGGACACTTTAAAAATTACCAGTCATTCAATTTCCTGGAGTGCGAATTCATCGACTCAACGCTGTTATGTTCCGATATTCAGGATGCCATCCGGCACCAGATGGAAGCACGCGGGTACCGTGTCAGTAACCGGAGTCCAAACCTGTTGATCTCCTACAATATTTTTCGATCTGATCTACGTTTCCGGGGCTATCAACAGCCCGTTATTAAAGACTGGGTCGTGCGCGAAGACGATGATGCTACGTACAAACGAATTGACTACAACCTGGATGAAGGAACATTGATGATCTCATTGATCGACGCCGAGTCGTATCAGGTAATCTGGAAGGGTTACGCATCAAAAATGCTCCGCAACCAAAACTTCAAGAACAATTATTTCAAAGGTATTGTCCGGTCCATTTTCGATCAGTACCCGTTGATGGCTACTGTGCAATAGTCAGACGAGGTTCGAGTAAAAAATCGGGGGCGTTGACACTGTTTATCGACAGTATCAACGCCCCCGATTTTTTATAGTAATCTGCTACTTGGTCAGCTCCTTGAATATTCCTTCCAGCGTGTTTTCCTGCTGGCGCAATCCTACCAGTGTCAACTGCTGATCGGCGGCCAGGCGGAAGATGGCCGCCCGCAAATCGACACCCGCCCCGGCCACGATGCGGTATTGCCCATTGCCCAAGGGCTCAAACTGCTGTACGCCCGGCAGCATACGTAACAGATCGGGGTTAGCTAATTCACCCGCAAATTCGGCCACCACTACTACGTCCGACAAGGCCGCGCTGGCCCGCAGTTGATTCAGCGGACTATCGGCCACGATCTGGCCCCGGTTAATGATGACTACCCGATCGCAGATGGCTTCGACTTCCTGCATGATGTGGGTCGAAAACAGCACCGTCTTATCGCGGCCTGCCTCCCGGATCACCTCCCGGATTTCGGCCAGTTGGTTTGGGTCGAGGCCCGTAGTGGGTTCGTCCAGAATCAGAACCGGCGGGTTGTGCAGTAGCGCCTGCGCCAGACCAACCCGCTGCCGGTACCCTTTGGATAGCTGGCCGATACGTTTGTGCTGCTCGCGTCCCAGACCAACCCGTTCAATGATTTCGGTAATTCGCACGGTCAGCTCCCGCCCGCCCAGACCGTGCAGTGATCCCGCAAACCGCAGGAACTCCGTTACGTACATGTCCAGGTAGAGCGGATTATGTTCGGGTAGGTAACCCACACTTCGCCGTACGTCCATGGGATTCGTTCGTACGTCGAAGCCGTTGACCTCAATCGTGCCATCGGTAGGCGGCAGGTAGCCCGTGGCAATTTTCATGGTTGTTGATTTTCCGGCACCATTGGGCCCCAGAAACCCCACAATTTCTCCTGGCCGAACGGTCAGCGAAATGTTATTGACCGCTTTTTGGGAACCATATTCTTTGATCAGGTTCTTTACCCGAATAGACATACTGAAACGAATGCTTGTGTTCTGTAACGTTTCGCAACAGCTTCTTAATGCGTAGCGATTACTCAAGTAACGCACAAAAAATCGGAAAGTATCCCTATTTTTAGCAGTTTAACGGCAATACACGAATGCTGGCGTCGGATTATCTGAAAAAAACTGGGTTCCTGATTTGTTTCCTGTTACTGGTTGTCAACGCGTATTGCCAGCGTAGCAGGAGCACATCTGCCAGCAAGCCAGTCGACTGCAACGACGCCATATCGCAGACCGACATGAACCGTTGCGCCGGTCAGCGGTTCGAACGGGCCGACCGCCAGTTGAACATACTGTACAAACGCCTGATGACCCAACTTCCGGCCAGGAGTCGCGCACTGGTTGTCAAAGCCCAGCGGCAATGGCTGCTTTACCGGGATGCCCATTGCGCCTATTACGAAAAAACCTACGAGGGCGGGAGTATGCAGCCCATGGTCGTGGCGCTCTGCAAAGAAGAAACTACCCTCAGTCGGGTCAAGGAACTGCAGAACCTCCTCGACGAACCTCATTAATTTATTTGCCAGCAGGCGTTGCCAACTCACTTTATTCAGCTTACGAACGTATCTACCGGATGTCAATCTTTCGCAAAAAAACCGTTTCCCAGGCGCTGGGCGATGCCAGCCAGCACAATTCGTCGAACCTCATGAAAGTGCTGGGCGTTCGGGACCTGACGTCGCTGGGTATTGCCGCTATCATTGGCGCGGGGATATTCAGTACCATTGGTCGGGCCAGTTTTAACGGTGGACCGGCGGTATCGCTGCTGTTCGTGTTCACGGCCATTGCCTGCGTGTTTACCGCGCTGAGTTACGCCCAGTTTGCCAGTACAGTTCCTGTCAGCGGTAGTGCCTACACGTATGCCTACGTATCGTTCGGCGAAATCTTCGCCTGGGTCATTGGCTGGGCGCTTATCCTGGAATATGCCGTCTCGAACATGGTAGTCGCCATTTCATGGTCCGAGTATTTTACGTCCATGCTCACCGGTTTCGGCATCAGTTTTCCCGGCTGGCTCTCCTCCGACTATGGGTCTGTCCACCGCGCCTACGAGCAGGTGCAGGATGCGGGGGCAGCAACAGCTAATATTCCGGCCAACACACAGGCGCTGGCATCGGCCTACGAAGCGGCCCCGGTTGTGGGCGGTTTGCGGATCATCATGGATTTGCCCGCCGGTTTGATTACGGTGCTAATTACGTCGCTGGTGTACATCGGCATCAAAGAATCCCGAAATGCGAGTAATTTTCTGGTGGTCCTGAAACTGATCGTTATCGGGCTGGTCATCGCGGTTGGTGCGTTTTACATCAAGCCCGAAAACTGGTCGCCGTTTGCGCCTAATGGGGCACAGGGTGTTCTGAGTGGGGTAGCGTCGGTATTTTTTGCGTTCATCGGCTTCGACTCGATCTCTACCACCGCCGAAGAATGCCGCGACCCGCAGCGTGACCTGCCCCGCGCCATGATCTACTGCCTGGTTATCTGTACGGTGCTGTACGTTCTGATTACGCTCGTCCTGACCGGCATGGTCAATTTCAAGGAACTGGGTGTCGACGACCCCCTTGCCTACGTATTCCAGAAGCTGAATCTCAACTTCATGGCCGGTGTTATCTCGGTTAGTGCGGTTGTGGCTATTACAAGTGCCCTGCTTGCGTATCAACTGGGCCAGCCCCGCATCTGGATGACCATGAGCCGCGACGGCCTGCTGTGGCCTAAATTCTCACAAATCCACCCCAAGTACCGGACGCCGTCGTTTGCCACAATCGTTACGGGTGTGCTGGTTGCCGTTCCGTCCCTATTTCTGGACATGCAGTTCTTTATCGACCTGACCAGCGTGGGTACGTTCTTCGCGTTCATTCTGGTTTGTGGCGGTATTCTTTACCTCGATGCCACCGGCATTTCGGAGCAATCCAAATTCCGGGTACCATACGTTAACGGGAAGTACCTCATCGGTATCGCCTTTATTTTGACGTTTGGTTACGCCCTGCAGGCTGGCCACGTACTGGACGCGGCCGAAGCGAAACCGCTGCTTTTTGTTTTCTGGGCAACCTGGGCGGTGTTATCGGTACTGGCATTCTCACGCAATTTCTCCCTGCTACCTGTACTTGGCATTCTTACCAACCTGTACCTGATGACCGAGCTGGGCGTAACGAACTGGGTTATTTTCCTGATCTGGCTGGCGATTGGCCTTGTAATTTACTTCTCGTACGGTTTCCGTAAGAGCAAGCTGAATCGTCCGTCGGTTTCTGCGTAATTGGTTTAAAAGCGACTCTACCTGTAGGGTAGGGTCGCTTTTCATTGCTCCAAATGCGCTTTTTCGACTCCAACTATTAAGACTACCCGACAACTACCCGTCTTTAGCTAGGTATCATCTGAATTAGTGCGTTGTTTTGCGAAGCTATCCCTATAACGCACTGGACAATGAAACCAGAGAAATCAAAAAATGAAGACACTAAGAGCAAGTATTCCCAAAAAGCTCTGCAAGTAGATGATTCGTTTGCCTTTCTCCTGGCTTCATACCGCAGCCGAGTGTATGAGCAATACCATTTGTCTATAACAGGCTCTCCGGAAGGAGGCCAGGAAGACACCGTAGCTCCTTATTGACCTGCTGGTGCTGTTTTCAGTGCCCGTTCTTCAGACGGTGTGCAGAAGAATTTATTTGCGAATAGCTGGTCATTCATCGTACAGGCCCTTACTTTCCAAAAAACATAATGTGCTGCTGAGGCAGGCGTTTGTCGTTCTTCAGCAGTTTTAGTCCAGCCGCTTTCATCTCTTTAGTTGCCTGCGCTACGCTCAGCTTGTGCAGTTCTTTGATCGGCACGTTCGGGTCCTCAGCCCGGTATTCAACCAGCACGATACGTCCGCCGGGTTTCAGCGCCGACGCAATATGCGATATCATCTCCCGCGGATACGAAAACTCGTGATAGGCATCGATCATAATAGCCAGATCGATACTGTTATTGGGTAGTTTCGGGTCCGATTCGGTGCCCAATACCGGCTCTACGTTACTTATCCGGCGCGTTACTTTCCCTTTTTTCAGGTAATCAATCATTTCGGGCTGTATGTCCACAGCCAGCACGTTGCCCTGCGGTACGTTGGGAGCCATCAGGAACGTAAAGAAACCGGTTCCGGCGCCAATATCAGCCACGACGTCGGTGGGTTTCAGGTCCAGCGCCTTCAACAATAAGTCTGTCCGTTCTTCCTGCTCCCGCTCGGGGCGATCGAGCCACGACGCTCCCAGGTGTCCCATGACCTGTGCAATCTCCCGACTCTGGTAAATCTTGCCGATGCCATCCCGGCTGGCTTCGCCAAAGCGGTACACCTTAGCCGAGTCGGGTGGTGCCGACGTAGTTGTTTGCTGCTGTGATGAACCAGGTCCACAGGCCAGTAATGTCAGTAGAAAGAAAATAGCAAGGCGATACATGGTGAATACGTTAATACTTCCGATAAACCATCGCAGATAGAAACAGTTGTTGAAAAGAACCACTTAAATCACTTTTTGTATGAATTTGATACTACACTTATTACTGGATGCGGCTGTCATTTTTGGCCTGGCGTATGTCATGCCACAGGTTGACGTCAAAAATTTCGGCACGGCTCTGCTCATTGCCGTCTTACTGGGGTTACTCAACTTTTTGGTCGGTTGGGTGATTCGCTTCCCGCTGAACCTGTTCACCTTCTTTCTGCTGACGGGAATAGTTCGGATCATAGTAACAGCGCTGCTGCTGAAAGTGATCGACAAGTTCATGGACAGCTTTACCATTGTGGGCTTCTGGCCCGCCCTGCTTATTGCACTGGCCGTAGCCGTTGCTGGTACACTGATTGACCGTTCGGCACCGACCCAAGAAATGGTTGAGTCAGGGTACGTAGCAGTAAGTCGTTTACTACCTATTTTGCGCCTGGCTTAATCCCTATCTGTGTATCAATAAAAAAGCCGTGTCCTGGTTGGACGCGGCTTTTTTAGCACTATAAATTTTACACGGTTAGTCGCTCCGGCGACCACCCATCAACAAGCTGGCGTAGTAAAGCAACGTAGCCAGCGAACCCAGAGCGGCAACAACGTACGTCATAGCAGCCCACCATAGGGCGTCTTTTGCGTAGCCGTACTCCTGCTGCGTAACAATGTTGTTGTTCTGCACCCAGGCTAGTGCACGACGACTGGCGTCGAACTCAACAGGCAGGGTTACAAAGCTGAACAAAGTCGTCAGCGCGAACAGGGCTACACCAATCGCCAGTGGAATCGGCGTGGTTTGCAGCAGGAGAATACCCGCCAGCAATACCCACTGCATATACCGCGACGACAGCGTCAGGGCGGGTACCATAGCCGACCTCAATTTCAGGGGAGCGTAGGCAACCTGGTGCTGAACCGCGTGGCCGCATTCATGGGCAGCCACCGCGGCAGCCGCTACACTCCGGCCGTAATAGACATCGGCACTTAGGTTAACCGTTTTATCCTCAGGATTATAGTGGTCTGTCAGCATGCCTTCGACCGAAACGACCCGTACATCATGGATACCGTTTTCCCGTAGCATCGTTTGCGCGATTTCCGCTCCGCTCATGCCATTGCTGAGGCCAATCTGCGAATATTCATTAAACTTACTTCGTAACCGCCAGCTAACGAACATGCTGACGCCGAAGATGACAATCATTAATAACCAGGGTGAAATCATTTCAGTTAGTCAGGTTTGTGGTTTTGTAAACGGGCAACTTAAAGTGCCACTAGTAGTAAAACAACGGTTTTGGCAAAAAGTATCCCGGGTCGACTACCATTTATCCGGCTTACTATCCATTTATCTAATCATAGTAAAGCCCGCTATTCGTTAACGAACGGCGGGCTTTACTGTTTCCTGTATGCTTTTTTCTAAATAGCCTGCCGGGTCATGTAGAATTTCTTATGCAGGAATTTGAAGCCTTTGTAAATCGTCACTGTTATTCGCTGAGGGTCTGCCATGTTTAGTTCAACATCCAGTTGCGTCCCCGTTTTTGGGTGAATGAGTTCGCCACCTGTCCACAATTTGCCGTCAAAAGTCAGGTTGCTGATGATGACTCTATTTTTTTCCAGTCCGAAGTTCTTTACTCCCGCGGGGTCGACGTCGGCCACCCGGGCAAAATACATTCCGTCTGATTTGAATACGTCAACGCTCGATCCTTTCGAGGGAAATAACCAGCGGCCAATAAGCATATCGCCCGTCCGCTCGGCTGATGATTTTCCTGATGATGGGAGCAGGATAAGCAAAGCTAAAAACCCTCCCAGAATTGTGTTACGGGTAGTTACTACGTTCATCGGTTCTTATTGTTTACAGCTAAAAGAATTGTTTTTTTTAACGCATGAGCTGGTCAACGTGTCAGTCGATACTATTAATAACAGATTAAAGCTATAAACATCACTAACAAAATCCTATCAATAACGTAGAATAAAGAACACATATGCGAAAACTACCTGTTTAACTGTAGGTTATGCGCCGTTCAGGGCGATTCTTTTTTAGTAACTCGTCTTGATCCGTTCAATCAGTTTAGTGGTTGAGTAGCCAGGCACCAGCGAAACCGTCTCCACTCTGCCTCCCCGACCCAGCACAAAATCAGCGCCAACGATCGTAGCAACCGTATAATCATCCCCTTTCACCAGAATATCCGGCCGGACAGCCTCGATCAGCTCCAGTGGAGTTGGCTCATCAAACAACACAACCAGATCGACAAATGCCAGAGCAGCCATGAGCCGCGCCCGGGCGTATTCGTTCACTACGGGACGTAACGGCCCTTTGATCCGGCTGACCGACGCGTCGGTATTCAGCCCCAGAATAAGTCGCTGGCCCAGGCTGTGGGCTTTTTCGAGGTAGTCAATATGACCAAGATGAACAATGTCGAAACAGCCATTGGTAAATACCAGTTGTTGCCCCTGTGCCCGCCATGCATCGGCCTGAACAATAGCCTGCTCGCGGCTTACTATTTTTGATTCCGTCACGGATACTTAACAGTTTTATTCAGTAATAAATTAGCGTGCTACATTGATCGAGCGCGGATCGTCGAGGACGTCCTGCGTATAGGTTGCCTTGTTACGACGTAACAGCACAACCAGCAGACTCAGAACACCCAGAATAATAATCATGATGGTCGACACCCCGTGAATAAAGGTGGCCAGTACCTGACCGTCCTGACTGGTTAAGCCGTACAGCAACGCAACCTGTCCAACCAGCAGGTGAAACGAACCGATGCCGCCCGGCGTTGGCGCAGCCATACCTAATGAACCAACCACCAAAATGGTCAGGCCAGCCAGTGGACCCAGATCGGCCGTAGCAGGCATGGCAAAAAACAGGGTGTACGACATCAGGTAGTACATCACCCAGATAAATACCGTGTGAAACAGGAACATACCCGGCCGCCGGAGTTTACGGACGCTGAGTAATCCCGACAGTAGTCCGGTCAGAAATGTACTAACCTTCTGGTATAGCGGGTGCTGACCAAGCGCTTTCTGATAGCGTTTAAACAGGAACCAGACCAGCAACCCGAAGCCAATGAGCACAGCCCCTATCAACAGCAGAATACCCGATCCGCTCGTTCCTTTGGGCAGTTTGTTGCCCAGGAAGCCAATAAAAAACTCGCTTAGCCGGTCAAATTCCAGCATGAACGTAATCCCCAGCAGAATCAACAGCATCAGTACGTCGAATAACCGCTCGGCAACGACCGTCCCGAAACTGACATTAACCGGTACGCCAGACAGACGATACAACGTCCCACAGCGAGCGACTTCGCCGGCCCTAGGCAGCGCCAGATTGGCCAGGTACCCCGTCAAGACGCTCGCCGTAGCATCAATGCTGTTCGGTCGCTGCGGCACCACGGGCTCCAGCAAAATCCGCCAACGCTCGGCCCGGCTCCAGTGGGCAAAAATCGTCAGCACCACCGACACCAACACCCAGCGATAATCGGCCGCGCTGATCTTAGCCAAGAGGTCGGCGGCATCCAGGTGACTTTGCTGGAACGTAAACCAAAGCAGTCCACCGGCAATGGCCAGTGAAATTAAATACTTGAGCGCATTTTGAATAGTCATAGAAACGAAGCGTATCAAATAGAGATAACGCGGTCAGACAGAAATGACCCGGTCGAGATGACTAGGTTAAAATAACCAGGCCGACGCCATTTTCAGTTGATTACGAGTTAGTACAA
>Ga0265780_10007577_pt1 | contig 13304 bp, 14 predicted proteins | sample P1T30metagenome_FD_192432 | JGI IMG/M metagenome (GOLD analysis project Ga0265780, IMG submission 192432) | Plant litter microbial communities from East Loma Ridge, Irvine, California - P1 T30 | ecosystem: Environmental > Terrestrial > Plant litter > Unclassified | place: USA: California...
ACCAACATCCTATACACCTCATTCCCATTCCCATTCCCATTCCCACTCCCACTCCCACTCTCACACGCACACTGGCACAACTGTCACCCCTCCAACACAGGGCGATACAGATAATCCACCTTCATTCGCCGCTTCCGAAGCAGCTCAGGCTGTAGGCGGGGTCGCATCGGCTCAGAGAACGAGAACGAGATTGGCAGCGTCAGTACCTGCTACCGGCGGAGGAGCTGGAGGTGGGGAAGCTCCACCTGGATATTTCGGTGCGCCAGTTGTTAATGAAGGTGAGGGACCTGTTGGTTTGCCACCTTATAGTCAGGGATAGATTTGTAGATGCTACAGTGTATATAACGATCTGGATTCTCTCATCATCCTCTGTGGATGTCATACAGTACACTGGTGTCGTTGTGTTAGACCGAAGGCGGATTCGGCGGATTTTGAAACTCTCATCTTCCCCCTTGCCCGGGCATTTCGGTTGAGGCGGCGCGACCAGGCCTTGCATCGCTCGGGGTTGTCTACCTTGTTCACTAGCCTAGTTTTGATCGAAGTGGAAAGTCATTTATCTAGTCACATCAGACAGCCAGCGTGCCCTTCATATAATACCTCCGAGCCGGCAGCAGAATACAAACCGATGCATGATGTACTGTCACTACGTCCACAACTTGATAGTTCCATCCCACGAAGCAGTGACGACCTTTGACTGACATCATCAGCACCTCCCAAGACGACAGAAGAAAAGCGACTCACATGCTCATTAGGTAACCAAGCATGATCAATGACAACCTCCTTATGCGCTCTTAATCGACTAGCAATCTTTCCAGTCTTCCAATCCCAGAAAACGACATCTCCACCACCTGTTCCACTGGAAATGTATTTCCCATCAGGACTAAACCCGATATTACAAGCATATCCAGCAATAGTGTGACCTGCAAATCGCTTCTTCTTTGCTTGTTTAAATGATCCATCGGCGGCGTAGATCAAAATCTGGTTATCTAGGGATTGACATGCGAAGTATTTATCTATTTGTCAGCAGTGTCTAGAGGGGGAATGACGTACTGCTTGGATGTTTGGATACGGCTGGCATCGAGTGCATGTGCGGTTCGGCAATGTATTTGATGACTACTGGGATATCGTAGTCCCATCCACGTATCGTTTTATCGTCGGAGGTGGATACGAAACGACGATTCTCATCGACGAAAGTAATAGTGTTGACGGGTCCGAGATGTTGATCATAAGTCTGGATGATCTCGTGGGATCTCAGATCGTACTACACGTCAGCCTCGCTCATGACACAAGTGATTTGACGTACCTGAATGATCTTCTTGTCCTGCATACCAGCCATGAAGACATTCTGCTTATCTCCGTCGGGATGATACTTGACGACATTCGGGATTTTACCATTCGAGAATACCTGAATACATTTTCCAGTCTCTGTATCCCATTGTTTGATATAACGATCGTAAGATGCGGACAGGAATTTGGATCCGGCGTTATTGAAGTCGACATCTTTGACGGCTTGCGAATGTCCAAGGAAAGTACGTAGACAATTGCCTTCGTGGTACACGTCCCATAGCTAGACGTCAGATCATGGTCCATTCTCCAAAGTTAACACACCTTGATCTTTGTATCCATACTGGCACTGAGTAATAGATGACCGCTCTTTGGGAACAGCTTGATACGTGAAACACCCTTGTTGTGACCGGTCTACTGGTCAGCCGATGGCAGAGTGGACTGATGGCGGACGTACCCAGGTATGCACGCATCTCTCCGGGACATAGGCATTTGGCGGTGGTGCCCCATCGGAAGGATTGAGCTTGACATCCAGATCTGTCGGGATGTGCATATATGTTCGTCCAGCATAATCCGTGAGATCCTTTCCTATACGGTCAGACAATACCACAAAGACGAAGGGAGGACATACCGTGGAAAATACTCTTTTCGACTTTCGCCTCTTTCATCTTTTCCTGTGCCGCTTCCTTGGCTTCATCTCGCCTCTTCTTTTCAACCTGCCATTCCTCTTCTGCTTCGGGATCAATTTCAACCACTTCAGCAACTCTTTCACTCTCATAAGCAGCCCATGGCCCCATGTATGCTCCTTCCCCATCTACGACACCTGCATCACCTTTCTCGCCTCTTTTACGTTTCTGTTCCCTGCGAACGGATTTTGATGGTCGCATAGTATCGATTCCCGAGTAACCGTTTGACTGAGCATCGTTCATGGAGCCTACTACTGCTTGTGAGCCTGAAGCGGCTGTTGATGGGTTGAGTGCGTATCCGTGGACGTCGAATGTTCTCTGTTGGACCATGAAGTTGTATGCGTCCATTGCTTGTTCCTCTACGTGCCCTGTATGTCAGTCACCAACGTAGATTGACGAGATTGACAGGACGTACCAGATATCGAGTTCATGCCTCTATTTTTCTGGTTGTTGAAGGGATCCTGTGGCCCAGCGACCGGCCGAGTCATATCATCATACGTGATATTAACATTAATGACCTTATCCGTTGGTCTAGCAATAATTGCAGAAGAAACATGATTCGGGTCCTGACCATCAGTCTCGATCAGCAGCTAAAGCGATATACGTACCTCTCTCAGAACATCAGGTGCAGAGGCAACAACCAGCTTTCCATCCTTCTTCCTAGCTTGTGTATTCCCATTCCCATCTTTCAAGCCGAAAGCATCTATCCTAGCCTGTGCCTCCAACTTCTCCTCGTCATCACTCTCGTCATCCTCTACTGCCGGAACCGACTGAGCGACAGTTTGAGGTTGTACCTCGTCGTCTGACGATTCATAGCCTTCTACCAAGGCCGACATTATGGTAGATTATGTGTGTTCAAGAGAGATAGGATAACAGCCATATATGGTCTATGTTACAACCCAAGTTTAGTAAAAGGAGGGAGTGAATAAGATATTTAAAGTGGAGGTGGTCAAGTACGCAACAACCTATGTAGATTAGTGATAATCATACCACAAGCTACTCATGCCAACAATGCGATCATGACAACCTCATCATTCTCAGTCAGAAGACCAGTAGCTTCAGGCTTGACAATTCGTCCACCTTCTCCAAATCACCTCATTCCGCCAAAATCGATTACACCAATAAATACAAATCAGCCACGGTACAGTACCTCCCCAACACATTCGACCCGCTCGACTTCAACACAGGGAATTGTCAGTGGAAGAAGGGGAAGTAATGAGACCTCTGGAGGGATGGGAATGGGACTAGGGCCCCCAGTACCTGCAAAAGGGGACAATAATAAGAAATTACCGCAGCCACCTTGGATCAGTCCCGGTAAAAGGGGTGAGAAGGGGTATGCAGGTGCATATGATAATAAGCTTGTAAGCTTTCGAGCTCACAATGCACGGCCAGTAAGCTGATGTATCAGGTATCATCGACAGTATCTCATCTCCCGCCTATACCCCTCTCACCAACACCCACGGGTAACTCCTCCTCAGTCTCGAGCCAGATCTTTCCCCATAGCCGGACGTACGACCTAAACCACCTCCACCCACATACAAGTACCAAGAAACCACCTTCAATACCCCCCTTGACTTCTGCACATTCGAATCAGCCAGGCGCAGTCATAGTTCTGCCTGATGGTACGGTCCTCTCTTCCGCCGGGACGGGGTCGACAGGCGAGAATCAAAGAGTGGCCGAGACGATGGCTCATTCAAGTGCCAACTCTCCATGGAACGTTCTCTTGATGCATGTCCTACCTTTGTTTGGAGGTGCAGAAGTCAAGACTCCTGTAGAAGAGCTCAAGTGAGTTATTCTACGGTGCGGATGCTAACGAGTAGTGGATTATCCCTATCACACATAGTTGCGAGCGCGGGGAGGGTGCCGACTGCGAGACTCGTCGCTGTACTTTCTTCGGATCTCAGAGAGTTCATTGGATCAGGAATGTTGACGTATAAATCCAAGTTTGACGTCTATGACGAGATCAAGCTGGTGTCGAAAGCGTCTGAACAATGGATTCATTTCTGGTCCAAGATCCTTCCCGTGAGTCCGCCGCGAAGAGCCGATTAGCGCTTGATGAGCTGACGATTAGTTCCTCGAATCTGTTCTCTTGCCCTTCTCTCAAATCAAAGATCAATTGCACACTACTACATCATCGCCAATCCGCATCCGCCATTTTCTCCTTACGGGATACCTAATCAACATCCTCCAACCGATGCTCACCCGCTTAATCGAGATAATCGCCCTCGCACCATCCTCATCACCCGTAAAATCGCTTCATCCCTCACAAATGCCCCCTCCGACCCAAGAGGAACTGCAACGGATACTCCAAATGTCACTTGTCCTATCGACTCAAGCGAAAACATCATCATTCTATCCTTTCCACTCATATGAAGAAAATAGAGAAACCGATAAACAAGTTCGTGAGAATGTAGAGGCATTAGGAAAAGCGGTTCGATGGCGCATGAATGCCATCAAACGTAAAGGAGATGATGAGAATACGTCTCAGAATTATTCCGTCATTGACGAGTTCGGGATTCCGAAAGATGGGAATGCGGCAGCACCGAAAAGACATTCATTACATCGTGGGCCTTCTTTATCTCAATCAGGTCGATTTCGCCGTAGAGGTTGGAGGGCAAGTACCAACATGTCACAAGTGTATGGCGAGGAACCCACCGCCATGGGCTTGTCAAGGCAGAACTCGGAATTCGGATATCTGAGTCAAACGACCCAAGAATGGGCTTCAAGTGTGAGGGAAGAAGATGAAGATGAGGAAGACAAGGATACGACGCCTGGGCAAAGTTTGGCTCCCGGTACAGGTACAGGTACAGGTACGGGACCATCTGGCAGGCAAGATGCCTCTTATGCGACAAGTACAGGTGGAATCATGACGGAAACGCCAACCACCTATGGTGGAATATCAGCAATGACGGCTAGTACGATGCGGGGCAATAGTCATCTAGCAGGCGGCGGGGGTTTTGAGATGGGGGATTGGGGGAATAGTCAACAAACCCCACAAGCGACTATCACTGGGTTTAGTAGAAGAAGGAGGGAGATGTCGACTGATTCAGCGGCTACAGAGACGGAACAGACTACACCGACAGCAGCAGACATCAGGCGGCGGGAAGGTCGTGTATGAGCATGAACAAAACGTGAGATTCTAGGTTGTAAAGTAGATGTAGCACATGTATACATTACAGCTCGCAGCCATATTCTTCACTCGATCTATCTGGATCTATCTACTCCTGAGACCCATCCTCGAGCTCTACCCTACTCATCATTCTCTGGCTGTTCCTCTTCGAGAACCTTGATCAACCTCACATGCATCTCCGTAGTCTCATCCCCACGTAAAACATCCGACAAGAATCTCGTCTCGACCTGCAGCTGAATCTAATAATTAGTCTCATGTCCTACTCATATCCCGTACCCCTCGTTTCAGAGAAACAAGACACGAAGAGGAAACAAAACGTACCATCTCCAAAGCACCCCTTACAACCCCACATAGGACATTACTAAACCATAATCCCCCCTCTCTAGCATCTGCCGGTAATTCTGCAAATTCCGCTAATGGATTCTCTTCGAATGTGAGGATAAATTCCTGTGGTGGGGCATTAGGAGATGAAGTGGGTGAAGGGGGGAATGAGAGTGTTGGTGTTATATTCAAGAATGTCTTGAATGCCACCTGGAATTAGCCTAGCGTCCTTATTTCTGGTTCGATCTAATGTATTTCCAAAGTTGATTTTCCAAGGGATCGCGGGCAGAATGGAACGGAAGTGGACAGAGGAGAAACGGGGAAAGAGGCGACATACCTTGGAAATAACCTCGGCGGTCTCTGCAAAAGTCGAACATCTCTGTAATCCAGTCCTAGCCAAGAAATCCTCAATCAACCTAGTCCCCATATTATATCCCCTGCAATCAGCCCAAGCTTATATACACCCTCTCACACTTTAGAGAAGTGGAAGAGGCTCACATTTTTTCTAATTGTTTATTGACCTCTGCATAATCTTCATAATCCTGTTCCATCAGTTCTTGCCCTTCCCATACAGATGAACGTGAGGGGACGAACCTTTATAAGTTGAACTACTAGCGCTCCATATGTTAATGTGAATAATTCTGCATTCTGGTTATCAGCTCATTACCTCCTTCCCTGCCCACTCCCACTCCTATTCCCAGTCACCACGTCTACGAAGGGAAATGAAAGGGATTGGATGGACATACGACTTTATCTGTCCTCTTCCAATTCTCTTCCTACTCGTCAGCTCAATCTCGAGGTCCGAGCAGTACAGCTTACTCCAATAGCTTTATATTGTTTTCCAGAAGACATTTTCGTAAAGGATAGATCGTGAATAATTGATACCAGAGCAAGTGGGTGGACGTGACGAGTTGATTCAAGTGGCGCCCCGAACTCAACCTCATTCTCATGCTGTGGCAGTCCTGTGTTGTGTATTTCTTTGGCAATCGTATGATATCCAAGTGTAAGCACTACTTATGGGAGATATACTCATTAAGTGTCCGTACATGCAAGTGATTGTTCTACTGTACTGAAGAGATCGATCTACGATCAAGTGTGTATGATACAAATTGATTTACTCTGCTGCTATCTCTCCCATACCGCCTCTCTGCCACACCCCAGGTATAGCTAGCTACCAAGCGTGCCGGCTCACGGGGCCTAGTACCCAAAGCATTCCTCCTCAAAGTCCACCCCTCCTACAGCTCTACGTCGATCCACATCAACGCTCCTAACAGCAATATTAACACTTTCAACCATAGCTTCAGGTCCACAAGCCGTAACGCAAACTCCACTCGAATCCGTCCTTTCCAACGCATGTCGATGTATAGTCTCCTCCACAAGTGTACTTACTACATTATCGAAACTAGCCCTTTTGGGGTAAGCCGCTATACTCGATAAAGGGACTGATCCTAATCGAGCTGAATTGGGGGTTGGGGTCGAAAATGAGGATGAAAATCCGCCTGTTGTCTTTGCAGAAGAAGGGCGACGGGAGAGGTAGGCGACTTGAACTTCTGGATCAATGAATGGATTTTGATCGTTAAATGGGTCTTTTGGGTCGGAATTGGCTTCATGCGTTACGTGTGATATATCGATTGAATCATCGTTGGCGGCGCAGGTACTGGCGAGTTTAAGGGGTGAAGAAGATGGACATCTAGTGACAAAGATCTTGACCCTCAGAGCGGTTGGTAGAGGTGATGTCCCACCATAACGCCTGTCGGTAAGACAGGCCATTTCGAACGCCTTGGCATCATTGACCATATCGAGTAAAGTAGGCATTAAAGGTCGAGCCGCTTCCTCCGTCCTAATGACCCAGACGAGATCGATTGTCCGAGCACGAACTACACCAGTAGCAGCTTTCGTCATGAGATCGTGAGCGAGTGCGAGCGAGTGAGTAATGCCCGATCCACCTGCACATAATAGTACAGAAGAGAAAGCAGGTAACATTGTATTTCCCATTCCACCATGTGGTCCTTCGACAATCATCGTAACGTCCACGGGCGCATTGGGACCAAGAGCAGATTCGGAATGTCCAGTAGATCCTTGTCCTTGAGCGAGTTTATGTAATGCTCTTGTCCAATCTCCTGAATTCTTGCACATGAGAATCAAACCTTCTCCATCTGGTGCAGACGAAATGGTGAATGGGTGTCCTTCAAATCCAAGTCGCCAGCCAAGTGCAGGGACACGTATACGAACATGTTGTCCTGCTCGCCATCCAGTACGTAGTGCTGGGATAGTAACGACAGTCGAAGAGGCAGTTTGAAGTGCGAGTAGTTCGGCTTTGGTAACTTTGGTTTTGAATAGCGTAAACACTATCGAGATCATGTATATAATCGCACCGGCGGCACTATCATCAGGACCTCTCCCCAAACGTACTTCTCAAAGTAGACTCACCACCAAGGCTTGGCAACTTTGACATGAAGGGCGGTACCGATCAAGAAAGAGATGATGCCGATAGTATGACAGAATTCGAATAATGCAAACCACCTCTTTCGGACCCAAGGAAGGGATGTGACGACAATCAAGACCAGACCGGCCCAAGCGACCCATGCCCAGATGATGGAAATCTTTGTTGAGTAGGCACCAAATTTACCCATCCATACCCATTTAGCAGCTACTGGTCAGCTCCGACAATTAAGGGCTAGAACTAGACTTACTCCAGAAAGCGACGTGTAGACCAGTAGCGAGGAAACAGACCCTTCCTACGATCTTGTGGAACGTCTTTAACCTCTCGTATCCCTTTCCAACGCATAGACCGATGATATTTCCCCTGACCCCCAGGGCAATGACCAGAGGAATCTGGACCATACCCACTAATCCTGATCGTTGGAAATCGTTCCCATACGGCCTGGCGGCTGTGGGCGGTAGTGGATTCGTCTTCCATAGCAAAGCGGTAATACAAACGGCGAGGTATAGGCAGATGACGACCAATTGTGGCATGTGCATTAACGATCCGAATGGTGCGGGTAAATTAAGGAATGGAGCACCATGTACCCATCTTGCGAACGGAAGGTGGTTGAGGATAGGAGTAACATGTGGTGGGGGTAGTAATGTCGGTGTTTCTCCTTCGGGTCCGTCGGATGGTGACGGGATATCACCATATGAAGTCGTAGGCATGAATGCTTTTTCAGGAAATGCAAATGCTTCTTTGGATTCAATAGTGGGTGAATGTAATCCAGTTGGTAATTGTCCTTTACGAAGGAACCATCCGGAGAATACCCCTCCTCCACCTACTTGCCTTTGTACCTGTGTCCTTGAATGTGTGAGGGCAATAGCCGAATGTGGGATAGCAGAAGGAGGTGGTAAATCACTTTGGATCTGACGTTTACGGTGTAGAGATGCGTATAATCGTGCGATGAATCGAGGAGATTGAAGTGCTGCACAAACAAAGAGAATTATCGTAAAGGCGTACATCATATTACGGGGTGTCGTTGCTGGCATGTCAGCTCTATACCTAGCTCTAGATCACACTGGGTATAGCTGAGCATGAGAAAGTTCCAACTCACAATCGTATCCTTTTGCATGAGACCAATGATCCGAGCGCATATCGGTAAAGTTCATATTCTTGTAATCGACCGGTGTGAGAGTTGCCGTTTCTTGAGCAATAGCAGCGACGACCATTGATCCTGATAATGCCGCCGCCGCCACCGTCGGAAGTGTCGCGATAGATTGATGGTGCGTCAAAGCCTGACCCACTGCTTCAACAGTAAGCGCCATGATGCCGTTATAGGTTGAGTTGTAGATGGAGGGGATAAATGAGAGTCGAAGGTCGGGGACGAATCAATCGTGTTCGGTTCTTCTTCAATGAGCGTTCGGATGTATGAATGAATACAAAGAATGAGAATGGTGATTGACTATCTACAAATAGATCAGTTCAAAGTTCTCCATGATAAGATTGGGCTGGATTGAGTGAGTGAGTGAAGGATAGAGTCTGTATTGTATAAGATGGCGTCCTCCTCTGTCCAGCAAAGGGGATTCAGAGTAAAGGAACACTTGATGGTGATAGAGTAGATAGAGACATGGTAATGGCAATCTCAATCTAAATGGAAGGTAACGGGTGTGTGTCGGGAACAATACAAAGAAAAGAGTGCCTTTAGATTGTGTGGTTTGAAACGTCAACGTACAGAAATGATGACAGTCCTTGAAAGGAATACACAACCTGTTGTGTATGATCCTTATTCCTCCCTTGAACCTCGGGTCCTTTTTGGCTGTACAAGCGTTTCGATAAGCAAGGGGTAGAACGAGAGTCGGTTGATTTCTGGGGTCAAAGTGCCGATCATCAAGATTGACGTCCTTGATTGCCTTGGGCCAGATCGATATTGGGATTGACTGATTGACGAAGCGGTGTTTGAAAGATAGTAGTCGGAGATTTGATACAGAAGGACGTCCAGCGTCTTTGATTCGGATTGAATGTATTTATGTATGTATCGATGTATAGAGAAGAGATGGGTCAAAGATGATACAGATGATGAGGTGACCGTGCACCTGTATCTAGAAAGAGTGTATGGATAAAGTATGAGAACAAAGGAGAAAGGAGTAATACCAAGTCAAACACTTAAAATCAGTCTCGTCAACGCGCACAGTGAGTGTTGTTGTCCCTGGATTATATTCAAAGCCAAGCCTTTTCAGATGTATTATATTATATTGTACTCGTTCGCAAATCATTCTCCAGTCCGATGCATGTATCTCCTACTGTGATATCCTATCAGAGTACATCCTCCATCCACCGACCAGTACTGGCTAGACGGATGACTGAAACCTGTTGATCTGACTACTAAACGCGTCAAGTTATAAAACCAGTCGCGTACTCTCGGCAACTCGGCACCAAGACCACGCTGGGTGGAAGACTTGGCCGTCATAGCGTACGGGGTATCGATATATAACTCACGCAGTCCACACCAGGTGGAGCGATTGGAAAGGAGGACATGATCGGCTACTTGTCAACGTAATCTGCTACTTGACTACGAAGCTTGCAACTTGACTACAATGACATCTCCCTCAACGACCAAATGACAATAACGATGTGGCGTAATTCGAAACAGGGGGCTTGAAACAAAGTTCAACGCCATCGATTCGACACATGACGCCTCTCATTCGTAATCTTATCTCTTGCAAGCGATTGATGCAAGTAATGCAAGCAATAAAGATATACATGATAGGTTTACAAATCAAGTGAAAAAAGTGCACAGCACTATTGTAAGAAATGAAATTATTCTAATGCGATTTATCTAAATTACCCAAAATATATGATGATTGATGATGCCTGAATTAAATGCTATAATGCTATGCGTGAAAGTCGTGTATGGTAGGTATGGTATGGTATGATATGACAAGATTATTGAGGTAAGAGTCATGTCGTCGCGTTGCGTTATGAAAGTCCTGGATGTGTGGAGTTGATGCGATGGTGTGGTGTGTCCTGGTATTGCGAAGTGGGTGGCTAAGTAGCAGTCGAGTCGAGATCCAGAGGATGAAACAATGATCGTGGTTCGTGGAAGCCGAAATCGTTCACTGCCCCTTGCTAGTTCCATGAGATCAAGAATCATCCCCAACGTTTCCACCCGGAGGTTTAGCCCTCGCAGCTCTCCTCTCCATCCTCCTTTTCTCTCTCTCCTTCTCCTTTTCCGGATCTTTCTCTCTATCCTTCTCAATCCCTTCCTCTCGCTTCTTACGTTCTTTCCTCTCTTCACTAGTCTCCTTGGTCTTGGTCTTGGCCTTGGTCTTGATATTGGAAGAAGAAGCATATGATGCGGATTTGAATAATGAAGGACGAGAATTAGGACTTGACGGGACTCCTGGTGTCTGACCCTGAGGTTTAGATTGAGATTGAGATTGAGCCTGAGGTTGTGGTCGAGATTGAGATTGAGGTCGTGGTGAAGGGGGAGGTTGAGGTTTAGCCTGGGTGGTAGTTCGATTGTTATCGGCATTAGACTTTAAAGTCATATGAGCTACATCTGCGAATAAATCGTTAGATCCTGTACTGAATGAATTACTCCTTTTCGCATTGGCATTCGGCCTTGGTTTCGGTTGAGATGCTGGAATACCATCTCTTGCGAGAGCGTTTCGAAGAGTTTCTTCATGAGATTTACCAGTTGATAAATGACGTGGGAATGAGCCTGATGTAGAATTCGATCGAAGGGATGGACGGGAAGTAGCTGATGATCGAGATGAAGGAGCTGGTGAGCCAGGTTCCCTACTTTGTCAGTTTCAGTCTAGGGAAAGACGTGGATGGACTTACTCTCTCCCACCCCAGACTAATTCAGCATCGCCCAGGGAATGACGAGAATTATTCGCAACCTGTCCCCAACCTAGATGATATAACGCCAATTGATCCCCACCCCGAGCAGCCTGGACATTCTCGAGGTATTCTTCCTCACTATACTGCCTCCTTCCACTGCCATCCAATGATCTCTCGAATGCAGCTTTACTTCTCCAGGAAGAAAGGGATTCGCCCGATTTGACCGAATCCAATTCCAATTCATGATCTTGGTCTCTTTGAATTTGAATCTGAGTCTGGGCACGTTGGAATTTAGCTCTAGCTTGATATTGACGTCCTGAATCCGAAGTGAATGATCCATGAGGTGCCAACATCCCTTCATTCCGTATTCGAGGGGAACGAAGTGATGAAGATCGTGTAGAAGTGACATCTTCAGAAGACCATGAAGGGGTCGATGTAGTCGTTCCTTCTTGCGTGAGAGATTTGGCAGCGTCATTGGATGATTTCGAAGATGTCTTGGAGGTAGACGAGTATGAAGGATTACGTTGTATCCATTCAGTCGTCTCTTCATCCCTTTCTCTCTCGCGCTCAACATCCCGATCCCGAAGAATCGGTAATGTAAAGTAATCCACTGGAGCTGAACTACCACCACCATCCTTGGGAGTTCCAGGTTTACTCCCACCACCTCCACTTCCACTCCCACTAGCCCGCCTCGGACGATCGAAAGGTGAAGCTGGACTTTTCGATGATTGGAATTCTCGAAATGTCGGTGAAGCAAGAATTTCCGAAAGACCAGCATTCGGATTCGGACTGTGCATATCAAAAGATCGCGGGAATGGAGGAAGTGGGAGTCGAGATGGAGGAGGAGGAGGAAGAGGAGTAGGTTGTACAGCGGCATAATGAGAATGAGGAATAGGTGGTATTGCAGCATAACTGCTACTTGCATTAACATTCCGTCGGGCTCCATGACCATTATCGGCCGTAATCGGTTTCCGTCGACTAGATACCGCTGGCGGTAATGCTTCCCTCAGTGGCGTGAGTTCATCATTCATTTCCCCTGAATAGGATTGTCCAGATGATACAGTAGGTGGTGTAGAGGGGGTCATGGATGTTGTGGATTGATCATCGAGATTGTTCTCCATGGATTCGTTCGACAATTCGCGACGTCGGCGAGGTATGGGTCGATGGAGGCCGAGTAAGACCTCTTCGGCTTCATCCCCACTTTCGATCGCAGCTGCATTTGCATTTGGACTGGCATTTATGGGACCATAGTTTCCATTTCCAGTGGGAGTAGTGGATCCGCGACGAGGGATACTATCGCTTCTTTGTCGAGAAGACTCTCCTTGACGAGGTGGTATTCGTTGTTCAGAGATATAAAGCGATGATAACGTTTCTCCAAGTTGGACTAGACTGTCAGCTCATTGCGCTTCTACATGAGACGTTTTACCGTCAATGATGGTGATAATGATGTTGATAATGATAAAGATAATTATAATGAGAAGGAGGAACGTACCAGTGGGTAAATTCCTTAGATCGGAATGATGATATTCATCTCTTGTATTATAATTATCCTCTTGACACCGTCTCCCAGTTTCTCTATTGCTCATTGAATAAAGGCTCTACTGCTCAAAAG
>Ga0265780_10007578_pt1 | contig 13304 bp, 12 predicted proteins | sample P1T30metagenome_FD_192432 | JGI IMG/M metagenome (GOLD analysis project Ga0265780, IMG submission 192432) | Plant litter microbial communities from East Loma Ridge, Irvine, California - P1 T30 | ecosystem: Environmental > Terrestrial > Plant litter > Unclassified | place: USA: California...
CATCTAGACGTCGAGGTCACCCTCATCCCCAAAGTTCCCCGCTGCGATATTACCAGGCGATAATACCACTATCACCAGTGGGGTGTGCATGGATCACGGCGTTCGATTGGCGTTAAACATGGGATATCCGTTTCTCGGGGCACTACGCGTAGGTAGCTCTTTTCCGAGCAAAAGGCCTCAATGTAACATTATTGTGCAGATCCTCGTCTCGGACCACCTGTGACTGTGGACTGAGGTTACTTGGACTTTTATCGGTACCAGGTTTGATGAAATGTGTGTGAGTGTGAATATTACAACTAATCCTCAGACAGTGCGCGCCATCGCAGATGACCTGCACCGTACAAGTTGCCACAATTCTTTTGTCCGCGTCCGCAGTTGCATGACAATAACTTCTCTTCATCCTAGTTGCTAGTGCAGCGTTAGCAAAGCATTGGCTAGGATTCCCTCCGGGTCATCTGATGCCTCTAAACGAAACCATGCTCTATCCTGGGCTTTCGAGACATCACCACAGTTGAACCGACGCTCCACCTGACCTTACTGCTGCTGGTCAGGGTCCAGTCCTGCTGGTTGATTGGCCATGGCTATCTCGACTGTCGATAAACTTGCTGCAGCCTCGCCACCTTTCCTGGCTGTAGTCGGAAAATGATACACCCACTCAGCTCTGTTTCAGCGTGGATCTCGGGCACACATTGCGATAGGCGAAATTTTGTCAACGCCTTCACTTGTAATTGCGGGTCTCGAAGTGCATGCAGATTCTGAGCTCTCAAGCAGCCAAGTGCCGCACATCAGCTAAGGCCACCGCTCCTTGTCGTTTGGCGCTATCTGCAGTAATCCAAATCGTTACGCGGCGCAACTCGGTTCTTCGTGAGTACGGATGGCACCGATTCGAGAGACTGACCCAATTACCTGGTGGCAAACGACAGCCAATGAAGCACAATAGCTAGCTCAGTATTCGGTTTTACTGGAGTGGGTCGTAGTAAGTTCCCTGTTACACCTTGTTGGGGCTGTCATAGACCGGCATTTTTCTCCCCAGGAAGAGCGAGTAAAGTGGGAAGCTTCACCGCCAGAGTTGTACGACGACAGCGTCTGCCCCACAGACTGGCACGCGAAGCCCAGGACCTAGCTAATCCAGGGTCTGTAAGAAATCCGTGGACGATAGTAGGATCTCCATATCTGTGGAGCGAGTGGTAACACTGTGAGCCCCTCTCTCGGAATCATGAAACGGCCTACCTGCGGCAAGCAACCATCGTGTGGTCGGTGACCGCAGCCAACTCTGAGGCTTTGTGGTATCCTTAGAGCACCCGAGGAGGGTTAGTGTTGCTGTCTGATCGATCCCGACGTCGCAATCCAAGGCAGTGGTCGAGTCTGTCATATGATCGCGCAACTAGCCACCCCGGCTCAATTGTAGTGCCATGCCAAGCTCTGGACAAGTGCGCATCCGCCGACCGCGTAGTCGACCGTTTCGACTTGTCCACAACTGTCTTCCTAAGATGTGGAGATCAAATGGCCATGATAGGCGGTGGCTAGACTCTTCACGGGCATTGTTCTGAGGACTGCATAGCGGTTGTTGTCGCTCGCCATGCAATGCATTATTGGCGCGCACGCGATATGCGCAATTGACCCTTTCAATCATCCTTCAGCTACTACATTCGATCTATCAAAATCTCTCTAGTCTCGGCACAAGGTTGGCCTACGGTGGGGCTGAAGAGAGGCGGAAATAAGCGATCGCGCCCATTACTCACAACGCTCTAGCCAAGTTGCGATGATGGACAATCAGGGTTTGAAGCAAGTAGTCCGGCCCGAATCTTCACTACGGAGCAAGCCATGAACCATGAAAAGCAGGTAAATTGACTATATTGGGCGCCTAGAGACCCTGCCGAAGAGCAGATGATAAACTTTACCCTGAGACATGGGTCTTGGGGGCACAGCCTCTCGGGAACGCGTCGAAAAAAAGAGACGCGCCAGCTTCAGACTGCCTGCTTTGGTCAAATCGACGCGTCAGTCGATTGCAGTGCTGGAGCCGCGGGAAAAGTTTAATCATTTCGCGTTTCATTGCGCGACTATCTTTTCATTGAGTCTGATATTACGCCAAGTTAAAATGTCTACAAAAGGAACGCACAGACAATGCCAGAGCGCTGTTGACACAGTGGAGGAGGCAGCCATGGCGTTTCAAGCCCCCGCATGGACACAAGTGGCGCGCTGCGGAAGGGATGTGAGATGTGGGTTGAGGTATGACGGCGGAGATCGAGCAGCACGGGCAGGCCCAGGGTGTCGAGCGCGCCCTTGTCCGGAGAGCGGGACGTCTTGTGGAACGGATCGTCAGCGCAGCGTCTGTGTGCACAGGGAACGCAAAGTCAACGGCATGAATTCCTTGTCCGTTTGGACGGCCAAACCAGAGTGTAGGGACCCGACCCCGGAAGAAGGGCAGCGCTTCAAGTTGCTCAGCTCTGATGGTTTAGGCGGCGGGCTGGTTCAGAGTGCCAAAGAGCGCTACGAGTGGGCGGTGCTAGCGAGTTCTGATGGGCAAATGGATTGCGCATGCAGAGTTCGCCGATCTGTACAGGCGTTTGCGACGGAATCACGGGAGATGGAAGCAGTCGTCTTGCAGGCGTGTTGCAGGCAGCAAGATGGGTCGTCGGGCTGGGGCCGCTAGGCTATCCACAGCAATAAAGTCAAGCATCTTCATTCGGCTGCTGCGGCAAGCATGGTGCGGCCAGAAGAGGTTCTTACGGGTTTGGGGAGTCAGACGATACGGGCAGGCTGATGGAACGAGGATAGCAAATGCATGACGACGGCGGCCGCTTATGCAGAGCTGTCTTGGGCGCGGTGCAGGTCTAGGGCGAGATGGAGGGTGATTCGACGGCAGCCTGCTGACACGGTCGGCTTGATCAATCAGCAGGCGGATGGTCCTGTGACTGGTGGAATGCAGGCGAACTGCTCGGTGAGGCCCATGTCGGGCGTGGCCATATTGGTGCAAAGACGGCCATGATAGGCAGCTCTGGTGACTAGGGCAGCAGTGGAGGGGCCTCGTTCTCGCAGCGAGGGCCGAAGCATGAGGCCGGACGCATTCGGGATGGTTGGAAGCTTGGCCTTGGTGGAGTAGCAAATATCGAGATCCGCGCTAAAGTGTGGCTATCTGATGGCCCTCATGCCGGTCATGATGCTGTTCCGCTTGGTGTGAGGTGCGGCTTGAGCGCGTCCTACTCGTAAAAGGCGGTCCACTCACAAGCACCTACTAGGCATAGAATACCATACGCAATACACAGTTAGCAGTTGGGAGACTGCAGACAAGCCTCTCGAAGCAGTCGTCATCGTATTCACCCATTTGCTCGCTAGCCGACGACTTGCAGCTGCGCAGTCTCCGCCGTTAGCTCTGCCGCCGTATTGTGAGCGGGCCGTCAGCTGGGTTTCTCGTTCTCGAGCTTGAGATTCGCAAATACCATAGGCTAGCCTCCGCCGCCCGTGGTGTTGCATCGTTTCGTCTCGTTTCGTCTCTCCTCTGCGGACTCTCTCTGGTCGACGGTGAAGATAGCCGCGACAGCGTCCTCCACCCAGGGCAATTCACTCTCCCAGCCGTCACATCAGCCTTCAGCCATCAGACATCAGACATTACTGTCTGCCACGACCACCACGGTTAGTATTTCCTCTCGTCTCCGGCGCCGGGTGCGTGCAGCACTCGCCCACGGCCGCGCTGCTGCAAGTCACCCAGGCGCAGCCTACGATACGGCGAGCGAACCCTTACAGGCGGGTAGCAGCAGCGTGCGCCGCCGCGTCGTGCAGCTGGGAGCTCGCCATTCACGTGGCGGGCTTTACTCGAGCGTCTGCTATTGCCATGGGCGCGCTGTCCTGTGCACCCGCTGCCGCTTCTTTTCGCCCTCTCTTGCATTTCGACTTACTCTGCTAGCCCTATATTATTTGCAGCGTCCGATCGTGCCCGTCCGCGATTCGTCGTCGCGCACACGCAGATCCCGCCGTCCTGTGATTGTGCTACGAGGCCGCCGGCCTTGCATCATCGCCATCGCGCCGAGCCCTGTCCTGCGACTGGTCTCTGTTTGACGACTGTATCTGCGTCTGCTGCTGCTGCTGCTGCTGCTGCTGCCGTTTGACCTTCGCTCTGGGCCGACGACTAGTTGACCAGTCCAAGAGTCCTGTTCGCTGCTTGGCCCCGCCCGCTGGAACTTCGGGATCTTGCAGCGCGCGCCCGTCGCAGCAGACACGACACCTGCCGTCTGCCCTTTGCCCTTTGCGACGACCGACAACCGACAACCGACCACCGACCACCACCGCCTGCCACTGCCGAATGCGCCTCCCGCCCCAGCCGTTCGCGAGTCGCACCTTCCCGCCCCCATTGGCTGCCATCTGAGCTGCGAAACCACACGACGCTCGCCGCTCGCCAGACTGACCTGCGAGCTCGGCCGCTCCTGCGCCGCAAGGAATGTACTCTGTGCATGCGCATCCCGTCCAGACCATGTCCATGTCGAATGGAGGCATTGGGAACGGCATCATGGATCCATCAGCCACCATCGACCCGTCGGCCCTCAATGCAGCAGGTACGTCTACGTCTATTTCTTCACGCGTCCAAGCGCTGCGCGCCCGTCGCACAACCACACCCGTCACCGCGACGCCGTTGCGCATTTGTTACACCCGCCGCCCGCGCCCCTTGATCCGTGATTCGGATGGCAATGGCAATGGCAAGCAATGGCGATGCTAACTCACCACCCAGGCGTGCTTGTAGGCCCGCCCCAGCCCGCCGCACACCAACCCTCGCGCGGGCTCAAGCGCAGTCGCTCGCCCGAAAACAGCTATGCCGACCTGCAATACGGCGAAGATGGTATGTATATCGCGTCGCGGGACCCCCCAGACACGCTGACGCCTGGCACAGAAGACGGCAAACCACGAAAGCGCGGGCGCCCGCCAAAGACCGCAAAGGGCGCCTACGCTGGCAGCCCCAACCGCTCGTCCCAGCCCCCGACACCCTCGCACGGCGGCAACGCGCCCTCTGTGCAGACGCCGCAGCTCCAGACCGCCCCGCTGCCCCAAGGCTCGCCTCCACGAGTGTCGCCATCCACCAAAGGCACTCCCACCAAACCAACCGTCATCAAGGCGCTGCCCACGGTGCGCGACCACACCACCGACCAGCTGAATCCCGAGGGCGACGAGTACATACCCCGCGAAATCGACGACGCTGGCGAACGCAAGGTCACACAGACTGGCCACCCGCTCGAAGGACGCGAATACCGCTGCCGGACCTTCTTCGTGCCGAACCGCGGCGACAAGCTTTTCATGCTCGCCACCGAATGTGCGCGCGTCCTCGGCTACCGCGACTCATACCTGCTTTTTAACAAGAACCGCTCCCTGTTCAAGATCATTGCTACGCAGCCCGAGAAGGACGATCTGATCCACCAAGAGATATTGCCGTATTCGTACCGTTCGCGGCAAATTGCCATTGTGACCGCGCGGTCCATGTTCCGCCAGTTTGGGAGCAGGCTGATAGTCAACGGACGAAGAGTGCGCGACGATTACTGGGAAAGCAAGGCCCGTAAGCAGGGATTCACAGAAGAAGACGCTGCTGGCGAGAAGCGGCCCGGCGCTGCGAAAGCAAGAGAAGCTGCGGCGGCGGAAGCCAACCACGCCAATACCATGACATTTTCCCACACAGGCCCCTACACTGGCAACGCCCAGGACTATCTCGGCGGCGTTATCAACCCTCTACAGCCGTTTGGAGGCCTCAACCCCGCACCCGGCAGCTTGCCTACAGTGGGCACGGACGCGTATGCTCAACGTAATACGACCGATCTGCAGCCACGTGACTACAGTGGTGTCCAACGGCCTCGACATGAACTGGCCGGCGTGCCATACCAGGACATGACGAGGCCAACGCCATCCGGTGAGATTCTGAACGCCGCTGCCCAAACGGCCGAGGCCAACAAGCAGCTCGAGCAGCAGCGCAAGAGCCGTAAGGACTACCTGGACAACATATGGACACGCCCACACGAGCCACCAGCGCAGAATAACCGACCAGGGACTGCGGAGGGTGATCAAGTACCCCAGGTTTCACAGGCTGTGCACTCGCCACGTGCCGCATCGACAAATGTAACCATACCTAGCAATCAATACGGCATGGCGACACAGACACCACAGAGACAAGGTCAGCAAATGCCGCCTCAGGCATACCGCACACAGTCCATTCCACAGAACAACATGGTCCCATCGCCTATGGCTCAGCAGCACACACCAATGCGACCCGACCAGATGCACCGTCGCCCTCAGAGTATTGGTATGCCCCAAGGCATGGCACAACCAGGAATGGGACCAGGCGGAATGCTCCCTGGGCAGAATACCGGTCATGGATATCCTCCATCTCACATGTGGCAACAGGCTCCACAGCCGTCGCCACTGTCACAGCAGCACAGCATGCAGCAGTACGCACAGCGACCTCCACAACAGTCACCTCTTCCCCAGCAGTCACCAATGCACCCCTCTCCGCAGCTTCATCATGTCCAAAGCAGCGGCTCGATGCACGGCACACCAGTCCCACAGTACCAGACTATGGGTGCCATGGGCGATGCTGGATTCCAAAACATGGGCCAGCATCCTTACCAGCCTAGCCCGAGCCCTCACCAGTTCATGCAACATCCGAGTACCGCTGGCCAGCAACCTGGCATGTCTGGCTGGGCTCCACAGCAAGCACCGCCGCAAGGATGGCAGTCCTACTAGGGAAAGACTCTGTCAAATGCTCAAATGACTGCCTATTTCGACGGGCTCCGGGCAGGTCTAGGGAGAAGGTACGCGACACGATCACAATGAGATAGCTGAGCCACGAGAAGGAACAACACGCACGCCGAGCAAAGGCTTGGAGAGCCCTGGATGGTACTGGTGTGCTTGAACAATCTCATTATTTCTTTGTATACACCATTTCCTACGCATTGCATTCTTCGACCATTTGGTAGCCCGTTCACCCTGCATCGCACGGATACATGGTCATTTGCGTACTGTATTGATTGCATCGCATGGGTCTGCGGGACGGGATTGATGGAACTGCACTACGGGATCTTTTCTGCATCGCAAGTGGCGCCATGTTGGATCAGACTGTTTGACATCCTTTCCCTTCACATACTTGGCTTTTTTTGTTTCTCCCATTCATTTCCGTCTTCATCGGTGGATTGCCTTGCACAAGATTCCCCCTCATATTCCCCCTTTCACTGTTTAAGCTTCTTTCGGACGCGCATCACACTTGCATATTTAGGCACTCGGGAAGGGAGAATACATTTGGCCATGGCTCTATGGGGTGGGTTGGACGGAGATTTGGGAGCATATGCATAGGGTCGAGTTCCCTTGACCTTGAGGGCTGGCACAGCAGTTTGAATTTTTTCTTTCCTTTTCAAATATTAATATCAACCCGTTTCGCGACGTCAACATGTGTCCACTTTTACGATAACCCCTCGCGATGTGATAGTGCTGGCCAAAGTGCAATGGCATGATTCCCGCACAAGAAATCACAAACATCTGCCAACCTGCCTATGTACCTCGCCCATTCCAGCCTGAACTCCACGGCGCGGCGCACATGTACCCTTCTGTCTGGAGCCCGCAACCGCAACGTCTCACCACTCCTGCACCCCAGCCGTTGCGCACCCGCGTCTGAGCGACAATCAATGCACGTTCTCTCTTCCTTTTCCGGCCGACGCGATGCGGCCGGGGCTGCAGATCGTGCCGCCAGCGCCGCCGCGGCTTTTCAATAACGTCACGAACAAGGTTCAAGGGTTTTATCGTGGACACACATAGGTACTGTACAATGTGCGGGTAAGACGCTTTGACGGCAGCTGGGTTTTTGCTTTTAGGGACTCGCTAATCTGACAGGTGCAAGATGGGGATGGGATGGGATAGGATGGGATTGATTGTGCAATAAGAAGGAGGGGGGATGGATTTATTATCATTACCCGGGTTTACCGGTTGGGTAGGATTAATGCCGAGGGTTTGAGTAGGATCTTGGTGTTTACTAACTTACTTGCCCCCAGGCCTTTATTTTCTTCGTCGGCAGAAACAGAAACGTGCAAGATTCGGTCGGCAGTGTGTGTGTGTGCGAATCTACTGTCGTGTTCCCTTTGCACGCCCAGACTAGGCACACCCAAAGTTACTCAACCGCGTCCCGTGCGAGCGTCCGGAGCACGCGAGATCAAACGGTTTTAGGTTGGCCCGCTTTGCTCACCGCTGCCGGCGCGTATAGGTAGTCGGGGAGCAAAGAAAAGGAAAAAAGAAAAAAAAAAGGCAAAACTAAAGGCTTGGTGTCTGTTTCGAATAAGGCTATTGGGGTGTTGGACGTGCGCTTGGGACGGAGGCTTGGATGGGGATATTTTTTCGCCGGTCGGACAAAGTCGAACGGAATTCCATTACACGTCCATGTCGTGGACTTGGTCCAAGTTCGCGTCTGGCTGGAGTAGACTGGAATCGTGGCTCAGCGGCATAACCGTCTCCTGACTCGCAGGCGCAATGGTTGGCTGGGACGCAGAGCCGCCGTCAAATAGCGGTGCGCCTTGTAGAATGGCAGAATTGTCGCATGTGCAAACATCACGGCAAGTCCGTTGCGGACTACGTGCCTACTAATACACCGGGTATTTTTGGCATGCGCTTCGGGGTATTTACCATTCGGTCCGCGTCAGATGGGATATCATCTGGTGTACTAGAGTCTTAGCTGGGGGTGTTGGTGCAGATACAAGGCCGTGTTCGCCGACGGAGCGCGCGAGGTTTGGCTGGCTTGCGGTGTATTTGACTTGGACGGGAGCTAGGAGATGTGTCACGGCACGGCACTTGGGTACTTCAGCGCTTGATGTGGCACACCGCTGGTATGAGGGATGGTGTTCGCAGCGTGTTTGCAGATTGATCGGGAGGAAGAGGGAATTTGTCAAAGTCCCGAGTGTTGATCTCTTGGTGAGATTGTTAGTTGAAAGTAAGTTGGATTTTGACTGGTTGGGAAATAACACTCCGTCTGGCTTGTGCGTTCTATAAATCCCTTCTTGGTCGTGCAAGACGTCTAGTTGTCATGGAGTGAGCAAAAGTAATTCTCTCCTGTTAGATTGAGAAGGTGTGTTCGACCTCTTTCTATCAGCATCCCGACATTTCTACAGCAGTCATGCACTAAAGATTGATGTCACAAGAAATTGTTGGTGTGCTTATCCTTGCACAGTCTCTTATTCTCTGACATCATGTCGAGGAATTGTGTACATGTCACTCTCTTTAGCACGAAAAAGAGCTGCATGCTGCATTTTCACACCTGTGCTTTCCAGTCCTCGTCGATGCCGCATTGTCGTTTTACAGCTCGAAGTTCATATAGATCCTTTGACCTTCTACATGTTTCAGACATCCGAGAAGAGATGTAGCAATACGTTCTATCGCTTTAAGTTTTGAAGTATAGACCTCGGGATAATTGTTGATATCGTCATGAGTTTAGTTCTACAGCACAAAGTATCATGGCAGCTTGTGTAGCTATAGATCAGTCACCCCTAACGGCACGCTGTTTCTTCTGAAGTCACAAGCAAGTTCTTCTGGAATTATGGTATGCAGCTGGAATATGAGGTGAAGACACATGCAGCTGATCGCGTCACTCCACTTTTAGCGAAGTGACCCTTTCCTCGCCACAATTATCAGTAGTTGAATTTGATGAAATTGTTGTTGGGTATGGCTCGCAGCTATGTGCGTTGTCGAGATCGAGGCTGAACAACCCTGTGCTTAGCGAGCAGGTGGCTGGCGGAATTGCCAGCTCAGGAGCTTTGGATGAATTCGACGGCGATTCAAAAGAGCTCATTGAGCTAGTTCTATCCATCGCCGATCATCCACACGTAAAGATCTGCGTAGCGAGTCGGCCATGGTTAGTGTTTTCAGATGCGTTCGCAGACCGGCCAAGTCTTCGACTCGAAGACCTTACCAGGAACGACGTCCAAAATTATATAAAGTCCTTCTTTGCGAACAACCAACACTATACTAGTCTTGCTAAGCTTGAGCCTATCGGTGCCTCCAGCCTTATCGATAGCATCGCAGAGAAGTCGGCGGGCGTGTTTCTATGGGTCTATCTCGTAGTTCGATCGTTGCTCGATGGTCTTTCAAATGCAGATCGCTTATCAGACTTGGTTCGGAGACTCAACGCACTTCCTCCCGACTTAGAAGAGCTATTCAGTAAGCTGCTGAGAAGCCTGGATGCGGATTACTTCACACACGCTTGCCAACTACTCCGCCTTGTCGCAGGAATGAACCGACCGCGCTTACTTTACTTGTATTTCGCTGACAATGAAGACGATAACTCCGCCATACAGGAGGAGACGCGAAGTCTTTCTCCAGACGAAATGCTGACTCGGCTGGAAACAATGGACCGGCGGCTAATGTCTCGATGCAAGGGCTTCCTCGAAGTTGATAATCGCTCAACACAACTTGATCAACCCCTTCAGAAGGTCAGCCAATACACAAACTGATTGATTTTCCGAAATTGACGTGCTACAGATTCGCGTGTTGGATGGATACACCGTACTGCGAAAGATTTCCTAACATCTGGTACTCTATGGCAGACGGTACCCGAGGCCACCGGGCACGATGCATTTGACGTTGAAAGACGCTGGGCCAATGCTTCCATGGGTATATTCAAGACTACTCCAGCATCATGAGACGAAAGATGGACGAATCTGAGGATATGCGTTGACTATGCTATACTCGTAGAATTTAGCAACCATGTTTGTGCTGTGGAGTACATGAACGAGCTTTGGCGCTCGACGGTACAGAGACGTATCTACGAGAGCGACGGATCATCTCCAGACATTCCCTTGTCGCAGATTCGAAGTCCTCTTGATTTCGCGGTGCATTTCTGTTTGACCAGTTACATCAACGCCATTGGCCCCAACGTCACTCGCGAAGAATTGATCCATGCCCGCAAAACAGAAAGAATGCCACGCGCAGCAAGATCGTATCTAGATCGGACTGAAAGTGTTTCTTTCCTGGGCGCAGGGTTTGAATACATACAAGCGCGTGAGAAGAGCGAGAATGAGTCTCGAGCATATTACTTGCTTCGCAGCCCTGCCAGACAGAAAGAAGCACTGAGAAAGATCGAGATCAGACTTGGCACGAACGAGAAAGGACGCAAAGAGGGCAGGTGGGAAAGGATGAAGAAGAGACTATTTTAGAAGAAAACATAAGGATGCTGTAAGTCATGTTGTTGAAAAGGCTGCGCCTCTCCCGTTTCACAGACCAAGGAATGAAACCGAGTACCGTGAGCACGCACAGTGTCGATGCTCACTATTGTAACAGCATTTTTCGTGGATATATGCGCGATCCATCTTACTCAATGAGCAGTTCAGTGTCTACGAACGGGAATCGTGTGTGTCTCATTTTAGAAATTTGACACCCGACATCTCCGCTTCTGGCTTGCGTGTTCCACCTCGAGGCCACCAGCATGTCGCGTCTGTCTGGTACTCCTGCCAGCGACATATCGCAGTTTAAATTACACCGCCCTATCAATCACCTCAGCCTTAGCTCTTTACTCTTTTGCCCATCCCGATTGATGATTAAATCTACCACTCTACTTTCTCTGCTGTTAGGCCTTTACCAGGACGAAAGACCATTCACTCAATCTACTGTCAGGCCATTATCACCTAAAGCACCACCTAAAAATCCTGATAACATCGAATCTTGCCACAAAACATCAATCAGTTAACACAGTGAGACAATGAAAATCAATAAAGACGGACGGATCATAGTCCTAGGGTCCTAGCTTTCTAGACTTGGTCGACGACATCCTTCACTTCATCTGTTCAGAACTATATGCTACGTCACACGCATCCTTGCTATATATAGCCCAAGCGTCACAGTCTATGAAAAGAATCGCAACACCATACATCTTCAGGAATCTGTCGCTATCTCCCGGGCCAAAAGGGAGTCAGAAACGAGAAGCAGATAGGGTACTTCTCCAGCGACTGCAAGGACAGGCGGGTAGCAAGCTCTTGAAGTACTTTCGGTATATCTGTATCGACGGATTCGAATCTACCGCGAGTCTAGAAGCCATTTTAGAAAATTGTCAGCATGTTCGGACGTTTAGGTACGAATACTTCGTTCTCTGTTTCCACGCGCTCAAGCATTCGCAGTTGGCACGCTCACACACAAATGCCTACTCGAATTTTACGCATCCTACTGAGGATTTCGCCGGACGTGAAAATAAAAGTCCATCGCCATCACCGGGCGAATGCAGAGGCTTGTGTAACGAGGTTGGACCGACTTCTATACGCTTGTCCCCAGCTAGTTGAACTCGACTACAAAATCATTGACGGACAAGATGTCTCCGCGGACTTAAAGCAGCTTCTTGGTTTTCTGCAAATCGGCGCCCACTGCAAGTCACTGCGGATTGATCTGGTCCAAGCTGCACCATGTTTTGATAGAATACCGTGGGATGACGTTCAATTCACTCTTCCTTCGCTTGAGGATGTAGCCATAATATCGAGAGGAATTAGCCTCGAATCATGGGGTTAGGATCCGTCTTCTCTCGTAGAGATATGCTACTTATGCTCCTTCTGAAAAAATGATGCATTGGAACTCTATGGATTGTACATCGAGGATTGGCTCCCGGAAGAGGGATCCAGAAAAGGCAGGCAGTTCTGGTTAGCAGTTCGAGAACAAAGACGCAGCTTGAGAGAACTGTTCCTCTCCAGTAGACACGGAGCACCACAATATCCTCCCGTTCCTCTCTGGAGCCACTTGGTTATCGAATACATGGTTTCTTTGACAGAGGAATTCACGGCTCTCTAAAGTCTAGGACTGGATATACCACTCGCGGCCACCTTGGAATATGAAAACCCCGTAAGGTTTTTTACCTCCTTGTAACAACCTGTACTGATAGGAACATCTCGACGAAACCTACATGTCACTACTCAAAAAAGAACTCTTAAGGCACTCGATCTCTACTTCTTTCTACAACAAGACCGCGATACAGTGTTCGCGTCAAAGCACGTCCCGAATACAAGTCCAAGACCTGTTCTAGAAGTTGATGGCACGCTCAAAGCCGCATACGCCATAGCAGACACGATAACAAATGCGCAACGACATCCTTTGCAGACATTGACCATGCACATATCATGCCAAGGGCGTGTCTCAAACGAGACGAAAATCCAACTGAGAACAAAAGACCGTGATGACGCTTCTTCTCTAGGCTCTGAGAAGTATCGGGTGATTAAGAGATGCAAATGGAGGAAGTTCGATGAGTGAGATCCAGAGGATCTCGGAGTATTTGCCCTGGATTGCGAAGAATGATGCCCGTTTCGGAGAACGTGGAATAA
>Ga0265780_10007579_pt1 | contig 13302 bp, 10 predicted proteins | sample P1T30metagenome_FD_192432 | JGI IMG/M metagenome (GOLD analysis project Ga0265780, IMG submission 192432) | Plant litter microbial communities from East Loma Ridge, Irvine, California - P1 T30 | ecosystem: Environmental > Terrestrial > Plant litter > Unclassified | place: USA: California...
GTTGAAAATATGAGGAAGTACTGTGTAAAGCTATCAACAAACGTAACTGTGCCTATGCCTGTTGGCCCCAATATCCTTGATGAATACGGAAACGTAATCAGCGGGAATATAAACTGGCTTACAGACAGTATAGCATTGTAAAATAAATTCTTCTTTAACATTACTTTATGGGTTCTGGATTGGAGATGGCTATATGCTCATGATTACTTGTGTTAAAATTTATTTTTTGATATACCGTGTTCATCAGGTACTGATCTACCGGCCCAAAGGAAAAATGGAAAACAATGCCCTGGGTTGTCACCGGTATGTTAAGTCCTTTTTCCTGACTGTATTTAAATACTTCCCTTTCCTCAAAGCCCAATTCGCCCTGGTAGGCTTCCGAAAGTATGTCTGCAGCTATACGGTATTTGTTATAGGTAGGCCCATCGGCACGAAACCTCGTTATAAGGTTCGCCAGCTTTTTGTACACATACTGCTTTCTTAAAACCCCTTTAAAATTGCTTTGCACATACCATCCCCCCATTTGTTCCCAAAACTTATGGCTGAACACAATTGCACCTATTGAATAGCGATGTGGGCATATTAAATCCTGAAAAGTACTGTTTTGATTGGATAGGAAAGTTCTAGCCGTTTGATCTAAATCAAGACAGTGATTCCACATAAACTCGTTTACTTCCTGATCCTTATATATAGCCACATCCATGCAGTCCTGATTAATAGGGGTATTAGGGAATTGTGTTTTAAAATCATTAGTAATACCCATTATTTCCATAAAAGGCACCCATCCAAACCCGTTGATAGGAATAGTGACCGACCCAAAGCTCATTGTTCTGTAATTACGCTCGTATACACCAACAAAAGCATCTGTCCAGTTTTCGGTTACCAAGATATCGTCATCTATCTTAATATAAAAATCGGCCTTAAGCTTCTTAATTACCTCATTTTGTATCTGTGCAAGCTGGTTATAGGAGGTAGCATAAATATTGATGAACGGGTATTTATACTTGAACATGTTAATGATCTTTCTATTCGCTTCAGTGCTATAGTTGTCCAATATCCATAAGTCAAACTCGTCCCAGTTAGTAAACTTCATAAGCCGCAGCAATACTTTCTCTAATAAAGTAGGCCGGTCTTTGGTAATTAATAATATGGGTATCTTCTTCTTCATTTTATTTATATAGATATGCTAAACTTGCTTTAAACAATCAGTTATATATTTCCCACGCAACACACAGTCGTCTGTCCAGTAGTATTTCCATTGTGCAAAGCGGCCGGCTAAAATGATGCTGCCTAATTGTTGTGTCTGCTTGGTATCCCAATCGGTCATGGGTTCCAGGTCATCGTCCTCACGCTTCATGCCTATACTTTCCAGCCAGGTAAAAACTTTATCCTGGGCTCCAATCCGTTGCTGATCGAATATCACATTGGCCCATTCTATCCACTTGGTATGGTGGCTATGTATGTGCTCTTCAGATAATATGAGGCCCATGGAAACCAGCTCTTTTAAAACATCCTTTTCAATAGCTTCTATACCTTGAGTAAGCGGATGATAATCTGAAAAGTATACCTCTACCTGTATACCACATTTACCCTGAATGCCGTTATTGGGCGCAAGCAGGTCGGTAAAGTTTATGCGAGTAGAATATAGCTCTCTATCGTATACATAGATCCAATGGTTATCAACCACCGGTGGGTGACTGACCACAACATTAATGATTAGCACCTGAGAGCATTTTAAAAAGCGGGCACTTTGTTTTATCTCTTCGGGTGCGTCACTATTTATGATCAGTTGTGGCAAAGGGATAGTGCTGATGAGATTTTCATAGGTAACAGTTTCTCCACCCACAAAAAGGATTTCCCGGTTTTGAAATGAGATAGATTCTAACTTTTTGTTATAGTTAATATCTAAAGACGCTTCAACAGTTTTTATGTAAGAATAATAGCCACCTTTCTCAGGATATCTTACCTTGGTAATGTAATGCGTTTGTTTATTCAAAGGTCCATCGGCACTCTCTACCATATCAGTAATCTCAGGAAAGTATATCCGCTTGCCTATCCAATCGGTAGTAAGGTTTTCAGGTTTAGTAGTCCAGTACTTTTCGGTATATACTTTTGGAAAGTTTTCGGCAAAGGTTTTACCAAAAGCGTAATTAATCCAATCCTCGTAGTTTGATGGCTCATAATTAGCCGGCAGTTCTTCTCTAATAGCTTTCACATCACTAACACAGGTATTGCGTAACGGCTGGGGTACGGCATACATATGCGATTGCGCTGGGTGCATGATCCAGTTGCCCTGATAATAGTTAGTTGGCCTGGTTGGATATTCCAAGAACTGCTGATCTGTATTAGCAGCAAAGTATTCTTTTACATAGTCATATTTAGTAAAAGACACATGTGGGCCTTCGTCCCATGTAAAGCCGTCTACTACTTCGCTATGAATATGCCCGCCACCATGCGATTTCCCTTCATAAACTTTGAAAGGAATATTGCACTTTGACAAGTGATCTGCTATGCTTATTCCGCTTAAACCGGCCCCTAATATGGTATACATGCTATGATTTATAAGTGGTGTTTATATAATCCTGTAAAGCATCTTGCCAGTTACGCATTTGGTTAAACTGCTTTTCGTTTAGGTTATAGTTTTGCAAACATTCATTATCGGGCATATTAGCCTTACGCGGAAACTCGTTAGAGCTTACAGGCTCCACCTTGCTATTTAGGTTCAACTGCTTTATGATTTCAGATACATAATCATATCGTGAGGCACAACCTTCGTTAACCGCATTGTATACTCCTGTGACGCCTTGGTTTAAGAGATGTATAATTTGCCTGGCCAGGTCTGCTGTATAAGTAGGTGAACCTACTTTGTCGGCAGCGCTTCTTAAGAGCAGCGAATTCAACGCTTCTTTACGCCGGGCTTCTACAAAGTTCTTTTTGTGCGTGGTTGTACCTCCGAAAAGCCATCCGGGACGAATGATAATATTATTAGGGTTATGCTTTTGCACCATTTTTTCACCCTCAAGCTTGGTAATGTGATGATACGTTTGCGGGTTGGTAGCATCTTGCTCAGTATAAGGTGTGGTTTTACCATTGCCATAAACGCCACAACTGCTTATATAAACTAGTTTAGCATTAATATGCTGGGTAGCCACAGCTAAGTTTTGCGTACCGGTTACATTAATAGTATAGGCCGTTTCTTTATCATCTTCGCACAAATCTACATTGGTCATGGCTGCGCAATGGATCACTACATGAGGTTGAAAGGCATTTACCTTAGCTTCCACATCATGGTAGTCGGCTAATGCAATATTTTGCGAGTTAAACCCCAAAACATCATGATTGGCCAACATTAGCTGGTGACAAATGTCGGTTCCTAATATGCCCGATACGCCTGTTAAAAACACTTTCATGGTCATTAAAATTGCCAGGTATAAGGTATATCACTGGTATCCGGCTCTAACCTGATACTTTCAGTAGGGTCATGTTTAATGTTAGCTACGTTTAATATCAAACTGTCTGCACTTTCGCTAATACCCGAAAAGCCAAACCAAACGCCCGGGTTAATAATAAGCCTACCATAGTTTTGAGTACCCATGGTAAATTCAGTTACCTTTTTAAAATCTTTACTCCCCTCCCGGTCATCATAAAAAATGAAGCGCACATCGCCCTGCGGTACAAAAAGGTTGCAAATCATTTTAGAATGCTTTTTCCAGGCCTTTGGGCTTTTGCTTTGTGCAGTAGAAAAGTAACACTCACCAAACTGTGTAAAATGCTCGTCAAAGCCCTTTATAGCATGCATAACACTGCCGCCGGTTGTTTGTATAATGGGTAACGAGTGGTAGTAAACCCCTTCTATTATTTCAGTGACCATAAAATTCCTTTCTGTTTGGCAACTTCTATATACTGGGTAATTTGTTGCATCGTATAATCAAGCATATCTCCCTTTTGTTCCTGATAATAGGTTTTGTACCAATCGCAGGTAAAAGCTGCCGTTTCTTTAAAGCTTAGCGTAGGTACCCATTGCATATCAAACAAGGCTTTGTCAATATTCAATTTCAGCAATCCCGATTCGGGAAAGTTGGAGGGCTCTACTTGCAGTATGTCACTATTCTTTTCGTCCCAGCTTACGGCCAGTTCCTTAAGCAAATCCAATACGGTATAATTTTGATCAGTGGGTGGGCCAAAGTTGTACGCCTCACCATTAACATCAGCTTTTGTGGGTTGCGCAAGTAACTGCCCTGTTCTCAGGTAACCGCTCAAAGGTTCCAGTACATGTTGCCAGGGCCGTGTTGCATCAGGGCTGCGAATTATTACTTTTTCGTTTTGAGCCCATGCCCTAAAACAATCGGGTACAATTCTATTTGCTGCCCAATCGCCACCTCCTATAACGTTACCTGCACGTACCGATGCTATCTTAATCTTTCCCTCCTTTTTAAAATAGGAATGAAAATAGGTCTTGATCATTAACTCGGCGGCACCTTTGGAGGCAGAGTATGGGTCTTTACCTCCCAAATGATCGGTTTCGCGGTAGCCCCACACCCACTCCACGTTGTCGTAACATTTATCGCTGGTTATCATAATTGCAATGCACGGCTTATTTAGTATCCGAAGTGCCTCCAAAATATTAGCAGTACCTATAATGTTGGTGGTAAAAGTATCAATGGGCTGCTCAAATGCCAATTTAACAATAGGTTGTGCGGCTAAGTGAAATACAAAATCGGGCTCAATATCACCCAAAATCGTTTTCATTTTTTCTAAATCGCGTATGTCGGCCAGGTAAGATTGCATCTGGCTTTCTATTTGCGCAACTCCAAACAAAGATGGATCGGTGTATACCTCGTTAGAAATACCGTAAACTTTGGCTCCCATGAGCTTGAGCCACAAGCTTAACCAGCCCCCCTTAAAGCCGGTATGGCCTGTTACTACTACTTTTTTATTTTGATATATATTATTGAACATTTGTTTCTATTTATAACCTACCATTTTTTCCATTTTGCATTACCCGATGACCAGTCAGCTTCAAGTTCATGCTTATCGCGCAGGGTATCCATTGGTTTCCAGAAACCGTCGTGCTTGTAGGTAAACATTTGACCCTCATGAGCTATATTCTCCATAGGTTCACGCTCCCAGGTCGTATCATCGCCGGCTATGTAGTTAAAAACCTCGGGCTGACATACAAAGAACCCGCCGTTGATCCAGGAACCATCGCCTTTGGGTTTCTCCATAAAAGAGTTTACCTGATTTTGATCGGTAATATTCAATGCACCAAAACGCCCTGATGGCTGTACCGCTGTAACTGTGCAGTACTTGCCATGTTGCTTATGAAAATCGACCAGTTCGGTGATATTCACATCGCTTACGCCATCGCCGTAGGTAAGCAAAAAAGGCTCGTTACCTACATGCTGCTGCACCCGCTTGATACGGCCACCAGTCATAGATTCGGTTCCGGTATCTACCAAGGTGATTTTCCAGGGTTCCGCTTGCGAATCGTGTACTTTAAGGGAATTACTGCATAAATCAACCGTGACATCAGACCGATGAAGAAAATAATTCCCAAAATATTCTTTAATGAGGTACCCTTTATAGCCCAGGCATACGATGAAATCATTGTATCCATGCGAAGAATATATTTTCATAATGTGCCATAGAATAGGCATCCCTCCTATTTCAATCATAGGTTTTGGTTTCAGTACTGTTTCTTCAGAAATCCGGGTGCCTAAGCCTCCCGCGAGTATTACAACTTTCATTTTTTGGTGTATGATACTTTCTCTAAGTATGTTAATTAATAGATTCAGGATATAATTTTATGGTATAACCTTTGCGCAATAATGATTACCAGGCTCAAAACAACTCCTATAAATCCACCAGTAATCAGTGCTTTTAATCGGCTAAGCTTATCATTAGGTAATGGCAGCACAGGTTGATCTATAATTTGTATTAAAGGCGTTTCGCGCTGCAGCATTCCCCTGGCTACTTCGAGGTTTTTAACTACCTCAGCATATATGGCAGTATTAGCCTGCACATCAATTTGCCTGCGTTGTGATGGAACTTTTAGTATTTGCAAAGACGGATTAGGATTAGGGTTCACATCTAAAGCTGCTGCCGTGCCACCAATAGAGGCGTTTAATGCATATCGTATGCTATCTGTTTGGTGTTGAAGTAATTTGAGATTTTGAAGACTACCCTTCGTTTTAGTTTGTATGTAAAAGTTGTTTACATTAGCAACAATAGTTTGCGTAAACGCCTTAGCAAAAAGCTGGTCTTTAGCATTGGTTTTAACGCTTATAATACTTAATTTTTTGTCGGGCTTATCAACACTCAAGTAACGTTTCTTAATATCGTTTATAATAAGAGTAACTAAACTATCATGCTGTATAGTGTATTGACTTTGGGGAATGTCGAATCTCAAACTTTTAAGGTTGGGCTTACTTCTCCAAGCCTCTCTTAATTGGTTATGCTCAATGTACCGGTCTATTAACAGCTGTGTTTTTCCGTTGAAAGTAACCTGTGTGAGCAAAGTTTTTTCGAGCATTAATCTCGATTTGTATAGCTCCAAGATGTTATCACCCTGAAAAAGCCCGCTACTACCACCCACATCAATTCCAACCATAGAAGCTAGAGCTGAGTACTGGCCTAAGCCTCCACCTTGGTTATTTCCCTCTTGCAAAACAAACGTACATTCGGCAGTGTATATCGTTTTTTTGAAAGTAGCATACAAAACGCCAATTGCTCCGCCTATTATACCGGCCAGTAGTATGAGTTTCCATTTGCTGAGCAAATAGCGGTATAACCACCCAAACTTTAAAACCACCTGTTTGATGGTGATTTCATCGGGTTGCTTTTTCTGTTTATTTAAGATTAATTCCTCCTGCATTATTTACTCAGATTAATTATTCCTAAGATTATAGCGCCCAATGATGCTAAACCACCCGTTACACCAATTATCTCTGCTGTTGAAATACCTCGTTTAAATTGCTTTTTTGGTACATAAATTTCACTACCCGGCTTAACACCCGGATATGATCTAAAGAATAAGAATTTACCGGTACCCTTAACCGTTCCATTTGGATATACTATATATGATCTTCCTCTTGAGGCGTAATCTGAAAAGCCGCCCGCATTTGATACATAGCTTTTAAAAGATTTGCCCTTAGTGTGTACTACAGAACTTGGAAAAAGCACTTCACCATTAACCCTAACTACCTGTTGCTGCTTAGGTATACGCAATAAATCGCCGTCCTCTAAAATAAGGTCTGTAATAGAACCTGGCTTTCCCAGTATCTTTTCCAAATCAATACCCACGTAGTTGTTTCTTAGCTTATCTGTTTCAGCCACGGTTGCAGAGTCATTATTCACAGATCTCGACAGGTTTTTAAAACGGTTAATTCGTTCTCTGTTTAATGCAGTAGTATCAGCTTTGCTTTTGTCGAAGCCTAATATGGCATTGTTCTCTCTTTTAAGTGTTCCGCCGGCTATATAAGCCGATGAGGTTAAACCACCTGCACGGATAACCAGATCTGACACGCGCTCATTTTTTCGCATTATGGTATAGTAACCCGGGTAAAGCACTTCACCTTCTACTTTTACTGTGCGTTGTTTTTCGAACCCCGGCGAGGTGTACACCGAAACAATATCAAACGGCCGTAGCACAAAGTTTGCACTCTTTAAATCCAGTTGACTATTAATTGCAATCGTAAAAACCTGTGCAACAGCGCTGTTTATAGCAGTAGCATTGCTGTTATTAATTCGGCGCGAAACTTCGATACGCCTGGTACTTGCACCTTCTGTTAAACCACCTGCTTTAATAATCAGGTCTTCAACAGTTAAACTATCTGCATAGGCAAAGTTGCCGGGCCGCCTAACCGCACCTTTTACAGTTACGTTATAAGCATCTCGTAAATCAAAAATGGAGGCAATACTCACTATATCTTCACGCTGCAGCAGAATATCGGCAGAGGTTTTGTTCACAACCTCCTGAACATTGAATGATACGCTTTCTGTAGTATTATCGGGCTTTAATCTAATTATTAATCCACGAGACATAAAAGCATCTTCTCTTAAGCCATCTGCTTTAGCAATAAGTTTAGATAGTGTAAGTCCTTTTTCCAATTCATAATCACCCGGCCTTTGCACAGCACCGTTTACAACAACCCGGTTTTTGAATCTATCCAAAATGCGCTCCACTACGTATTTGTCTCCGCGCAATGGTGTGTAGTTTTTAAAGTCGGCTTCAATTATATCTGTAATGCGCCTCTCCTGATCAACAATTTGCAACGCTTTTACCTTTTCCGTATAGGCCACATCGCTAAATCCACCACTAAAGTTTATAACATCCTGTAAGGTTTCGCCAGCCAGTACTTCATATAATGCAGGTCGCTTAACCTCTCCCGCCATATCAACCCTTACTCGGTAAGTAGGCACCCTTATTATGTCCTGATCGCGGAGTGCTATATTGTCTTTTTGATCACCTTTTAATAAAAAGTCGTAAACATCCAGCCGTCGTATAACCCGGTTGTTGCGTATCACCTCAATTTGCCTGAAAGAGCCGTTTGTATTAGGCCCGCCCGATGCATAAAGTGCATTAAACACGGTTGCTAATGACGGCAGTGTATAAGTACCAGGCCGTGTAACCTCACCATTAATTATTACTTTAATACTCCGTATATTTCCCAGTGTAACCTGCACATTAGTGCCTCTACCTATGGCATAGTTGTTAGTAGCCAGTTTGCTCTTTATTGCACTGGTAGCCTGCTCAATAGTTTTACCACTTACACTTACTATACCAACGCCAGGTATATTTATATTACCCTCAGGCGAAACATTAAGCTTCCAATTTACCAGCGAATTACCGTATACGTTAATGTTCAATTCATCATCTGGCCCTACCACATAATTTACCGGTGTGGCCAAGCGTAAATTAGGTTCAAATGTTATACTACTATTACTAAAAAGATCGGCACCAAAAACCTGTGGCCTTAAATTATCGAACATTTGCTTTGCAGATACATTCTTGTTTAAGGTGTCGGGCTTATAATTTAGGCGCCTGGGCTGCTGCTGAATGCTATCGGCATTAGCAGTTTGTGCATTGCTACTATTTCTGATCTGTTTTATGCGTGCCTGTAGCAGTTGTACCTGCAAATCGGACATTCCCATAATTTTAGCCGATTGTATTAACTGGTTATCATTTTTACCAGCCATTTGTGCTTGCTGCAATAAATCTCTTATTTGCTCATCAGAAAGCTCATTAACATTTAATGAAGATAAATTTTGAGGTATGCTTTGGGCGGTTACCGTTTGCTTTATACAGAGCAGTGATAAAAACAGGTTAATAAATAAATAAATATGTCTAAGTTTTTTCATGTATATTTTGGTATGTATAGTATCAGGCAATTTGTTATGAACTTGCAACTGTTACGCTAAAGCAATCAATTTCTCTTATCAGAATATTTGACAGCCAACAACAATAGGATAGTAGCGCTGTGCAATAAGCATTACTTGGTATAAAACACGTCTTATTAATTTTAAAAAGACTCCGGTATTGATCTGAAAACTTTATATAAAGATTATTAAGCAACTACTTTAAACTCAAATTTTGGCCGTATATATAATATTTGTTTTTACACCTCATACAGAAGTAACGCTTTAAAGGGAGCCAAAAAAGAAAGCTCTTAACCAACATCCCCCTATGGATTCTGCAGGTGTCTTTAGATTCACAACTTGGGCAAACAGGTTCTCTGTTATTAGCTATTGACATCATATTCATAGTATATAATTATTAGTATACTAAATATTAGGACTGACCTTAAAATGCATAGGCTTCTGTTCTGACGTACTTTCTCTTATTTTGTTAATGCTAATGAGCCCATCCCTTTGCGTTAATTGCAGGTATAGGCTTTCGAGGTGTTTGATATTGTTTTTAATGTCATGCATTTCTTTAACATATCTATACCCGGCTTGTCCCATCTTTCTTCTCACACTTTCATTTTCGATCAACAGGGTTATTTTTTTACAAAACTCCTCAGTACTTAAACAGGCAAAGCCATTTTCATAATTTTGTACCACATCTGTATTCCCATCAACTTTTGACACCACGCATGGGATACCAGAAGACATAGCTTCAATTAGCGAGAATGGCAAGCCTTCAAATACAGAGGTCATTACAAACACATCAGTTTCAGCCAAAAACTTATTGGCTTTGTTTTCGCCCCAATCAAGAACCTGTATTTTATTTTTTAAGTTATTTTTAATGAGATAATCCTGAATCTCATTAGAAAGATGATCACACAATCCGGCCCCTAAAATGGAAAATTCCAGAAACGGATATTTAGATAATAGCTTAGCTGCAACCTCAAGAAAAAGCAGGGGGTTTTTTTGATAAGTAAGCCGACCTATCATGCCAATTTTTTTACAACTGCTATAGTTTCTAAATGGCAGATCGTCGCTTACGGGTACAGCATTTAATATAGTTTGTACTTTATTCTCATTGTACCCTACTTCAAATATTGCCCGGTTGGCTTCAGAATAAGAAACCGATAATAGGACGTTAGTCCAGCTTTTAGCTAAAAATTCTAAAAAATAAAAAACCAATCTTTTAATGCCTCTAAATGGCAAAAAAGAAAAAGCATGGGGCGAGTAAATAACTTTTGTTGATAAAAATTTTGCCGCTAACCTACCCAAAAATCCACCTTTAGCACTGTGGGTATGTACAACATCCGGTTTTTCCTTCCTTAATAAGGAAACTATTTGATATAGTGCAATAAGATCTTTAAACGGGTTGATGTTCCGCTGAATTTTGACAGGGTGATATTTTAAAGATTTCTCCTGGCACAATGCTTGAAATTCATAATGTTCTGGTGCAATTACTACATATTCAAATGCTGCCGAATTTGAATAGTTTAATATATGCTCTATATAAGTTTTTACCCCACCTAATGATTGAGTAACATGTACAACCTTTATTTTATGCACAAATATTAGTTAATTATAACTTGTAGTTGGGTATAATTAAGTAATAGCTAAAAAAATGGAAATTTTATATTATGGAGTATCTGCTAGGACGCAAAAGAAGTGTATACTAAGTATCTTAAAAGATTGGTTTATTCAACCTGAGAATTATGTACAACAATCATTCCATTTCAGAATATTTCCCGCTCTCTTGCTATAGCGCTTTAACAAAAACTATTTGCTTTATAATGCAAATTACACATAAGGACTTAATCAATAGTTATTTACAAATCATTGAGAAATTTCTGATCAATAGAAATGTATCCACGTTTTTTTACAAAAAAAACTTTTATACGTTCTGTTCTAATAGTGTACTGTATTTACAAAAAAGCACAATACAGTTTATAGAAATTTATGTATTCATAATTATACAAATTATAAGCGGGCGCTTTAACTTACTCAGTTAAATAATAGCGCTTAATAATGTGATACATTAATATATTATGACACTTGGTGCAATGATTGTGGTTAAATCCTTAAAAATTTATTGCATTTAATATGGCTGTTTCAAAAAACACTATGATTGTTATGTTGCATCTTGTTTTAACAATGCTCATAACGCTGACGAACACCTTTGAAGGACGCACACAAGTACCAAGGGTAAAAATTTATCCTTCGCCTAAAGGCGAGATGTTAAGCCAGGCTTACAAGGTTTCAATTAATAAACGTATAGTACCGGTTTATACCGCAAAAGTAGGTGCTGCTGACATTAACCTGCGCTTTAAAGCAGTTGATGATTTGCTGCATTCGGAAAAGTACTTTGATAATGCAGCATTTTGTTACTTTGACATGAAGGGTATTATAAACATTAGTATTAATGTTAATTTTGCAATACGAAGCGTTAAAGTACTACCCGCTTCGTTAGGTATAAAAGCAAATATAAGGGCACGTACTGCTTCTTTCAAACTATCGTCACCACAAAATCTTACAATTGAAATAAATGGTGAGGTGGTCAAATCACTCCACCTATTTGCCAGCGCCATAGAAAACGATATACCTGATATTAAAGATCCTAATGTAATATACTTTGGTCCTGGCGTACATGAAGTAAGCAGCCTAATAATTGGCAACAATAAAACCGTTTATATTTCGGGTGGAGCCCTTATACGGGCGATAATTGGCAAAGATGAAAAATATACCACTGAGCCAAGCGGGCTACGTGACTACCCGCCAACTTTTATTTTAGCTGGAAACAACATTAAATTCCGTGGTCGTGGTATTATAGATGCCAGTGCCTGCACAACGCATTCGCGCAATATATTATATACCCAGGGAACAGATATATCTTTAGAAGGTGTTATACTGCGTAACCCAAGTGTATGGACTGTATTTGTTAGACAGTGCGACCGTATAACCATCGATAATATTAAGATACTGGGATATAGGGCCAATAGTGATGGCATTGATATATGCAATAGCCGCAATGTAATGGTACAAAATTGCTTCGTAAGAAGTAACGATGATTTAATTGTTGTAAAGTCTTTTGAAAACCAAGGACCAGTAAACCATGTAATAGTTAAAAACTGCACTTTATGGAACCAGTTAGCACATGCCCTATCGTTAGGGGCCGAATTGAGGGAAGATGTTAGTGATGTATTATTTACCAACTGCGATATTATTCATGACACCGGCCGCGAATGGGCATTACGTATTTTTCATAGTGATGCATCAGTTGTTAGTAACATAAGGTTTGAGAATCTTCGGGTTGAAGAATCACGCCAGCTCATCTCCTTATGGATTGGTAAAACGGCTTCTACATTTGATAAAGGTTTGGGCAGTATTAGAGGTGTTGATTTTAAAAATATTAAAGCTTATGGTTCTCCTCTAACGGTTCAATTAACCGGAGGCGACCAGCAACATAACATTAAAGACGTGGTTTTTGAAAATGTATATCTTAACAACCAACTTCTCAATAAAAGCCAAATAGCCAATAATCCATTTGTAAATAACGTGAACGTTAGGCCATAACTACAATGTAGTATTTAACTAATAAATTGGACTTTTTAGCAATGTTATTATTACTTTGATAAGGATTATTTAACTACAAGCAGAGTTATGAACGTTATTGCCCTTAAGTGAATGTACGGACTGTAAGGTTTAAAATATCTTTACGAAACCTTTTATAATAAAAAAACCGCCTTTACTAATAGTAAAGGCGGTATCGTGCGGAAGAAGGGACTCGAACCCCCACGCCTCGCGGCGCCAGATCCTAAGTCTGGTGCGGCTACCAATTACGCCACTTCCGCAGTTAGGATTTTGAGAGGGCAAATATAGTGTTTAATGCTAAATTTAAAAACT